>Ga0181580_10002306_pt1 | contig 15449 bp, 18 predicted proteins | sample 071ome_23_FD_132413 | JGI IMG/M metagenome (GOLD analysis project Ga0181580, IMG submission 132413) | Coastal salt marsh microbial communities from the Groves Creek Marsh, Skidaway Island, Georgia - 071403BT metaG (megahit assembly) | ecosystem: Environmental > Aquatic > Marine > Intertidal...
ATTACCAACTGAATGCATCGCTTCGATTAGCCGAACCGGCATTCAACTGGAGTGGCTGATTTTCATTGTGCAGCGAACCATCTGCCTTCAAAAATGACGCCGCGAACCTGCACGTCGTTCAACGCTCTTGCTCCGCTCGCAAAGGGGTCACGATCTAGCACCACGAAGTCCGCTTTTTTGCCTGACGCGATGCTCCCGACTTGATCGTCAAGCCCGATGACCTGCGCCGCCTCAATCGTTATCGCACGCAAGGCCTTGTGCAGACTAAGCCGCTCCTCTGGAGCCTTTTCATTTCCTTCGAGCGTAATCCGAGTGCTTGCGACCCATGCCAGATAGAGAGGGTCAATCGGGGCCATGTTGAAATCGCTGTGAAGGCCGATTGGCACTTTTTTGCGTTCGAGTGAGCCCAGGCGGTTCATCTGAGCTGCTCGATCAGGGCCGAGGCCGTATCGGGCGTAGGCATCACCTAGAATGCGGATGTAATTCGGCTGCGCGGAAACCATCAATTGCATCTCGCCAATTCGCCGATTTTGCGCTTCGGTTGAATAGCCCAGATGTTCGAGCACGCGGTCCTGTGCCTCGCGTGTCGAGAGGCGCTCAAGAATGCCAAGCACGACATCAACGCCTTTGTCACCGTTCACATGGGTGTGCAGGCTCCATCCCTCCTCCCAAAAACGCTCTGCCTGTTCTTCAAGAACATCCGGTTCGGTAATCCATTTGCCTTCGTGTCCATCGCTGTAGCCGGGCGGCTTCATCTGCATGAACTGCGCAAAGAATGCGCCGTCAGCAAACAGTTTTACACGGTCGGAGAAAAAGAATTTGTCGCTACCATATTTCGCGCTTGTTGCTGCTAGCCACGCATTCGGGTCACCTTCAACAACCGGGGCAACCGGTATTGCGAGGATACGAGAAGGCGTGTCGTCCCGATCATAAAGGCTTTTGAACAGCGGCGCCTCTGCATCGATCCCACCAAAACCACCAAAAGCGAGATCGGCGCTTGTTGTGACGCCGTTCTCCAGCATCATCTGGCGCATTTCGGCCAGACCTTGTTTCACTTTCTCCGGAGAGAAAAGGTAAGGGCGCAACTTCTCGACGCCATTGAACAAGGCGGTCTCATGGATCACGCCGGTTTCAAAGTCGGCATGGGACGGATCAATGCCGGGCCGATTGAACTCGGCTTCAAAAGCATCGCGCGTTCCGATTTCGAGCATTTCGAGCGCCTTGGTATTGGCGATGATCTCGTGGAAGCTACGCTGCCAAATAACCACGGCGCGTTCGGACGCGATTGCATCGAGCTTCTGCCTGGTCATTTCCCCATGAAAAAGGCGGTGATGCCCCCAGGTGATGAATAATTTCTCTTCGCTCTCTGCAAGCGCTTCGCGCAGCCGTGCCTCATACTCTTCCTCGCCTGTTACGCCAGGATAATGGCGCCCCGGTAAGTCCCAAGCCTCTGGACTGATAAACGGAAGCGGCAGCATCATGATCGTCTGCATCGGATGAATATGAGGCTCGACAAAGCCGGGCATGAGGACTTGCGATGCAAATTGGCGGTCGACCGTTACACGCCGTCCATCGGTCCACGCCGCGAGTTCTTCCAGATTCTCCGCAACAGCGAGTACGATGCCATCGGAAACAGCGACATACTTGGCTTCGGGATAGCCGGGCTCCATCGTGATGATTTTATCAGCCTCGTAAACGACTACGTTGCCGTAGGTTGAGCCGATCGGCCCGCTCTCCGAATGAACCGGACTGACGCTCCCAACACACACTAGCAGTACGGCTAAGAACCAGTATTTCATGCCCCAACTCCTCTCACGTCTTAGCTAGTCGATCGCGCGATGCTGGGCAAACTTGCATGGAACATAATGGATCGAGAGCGGGTACAAGATTGGATCTTCTGTTCACCTTCCGCTTTCCACCCCAAAAACGGACGCTGAGCTAGCTTAGTTTGATGTCGATAGCCGCCACGCTTTAAAAGTACCGTTCGCTTTGTCCCGGTCCGCGCTTCATCGCAGCGTCTCTTCCACCCATGCAGGCACCAGTTCGCCTGCCGGCCCCTGGCGCGATTCGTCGAACCAATGTGAGCCTTCGCTCCGCTCCAGATTAAGCTCCAGCGTTTGCGCACCCAGCTCCCTTGCGTCGCGCACAAAGCCCGCTGCAGGATAAACCGCGCCGCTGGTGCCAATGCTGACGAACAAGTCAGCCTCTCGGATCGCCGCGTATATCATCTCCATCTGATAAGGCATCTCGCCAAACCACACGACATCGGGCCGTAGCGACGGAGCCTGACAAACCGGGCATGGAGGGCGATTAGACATTGGCGCATCCCACGGGCTGCGCATCTCGCATGAAAGGCACAGCGCACTCTTGAGCTCGCCATGCATATGGAGCACGCGCTTTGCGCCGCCCCTTTCATGCAGGTCATCGACATTCTGCGTGACGATCAACAATTCGCCAGACCATTCAGCATCCAGCCGGGCGAGAGCTTGATGCGCCGCGTTTGGCTTCACCTGGCTCAGCGCTTCGCGCCGTATGTCGTAGAAACCCAGCACGAGGTCGGGATCGCGCGCAAAACCCTCTGGCGTGGCGACGTCTTCCACCCGGTGCTGCTCCCACAATCCGCCGGCATCGCGGAACGTATCGATCCCGCTTTCAGCCGATATGCCGGCTCCGGTCAGGATCACGATATTGCGAATGTCATTCATCTGCCGCATGAAGCACGCGAAACGGAGGCAAGGCAATGACAGATTCTGCAAAGCGGTTCGGCGTGATCGGGCACAAGGGACGGATGGGCCGCGCTTTGGCAGCTGTGATCGCAGAGGCCGGCCATACTATGCAGATTGGTGTGGATGCCGGCGGCAATCCGGTACCGTTAGCGACGCAATGCGATGTGCTTGTCGACTTTTCCGCACCCGAAGCGCTGCAGGAAAATCTCGACGCAGCCAAGACCGCGCGTATCCCGATCCTGGTCGGGACAACAGGGCTACAACAAGACCATTGCGTAATGCTGGCAGAGGCTGCCGATACCATCCCTGTGCTGCAGACGGGCAATACCTCGCTGGGCGTAACGCTGCTCGCGCATCTCGTGCGCGAAGCTTCGGCGAAGCTGGGCCAGGGCTGGGATATCGAGATTCTGGAGATGCATCACCGGGCCAAGGTTGACGCACCATCGGGTACGGCCAAGCTGTTGGGCGAAGCGGCAGCCGAAGCACGCGGGGTTTCCCTGTCCGATGCCATGGACAGCGGGCGACATGGGCAAACCGGCGCACGGCGCGAGGGTGCGATTGGTTTTGCAACCCTGCGCGGCGGGACCGTGGCTGGGGAGCACAGCGTTATCTTTGCCGGCAATGAAGAGCGCATTACGCTGTCGCACACCGCAGAGGACCGGACGATCTTTGCCCGCGGTGCAGTTCGCGGTGCGGAATGGCTGATCGGCAAAGCGCCGGGCCGTTACACCATGGCGCAAGTGCTGGGGCTCTAATCGAACCACCATGACGAACGACCAGATTTTTGAGTTCTTCCGCCGCTTGGCCGAAGACAATCCCGAACCAGAGACAGAGCTGGAATATGGCAATGCCTATCAGCTGGTCGTGGCCGTAGCGCTATCCGCGCAAGCCACCGATGTCGGGGTGAACAAGGCAACGCGCGCGCTGTTTCAGAAGGTGAAAACGCCGCAGCAAATGCTCGACCTCGGGCTCGACGGATTGATCGAGCACATCAAGACCATCGGGCTGTTCAATTCCAAGGCAAAGAACGTGATCGCACTCAGCCAACTGTTGATTGACGATTATGGCGGTGAAGTGCCGGACACGCGCGAAGATCTGGTGCGGCTGCCCGGTGTGGGTCGCAAGACCGCCAATGTCGTGCTCAATTGCTGGTTCAAGCAGGAGACCTTCGCGGTCGATACGCATATCCTGCGGGTTGGCAATCGCACGGGATTGGCCAAAGGCAAGACGCCAGAGAAAGTGGAAGAGAAGCTAGAAAAGCGTGTACCGCGACCGTTTCGCCTACACGCACATCACTGGCTGATCCTGCACGGCCGCTACACCTGCAAAGCGCGCACGCCCGAATGCTGGCGATGCCAATTGGTTGATCTTTGCAGCTTCCGCAAGAAAGTGCTGGAGAAACCGAAGGGGCGTTGATCTGGCGCGCCATTTGCCAAGTCTGCGCGCAAGGTCCACAATCATCCCCCTGGACGAAGGGAGGATTGCCCATGATTGGCCGCATTATTCTCGCCGCGGTTTCCGTCACTGTTGCGAGCGCCACTGCCAGTTCAGCTCATGCGCAGGCCGCAGCTGAAGAAGCTGTGATCCTTTCCGGGACAAGCGCTGGCACCGGGCGGGCGTCAAGCGGGCTAGGCAACGCAGTTCGCGGCAGTATCAACGGCGCCACGATCCGGGTCAGTGGGCGGCTACGTAATTCGGCTTCTGCGCGGTGCAAGCTGAATTGCCCGGGAGACGAGCCCGCGGCTCCTGAAGAAGCACAGTTAGAGGCGGTTGGCCCCGAAGAGGAGCTGCCTACCGAAGAGCCAGGCAAAGCCGATGAAACAGCCCGGCCTGAAGCCGAAGCTGCCGAACCCGACTAGGCCCTAGACATCATCCGCGCTGATCATTTCGGCACGGTCAATCTCGTTCGTCAGGCTGGCAACAGTCGTTGCCACTGCCGCGTCACCACTGACATTGGTGGTGGTGCGCATCATGTCCATGATCCGGTCAACGCCCGCCACGAAAGCGATCGTTTCGAGCGGCACACCCACAGCGCCAAACACGAGAGCCATCATGATCAGGCCAGCGCCCGGAATGCCGGCTGCGCCGATTGCGCCAAGTGTCGCAAGGATCGAAATGAGGAAATAATCGCCCCAGCTTAGATCCACACCGAAGATCTGCGCCCCGAATAGTGTTGCGAGCCCCAGATACATCGCGGTGCCGTTCATGTTGATCGTCGCACCCAATGAAATCACGAAACTGGCAACCGAATTGCTGATCCCCAGATTGCGCTCCGCGCAGCGCAGCGTCACCGGCAGCGTGGCGTTGGAGCTAGCAGTCGAATAGCTGACAGCGATCGCATCCACGATCCCGCGGAAGAAATCTATCACAGGCAGTTTGGCGATGAATTTGATGATCGAGGAATAGATCAGACCAATGATGAGCAAACAGCCGAGGTAGTTCAGGAACACCAGCTTGCCGAGTGCGCCAAGCGCGTCCAGGCCAAGCGTGCCGGCCACCCAAGCCATCAGCGCAAAGACACCGAACGGCGTTAGCTCCATCACAATCATCGTGACTTTCTGCATGATGACCGCACCGGAATCGAAGATCCGCTGAACCGGTTCGCCTTCTTCCTTCGCCATCAGGATACCAATGCCGAGCAGCAGAGAAAACACGATCAACGGCAGTACGTTGACGTCCGCCATTGTCTGAACGGGGCTCTGGGGGACGATGCCCAGCAACATCTCGCGCCAGCTCGTATCGTTCGGTGGGGGAACGGCTCCCATATCGATAGAGGAAGTATCAACGCCCGCCCCTGGCTGCATAAAGGTGCCAAGGCCAAGGCCGAGCCATACAGCCATCTGGCCTGTCACAACGAACAGCAATAAGGCGCGCCAGCCGACGCTGCCGAGCTTGCGCAGATCGCCAATGCTGGCCACGCCCGCGACCAGACTGAAAAAGATCAGCGGGACGACCAGCATCTTGATGAAAGCGATAAAGATATCGCCAATGATCTTGATACTTTCCGCGCCCGGCCCCCAGAACCAGCCAGTCAGCATGCCCAGGATCAACGCGCCAATCACGCGCTGCCAAAGTGGAATTGCAAACCAGGCTTTCATGAGCGCCCCTCTCGTTGTGTTTTATGCCAGCGCGGCTTGCGCAATGCGTGCGTAAATACGGCTTAGCGTGTCGAGGTCAGCCACTGCAACCGCTTCGTCGCGCTTGTGCATGGTGGCGTTGCAAAGCCCGAACTCGATCACCGGGCATACAGCGCGCAGGAACCGCGCATCGGATGTGCCGCCCGTAGTCGAGGCTTCGGGCTTCAGACCCGTTTCGGCCTCAACCGCTTGTGAAATGATGTGGGAGAAAACTCCCGGCGGGGTCAGGAAGGGTTCGCCGGAAATAACCGGCTGCGCGGTACCGCCGTGCTTCGTTGCAATCTCAACCACGCGCTTCGAAAGCGATGCGCCCGAATGCTGATCATTGAAGCGGATTGAAATGCGTGCCTTGGCCTTGGCCGGAATGACGTTGTGCGCGCGATTGGGCACATCGACTTCGGTGATTTCGAGATTGCTTGGCTGAAACCAGTCCGTGCCGTCATCAAGATGCAGCTTGTTAAGCTCGGACAAGATTGTGACCATGCGCGGCAACGGATTGTCGGCCAGATGCGGATAGGCGACATGCCCTTGTGTGCCGTCGACCTCGAGCCAGATATTGACCGAGCCGCGTCGTCCGATTTTCATCATATCGCCCAACTGATTCACGCTGGTCGGCTCGCCCACCAGGCACAGGTCAGGCTGAATGCCTTGCTCGTGCATGTAATCGATCAAGGCGCGTGTCCCATGCAGCGCGGGGCCTTCTTCATCACCGGTGATGATGAAACTGATCGTTCCGGACTCTGGCGGGACATCGGCGACCGCCGCAACCATCGCTGCGATCGCGCCTTTCATGTCCACCGCGCCGCGTCCGTAGAGCAGATCGCCGCGAATTTCAGGCTCAAACGGCGCGCTCGCCCAACCTTCACCCGGCGGTACAACATCAACGTGCCCTGCGAAGGCGAAATGCTTCGCGCCTTCCGGTCCGTGCCGGATGGCGAACAGGTTTTCGACCGGTGCCTCGTCTAATCCTTCCTCGCCATCGCCGCGCGTGAAACGGTGCACGGCAAAACCAAGCGGCGTCAGCATCTGCTCCAACACATCGAACACTTCGCCCCTTGCTGGCGTTACGCTCTGAGCGCCGATCAGCCGCTGCGCATAGTCGAGAGCAGCGCTCATCGGCGATCCTCGACTGGCAGGGGGCCGGGCGCAAAGGCGCTCTCCAGCAGTTCCGCGATACGAATGCCCGCTTGCTGCACCCGGCGGCGCGCTACCGGCCCTGCTTCGACAATGTCATCCTGCGTCAGTGCGGTTTCACTGGGCAAATCGCTCGCGCAGGGATCATCCACATCGAAGGCATTGGGGTAGACTATATCACGCGAAATCTGCCAACTTTCGCGGCCCCAGTCCGCCGGGGTTCCTCCGCCCAGTTCTTTGCGTTCCTCAGCCGAATAACGCCGCAGCACCTTGTCCGGCCCGGTAGTGATGGCGCGTTCTGCCAGTGGGCCATCCCAGATCGAATGCAGATTGCGGTCCGGCACAATTCCATAATCGGTCACGCGGTCATTGCCGCCGCGGTCATCCTTGTCGCCCGAATGGAGCGGCATGTGAATATCGCCTGCGAAATGTACCATGAAGGCAAGTGCTTCGAGGCGAATATGCGCGGGCAGCCTTTCATCCGCCAGAATGCGATGGCTGCGTTCGATCTGCGCCGTCACACAGTTCCCGCCCGAACAATTGGCGCGCGGATTGTATGCTTCGCAAATCGGTGTCGTGCGATAGTGCCAGGCTGCGGTATAACCCCAGCGCCACAAGGTGTTGCGCACACAATCGGGCCAAACCGAAGCCTCCGCGATCGTGCGTATCCGGCATTCAGGCGTGCCCAGCATAGCCTCTTGTCGCAAGAGTTCGTTGATCTTGGCGCGAGTTTGCGGGCTGACATTGGCGTAGGCGATGTCTGCCGTCACACCATGCGCATAAAAACCCCAGGCTCCGGCCTGCACAGGAGCGACAAGTAACGCCAGCGCCGCTACCAAGCTACCGATGGCGCGCTGCATCATTCGCCGACTGTCTCGTATTGTTCGATCACCCATTCTTCATTCTCGGAAGCAGAAATCCATTCCTGCGTCCACTCATGCTCCCAAATGGCTTCCATATAGGCTTGCGCGAAGCCGGGAACGCCAATGCCATAGGTTATGAAGCGAGAAACGATCGGCGCATAGAAGATGTCAGTCGCGCCATATGTGCCGAAAAGGAAGGGTCCGCCGCTGCCATGGCGAGATCGGGCCTCTGCCCACAGTGATAATATCCGCACAACGTCTTGCTTGGTTTCATCGTTGACCGACTGCAATTCGAACCGGCGGCGTACGTTCATCGGCAATTCGCGGCGAAGCGAACCGAACGAGCTGTGCATCTCTGCCACAATAGCCCGCGCCATTCCCCGGGCGCTTTCGTCCTTGGGCCAGAAGCGGTCGCGGCCAACCTTGTCGCTGAGATATTCCATGATCGCGAGACTGTCCCACACAACAGTGTCTCCATCCCACAGGATCGGAACCTTGCCATGCGAGGGCATCATCCCGCCATCTTCGCTTTGTTTCTTCTGCTGCCATTCCTCACCGAACATCGGGACGATGATCTCTTCGAAATGGAGCCCTGATTGTTTGGCCGCCAGCCAACCGCGCAAGGACCAGCTCGAATAATTCTTGTTGCCGATAATCAGTTTCATGAATGCTCCACCTTGCGCTTGAATGCTCGCTTGCCCTAAGTGTTCATTTATTCGCTGTCGAGCCTGAACAGGCTGGGATGCGCAAAAAGGAGCATTTGTCAGATGTCATTGCGCCCATTTCACTTGGCCTTTCCGGTCGACGATCTTGCCGCAGCGCGCGATTTTTATGGCAGTGTGATGGGGTGTGCGGAGGGGCGCAGTTCAGACGAATGGATCGACTTCGATTTTTACGGACACCAGATCGTCACGCATCTCGCACCGGGGCAAGCAGGAGACCGTGCCAGCAATCACGTTGATGGGCTCGGTGTGCCTGTGCCGCATTTCGGCATCGTACTGACGATGGAGGATTGGCAGGCGCTGGCGGATCGTTTGCGCACCGCAGGAACCGAGTTCGTGATCGAGCCAACTGTGCGCTTCAAAGGCCAGCCGGGCGAACAGGCAACGATGTTCTTTCGCGATCCAGCAGGCAATGCATTGGAGTTCAAAGCCTTCGCGGACGATGCCCAGTTATTCGCAAAATAGCCGGTTTGCGACCTAGCTGTCGGCCCAATCAGCGCCCAGCGCATCCTCAATCACTGCAGCGCGTAATTCAGCAATCCCCATGCCCTTCTCACTGCTGGTCACGTGCACTCGCGGGAAAGCCGCGATGTGTTTCTTCGCTTCTGCCGACACGGCAGCAACCGTCTTGTCGAGCTCTGACTTCTTGATCTTGTCCGCCTTGGTCAGGACGATGCGATAGCCGACGGCGCTTTCATCGAGCATCTTTATCATCTCGCGATCGACGTCTTTCAGCCCGTGGCGGCTATCGACAAGCACAAGATTGCGTTGCAGCACCTGGCGCCCGCGCAAATAGTCGCGAACGAGCCGCTTCCATTTCTCGACCACTTTGGGTGGAGCCTTGGCGAAACCATAGCCCGGCATGTCAACCAGACGGAACAATGTGGGTTCGCCAACTTCAAAGAAATTGAGTTCTTGCGTGCGGCCCGGCGTCACCGAAGCGCGCGCAATCGCCTTGCGCCCGGTCAGCGCATTCAGAAGCGAGCTCTTGCCAACATTGGAACGCCCGCAAAAGGCGATCTCCGGCACAGTCGGTTCAGGCAGGAACTTGAGCTGGGGGGCAGACAGCAGGAAGTCCACACGCCCGGAAAACAGCTTGGACGCTGCCCGTTCGCGGTATTCCTGCGCTTTCTGCTCCTCCGGGCTCACTGCCTATTTGCCTTCGCGCGCTTTGGTTCGCTCTTGCTCGGCCTTGTCCTTCTCTGCCTGCGCCCGCAATTGCGGATGCTTGGAATAGAGATATTTCTGCTGCGCGAGTGTGAGCAAGTTGGACGTTACCCAGTATAGCAGCAGTCCAGCCGCGAAAGGTGCCATCACGAACATCAGGATCCACGGCATGAAGTTGAAGATCTGCTGCTGAACCGGGTCCATCGCAGTCGGGTTCAACTTGAACGTTGCCCACATGGTAATGCCCAGCAACACGGCCAGAACGCCAATTCCAAGGAAACCCGGTGGGTCAAACGGCAACAAGCCAAACAGGTTCAGGATCTTTGCCGGATCGGGCGCAGACAAATCTTCGATCCAAAAGATAAAAGGCTTGTGGCGCATTTCGATCGCAAGGATCAGTGCCTTGTAAAGCGCGAAGAAGATCGGGATCTGGATCAGCAGCGGCAAACAGCCGGCGAGCGGGTTGACCCCCTCATCCTTGTACAGCTTCATCACCTCTTGCTGCTGCTTCTGCCTATCGTCCTTGTAGCGATCCTGGATCGCCTTCATCTTCGGCTGAACAGCTTTCATCGCGGCCATGCTGGCGAATTGTTTTTGAGCAATCGGGAACAGGAGACCGCGAATAATGACCGTCAACGCGATAATCGCGACACCGAAGTTACCGAGGAATTCGTACAGCGTACGCAGCAACCACAGCATCGGTTTCACGAACCATTCGAACCAGCCCCAATCGACCGCTTTGCCGAAATTCTGGATCCCCAGATTGTCGCGATAACTATCGAGCAGCGCGCTTTCTTTGGCACCTGCGAAGAGCTTTGACGAACTGGTCACGCTGCTACCCGCAGGCACCGTCACCGGCGCGTAAATCAGGTCTGCACGGAAGATGTTGTTGCCGAGCGAACGGAACCCGGCTGTGGCATCGCCGCCCTCACCAGGGATCAGCGCACCGAGCCAATAGATATCGGAAAAGCCCAGCCAATCTGGCGCACCGCCTTCAGGTGTGTGCGTGCCATCTTCGATCAGATCGTCATAGTCAGGACCATATTCGATCGTGTCACCAAACCCACCCATCGGGCCAGCATGCGCAATAAAAGTGCTCGCACTGGCGGTCGCCGAAGTACGGTTGATCAAACCAAACGGGCGAACCACAATCGGACCAGCACCGTTGTTGGACACCGCCTGCTGTGCAGTGATCATGTAGTTGTCATCGATTGACAGCGTGATGGTGAAAGTCTGCCCTTCACCATTGTCATGCGTCAGCGTGACCGGGTTATCAGCCGTCAGAGCTTCTCCTGAAGCCTGCCAGACAGTGTTGGCGGTTGGCAGCGTTACGCCCTGCCCGACCCAGCCGAACTGGGCGAAATACTGTTCCGGCGTGCCTTGCGGCGCGAATAGCTGAACCGGGCCGCTGTCTTCATCGACAATCGCACGGTGATCTTTCAGCTCGATATCGTCGATCCGCGCACCGACCAGATTGATCGATCCTTCGACGCGCGGTGCGGCAATGCGGACACGTTCGGGCGCAGCAAGCGCGGTGGCCAAATCCACAGGTGCAACGGACGCCGCAGTGCCTGTTTCAATGCTGCCCGGAGCGGTAACAGTGGCTGGCGCTTCGTTCCCGGTCGCGACCACTTCGGTCTGTCCCGAAAGCGAGGCTTGCGGATAGAAATACCGCATGCCCAGGTCCCAACCTAGGATGAGCAGACCGGAAAGTGCTACCGCGAGCAATAGATTACGCTGATTGTCCAAGATGAATGTCCGTGCGTCTGAAAATCAATGGTGTCTTATATAGGTATTACAGTGGCGCGTTCTAGGGTACCGGATCATACCCATGCCCGCCCCAAGGATGGCAGCGCATTAGCCGCTTTGTTGCCAACCATCCACCCTTGATCGCACCATATTTGCTAAGCACTTGAATAGTGTACTCGCTGCATGATGGAGCGTAGCGGCAAGTCGGCGGCAATATCCGGCTTGGGCCCCATTGCCAGGCCCGTGCGATAAATATGAAAACATGCTTCATTTGCGCTGATCCTTGCGATTGGCCCTGCGTGCGCGACGCCGCGGTGGATCGCCTTTACCGGCCCTTGCCCGTTCCAGCGCATCGTTCAGCTCTTCGGTCAATTGGGTGAAGTCCCGCTCAATCGCGCCATCGCGCGCGATCAGCACATGGTCGTGATCGGGCAGGCCTTTGTCGGGAAGAGCCGCCCAAAGCAATTCGCGAAAGCGCCGCTTGATCCGGTTGCGTACCACGGCATTGCCGACCTTCTTTGTGACTGTAATGCCGTAACGCTTGCCCTTGCCGCCATTGGGCTGAGCCAAAAGCACGAAACCGGGGCGTGCTACGCGCAGGCCCCGGTTCGCAGAAAGAAAATCGGCGCGGCGACGCATCACCGCGATTTTCTGAGTGTCAGTCGATGCGCTTACGCACAAAGGTTCTTGCGACCACGCTTGCGACGCGCGCGCAGGACCTTGCGGCCACCGGTGGTTGCTTTACGTGCGAAGAAGCCGTGACGGCGGGCACGTACGAGATTGCTGGGCTGAAAAGTCCGCTTCATATCGTCCTCGAATTCAAAAATCTGCTGCCCGTTCCGAGCACCAATAAAAAGGGCCGCCTGATCGGGGCGACCGGAAACTTGGCGCGCGGTTAGGCGATGGTCTGCGATGAGTCAAGATATATGCTGCATAGCGGTATGCATCGCGCGTCCGGCCCACAACCCTCGACAACAATATAAAATCCATCCATTACTTTATCGAATTCAAGTATTGGGGCATGTAATTGTTCGCTCTTGTAAATACCGTTGCCTATTTGGGCCTCGAAGTACGTAATGTAGAAGTGCAATCTCAAGTTACGCCCGGCCTCCCCCGCTTCATGATTATGGGCCTGCCGGACAAGGCAGTGAGCGAAAGCCGCGAAAGGGTTTAGTCCGCGCTTTCCCCCATGGGGCTTGCGCTGCCGCCAAAGCGAATCACCATAAATCTCTCGCCCGCAGACCTTCCCAAGGACGGATCACATTATGATTTGCCCATTGCGCTTGCGTTACTCGCGGCGATGGGCGTGACCGATGCAGAGCAATTGGTGGACTGGATTGCCGTCGGCGAGTTGGCATTGGATGGGCGCGTGGTGGCCTCACCCGGTGTGCTGCTCGCCGCGTTGCACGCAAGCGAGGCAGAAACCGGCCTTATTTGTCCTGCCTCCCAAGGATCCGAAGCCCGTTGGGCCAGCGCAGTGGTGATAGTGCGACTAGCTGGCCGCGCGCTTACGGGTCTCTTCCAGATTAGTCACAGAGCCAGTGGTCATACGCTCCAGCGCAACGAAGTCTGGATGGTCCGGACGCTTGCCGACATTCTGCCGCATGGTGAACCACAAGTCCTCATGCGTTAAGGTGCGCCCATCGTGCGCCAGAATCGAAACCGGGCCAATGGGCAACCGGTCACGTTCATCGACCAGCACCGGGTTTTCTTCAAACTCGGCGCCGTATTTCTTCCCCCATTGACGCAGGGCAAGCATTGCCGGCAGCAAATCGAAACCTTTTTCTGTCAGACGATATTCGATCTTGCGGCGATCATCGGCGCAAGGTTCGCGCTTGAGAATTCCGTGTTCGACCAGTTTGGCAAGTCGATTCGAAAGAATGTTGCGGGCGATCCCAAGCTCGCTCAGGAATTCTTCGAAATGATGAAGGCCATTAAAGCTCGCGCGCAGGATCATGAAGGACCAACGTTCCCCCATTACTTCAAGCGCTTGCGGCAGACCGCATTTCAGCAGCTCGCTTAGCGGTTCTCTCAATTCACCCATAGATCAGTCCTCTTCCCGAAACCTATCTAGCGCGGTTTTGCCGATGCCGCAAAAAGATATAAGTTTTCAGTTGCAACCTGAAACCTAATAATATAAGTAGTGATTCGCAACTGGTTTTGATTCGAAACCTAATCGCAGAAAATTGAACACAAATAAAGGAAGCGACGATGATCCTCTCTCTCAATCGTTCAAATCGTCTCGGTATTCTCGCCCTTGCTCTGGCCTATACAGGCGTAACATTTGGCGCGCTCACTTCACCGGCTCCGGCCTTGGCGGCCAATGGCGGCCCATATTATGTAGCTGAACTGGCTGCCCCGGCCAGTGAAAGCCGCACTGTGGCTGGTGGCGTTGCCTGGTTCTGCGAGGGCACCACGTGCCGCGCTGCCAAAGGCGATTCAAGCCCGCTGCGGATTTGCCGTGGCTTGCAGCGCGAGTTCGGCGAAGTAGTGAGCTTTACCGCCAAGGGCGAGACCCTGGCCGAAGACAAGCTGGCTCGCTGCAACGGCGAATAAGCAGCTCCCCATCCCCTGCCGGACCCTCTCCAAGAACCGGCATTCTCCAAACCCTCGGCCTCCCCTAAGGCCGGGGGTTTCTCTTTGCCGGCTAGATCAGCCCGCGGCTGGCCAAATCTTCCTCAAGCAGGGCTGCATCAGCAAAATGATGCGTTTGCCAGCCAAGCGCATTCGCTGACGCGATATTGGCGGGATTGTCATCAATGAACAGCATTGCGCCTGCATCTGTCCCAAAGCGTTGCTCGGCCAAATGGAAGATCGCTGCATCAGGTTTCACCAACCTCTCTTCGCCGGACACAACGATGTCGCGGAAATGATCAAGCACCGGCTCAGTCGGGCGGAATTGCTGCCAAAACTCTGCGCCGAAATTGGTGATCGCGAATAGCGGCACATCGCGCGCTGCCAACCGCCGAATCAAATCTGCCGTCCCAGGCACAGGTCCCGGAATCGTGTCGAGAAACCGGTTGGCATAGGCATCGATCAAATGGGCATGTTGGGGAAATTGCGCCTTACGCTCTGGCACCATCTCTGCCAACGGACGCCCTGCATCATGCTCGAAGTGCCATTCTTCGGTCACAACATTCTCGCAGAACCAGTCCAGCTCTTGCTGATCGTTAATCAACTGCCCGAACAGGTGCCGCAGATCCCATTGCACAATCACCCGACCTACATCGAAGACGACCGCTTCCACCTGTTTTCTCAATTCATTGCTCCCCAAACAGCAACGGCCCGCACTCCGGTTTGGAGGCGGGCCGATGATGTTGCTCGATCACCGTTAGGCAACCGGCCAGCTATCGCAAACTAGCCCTGACGAGCCTTGAAGCGACGATTGGTCTTGTTGATAACATAAGTCCGTCCGCGGCGGCGAATAACACGGCAATCGCGGTGACGGCTTTTCAGCGACTTGAGGCTGTTACGGATCTTCATGGTTCAAAATTCCAAAAGTAAACGCGCCGGAGATGCCCCCGACGCGGCCTATTCGTTGGGCGCCCGTTAGCGTGCGAACAGATTCGGGTCAAGCTTAACCCCGCAATTGCGAAAGCTTTCGTTCCCACGCCAAAGCATGTTCGATGATAGTATCCAGATTGTCATACTTGGGCGTCCAGGGAATGGTCGCTCGTACGCGCGTGGGGTCGGAAACGAGCGCAGGGACATCTCCTACCCGGCGCGGCAATTGGCGGCGTTCGATTTTGGTCTGTGCAACCCGGTCGACAGCATCAAGCACTTCGAGGACTGAAAAGCCGCCACCATATCCGACATTCATGGTCAAAGAGCGGTCAGGTTCAGCAATCAATGCTTCCAAAGCCAGGACATGTGCCGACGCCAGATCGCTGACGTGGATGTAATCCCTCAAGCCGGTTCCATCCGGGGTCGGATAGTCATCGCCAAAAACAG
>Ga0181580_10002315_pt1 | contig 15417 bp, 20 predicted proteins | sample 071ome_23_FD_132413 | JGI IMG/M metagenome (GOLD analysis project Ga0181580, IMG submission 132413) | Coastal salt marsh microbial communities from the Groves Creek Marsh, Skidaway Island, Georgia - 071403BT metaG (megahit assembly) | ecosystem: Environmental > Aquatic > Marine > Intertidal...
AGCGTTCGCCCTAGCAGATAACCGTACGGCAGATTTAGGTACTTACGATAATGATTTATTAAGCGAAATGTTATCTAGTGTATCTAGCGACCCAAAGCTTTTAGCGGCAACTAGTTTTAAAGAAGAAGATTTATTAAACCTAAGTTACATACCGGACGATCAACCTAAAAGAAACTTTATAAAAGAATTTGGCGCACCGCCGTTTAGTATTTTAGATACCCGGCAAGGCTATTGGCAAGACCGTAAAAGAGAGTGGTTAAATTTTGGTATTAAAAGTGAATTAGGCCGAGAGGAAGATATGCTTTTCGGGGATATTAAGCCCGGTATGTATGCCGGATATGAAAGTGATATAAGCAATACTAGTGTTTTTGACCCCGTATTAACTGAATTAATGTATAAATGGTTTATGGCGCCCGGCGGTAAAATACTAGATTTATTCGCAGGTGGTAGTGTAAGGGGTATAGTAGCTAGCGTTTTAGATAGATATTATACCGGTATAGATTTAGCTAGCGAGCAAATTAAAGAAAATTATAAGCAAGCTAAAGAGTTAGTACCGGATAATATACCTAATTGGATTATAGGGGATAGTATGAACGTACTTGATTTAGCTAATGATAGCTACGATTTTATATTTACTTGTCCTCCGTACGGATTTTTAGAGGTATATTCGGACGATCCCGGCGATTTATCTAATATGAGTACCGATGATTTTAATAAAGTTTATAGCGAAATAATAAATAGAGGTTGTAGTTTATTAAAAGAGGATAGGTTCGCCGTTATAGTAGTAGGCGAATATAGGGAAAAAAGTAGTAAAGACTACGTAGATTTTGTAGGTACTACCGTACAAGCGTTTAAAGACGCGGGTTTAAAATATCATAATGAAATGGTTTTAGTAAATGTACCGGGTAGTGCGCCATTAAGAGCCGGCGGTTATTTTGATAAAGACCGTAAAGTAGCTAAAACCCACCAAAACGTTTTAGTATTCGTTAAAGGCGATAGTGTAAAAGCTAAAGAGTATTGCGGTAACGTAGTAGGAGTAGACCTACAAAATGAAACCGACTAAAGATATAATACAAGCCGACGCTTGTAAATGGTTATATAAAAATAAAGGTTTAGGCGCGGTAATAACTAGCCCGCCGGACGCAGAGGAAGTAAATAAAAGCATAGAGGATTGGCGCGAGTGGTTTTTAATGGCCGTCGAGTTATGTTTTACCGCTACTAAAAAAGATACGCCTACTATATTTTATGTAACCGACCGTAAGCATAATAGCGAAGTAATTAGTAAACCCGAAATAATATTTAAAGCAGCAAGAAACTTAAACCGTAAATTAATGTTTCATAAAATAGCATTACGTAAACCGGTTAATAGTGTTGAATTACATAGGCCTAGTTATACGCATTTACTAGCGTTTAATACAATTAATAAAGCTTATCCGACTAACATACAGGGCGCCGACGTATTCGAGCGTGGTAAAGTAATTTATAAGAACGCTATGGGTTTAAGTGCAGCTATAACTAGCGTTAAGTACGCTAAGTTATTTACCGACACAATAATTAATCCCTTTAGTGGTTCGGGTACCGTTTTAGCAGTAGCCGAAACTTACGGCGTTAACTCTATAGGTATAGAGCTATTAGATGAACAAATTAAATTAAGTAAAGGTATAAAAATAAGTAAATGAGTAAACGGGGAAGAATACCAAAACAGGCGGAACTTAAAACCGGCCATAGAGATAATAATTTACAAGTACTTAAAGGCGGTGCCGAGTTTCCTAAACCTAAAGCACGCCACCAATGGCTAGCTAGTACCCGGCGTAATTGGAAAAACTATTGGGATAGCGAGCTTAGTAGTACGGCGCAAGCAGTTGATCTACCCGCTTTTTATAGATTATTTCAATTTTACGACGCGGTAGAGCGCGCTAATCGTATGGTGTTAAAAATGGGTAATAAAGGTTTATTAAGTGTAGGTAGTCAAGGCCAACCTAAAGTTAACCCGCTTATAGATTTAACGGTTAAATTAGAGCCTAGTATTTTAAAACTAGAACAAGAACTTGGCCTAACGCCTTTAGCCCGCCAACGTTTAGGTATTGCTTTCGGCGAAGCTCAAATAGGTTTTAAACAATTACAAGAATATTTAAAAGATGATGAGATAGAAACAGTTGATCCTCGTATTTTATTAGATCAACTAGAGGAAGAATAATGCCCGATATATTTTCGCGTGATTGTGATAAATGTTTAAAACCATATTGGAATAATAAAAATAGTGATCTATGCGATGATTGTAATAAAAAGCCTAGTAATAAAACCGGTAAAGATTTAATTAGATGTAAAGAGTGCGGCGACTATTTTTACCCGTTAGGTGCTAAATTATGTTTTTGGTGTGATACTAAATTAACAGAGGAAGAATAATGACTAAAGAGCTACCTAAAACTAAAGGGGCGCGCGTAGTTAAGTTTATTGAAAAATTTTGTGTACACGGCGAGGGCGACTTCTTTGGAGAGCCGTTTAAGTTAGATAATTGGCAAAAAGCAATTATTTATGACTTATACGAAGTTAATAGTGATAATAGCCGTAAGTACCGCGAGGCTCTTATCGGTTTACCCAAAGGAAACGGCAAGACCGCTTTAGCAGCAGCTATAGGTTTATATGAGCTTTTAGGTAGCGGGGTAACTAGCCCTTTAGTAGCGGTAGCAGCAGCTAGTTACGAACAAGCTAACTTAGTTTTCGGAACTATGAAAGTTATGTGCGAGGAAAGTATCTTTTTAAAAGATATGGTCGAAACTTTTGAAAACGAAATACAAGTTAAAAATAGTCCGGGTAGGGCTTACAGGGTTGCGGCGAAAGCTGGTACGGCCGACGGCGGACGTAATAGTTGCCTTATAGCAGATGAAATACACGAGTGGGCAAATATAAACCAAGAGCGCGTACATTATGTACTTAGTAATAACACAGCGAAACGTAAAGACGGTTTAGTACTTAACATAACTACCGCCGGTTATAACTTAGATAGCCTAGCGGGTAGGTTATACCAACGCGGGTTAAAAAAAGAAACCGGCGAAAGCGATGATCCGGAATATTATTTTAAATGGATAGGCGCTAAAGAGGGCGATAATTACGAGGATCAAAAAACTTGGATAGATGTTAACCCGGCAATTAAAAATGATTGGTGGCCTTTAGAAAACCTTAACCGTAGATTTAAAAGCTTACCATTACACGAGTTCCAACGTTACCATTTAAACCAATGGACGCGTACGGAAGAAGAAAGTTGGCTACCGCCTAACGCGTGGGATAATTGTACGGGCGAAGTTATATTTAACCCGGACGCCGAAACTTATGTAGGGGTTGATATGGCTTTACACCACGATAGCGTAGCTATAGTACACGGCCAAAAAGATAAAACCGGTAAAATTATTTTAGATAGTAAAATTTGGCACCCGGACGATTACGACGTAATAGATATACAAGCAGTAGAGCGTTACATATTAGATTTATGTAAAGAGTTTAACGTAAAAGAAGTAGCATACGACCCGGCTTTTTTTGAACGTAGCGCTCAAATACTTTTAGATAATGGCGTGCCTATGGTTAACTTTCCGCAAAGCCACGCCCGTATGGTTCCTGCGTGCGGAAACGCTTATGATTTAATAGTAAATAATAAAGTTATACATAACGCAACGGCTACATTTACCGACCAAGTATTATCCGCCGCACAAAAAGTAACGGATAGCGGTTGGCGACTTAGTAAAGGTAGATCAAAAAGAAAAATAGACGGCGCTATCGCTATGGTAATTATGTTAGATAGAATTACGGCGCCGGTTGTTGATACCGAGCCACCGGTAGCTATAATTAATTTATGAACATTAATAATATGACAACGTTAGCCGAAGTTATAGGCGCCGGCCTTATAATTTACGGTGTATATACATTTAGTATCGGTTTAGCTACGATAGTTGCCGGTGCGTTTTTAATAATAGGAAGTTATTTAGTAAGTAGATGAGTTTATTTAATCGTGAAAAAAGAGACGCTGCTTTAGGTAATTTAACCGATCTTTTACAACTTAGAGAGGGCGGGCTTTACAACTATACCGGCGAAAAAGTTAATGAAAAGAGCGCTTTAGGTATAAGCGCCGTATTAAGTGCAATATCTTTAATAGCAGATAGTATCAGTATTTTACCTATAAAAACTATTAGATACGACGGTAATAAAAAAGTTTTTACAGAAAAACCTAAGATATTTGAAAAACCTAACGCCAACCAAACTATTTTTGAAGTTATACACCAAACTATTACTAGTTTATTAATGCACGGTAACGCTTTTATTTTAATAGATAGAGATAGACAGGGTAGGCCTATAGCTATGACGCCTATACATAGTGATCGTGTAGTCGTAGAAATGCACGGCGGTGTTAAAACTTACGTTATAGGTACTAATAGTAATAAACGTTCTTTAACAGATGAAAATATATTACACCTTAAATGGTTTAGCTATCCCGGTAATTTAATTGGTATAAGCCCGTTACGAGTTAACGGTAATACTTACGGTTTAGCTTTAGCTATGGAACGACACATAAGCCAATATTATGGGCAAGGTGGAACTCCTAGTAGCATATTAGAAACAGATAGAGATTTAACTAGCGAGCAAGCTAAATATTTACAAGAAAATTGGACACTTAACCATAATAGAAATAGAAAACCGGCCGTACTTACCGGCGGTTTAAAATGGAAATCTATTAGCGCGGGCGCGGGTAACGAACTTATAGACGCTAGAGATCAAATAGTAAACGAGGTAGCCCGTATATTTAGGGTACCGGCTCATTTAATACTTAGTAAAGACGGTAGTAACGTTTATAGCAATATAGAAAGCAACGGGCTAGCTTTTATTAGACATACTTTATTGCCTTACATAAGGCGCATAGAGGACGGCCTAACTACTTTATTACCGGGCAGGCAAATGGTTAAATTAGATACGGAAGAATACGCGCGCGGTGATCTATTTAGTAGAGTACGTACTTACCAAGTAGCTATATCTAGTGGTTTAATGACACCTAACGAAGCCCGTACTAAATTAGACTTAGAGCCTTATGAGGGTGGCGATAGTTTCTACTTAGGATTACAGGGCGCAGCAGTAGACCCTAGTATTCCTCCTTTAGGTAGCGACGAACACGACCCTAAAAAAGATTTACTAAACCCCGAAGAAAATAATGATTAGTGAAGACTTTACCGTAGGTACGGTTACGCCGGTAAAAATATTAGATAGTCAAAACTTCGAGCAACATATTTATTTACATAATAATCACGGTAATAAAATGTTTTTAGGTGGTAGTGATGTTACCGCTACTAACGGTTTACATTTAGAAACTCACGCAACTATTGAATTAAGAATACCGCAAGATAATGAGCTATACGCTTTAGCTGATAGTAGCGAGGGTAATATAGTAGTACTAAGACCTAGATAATGCCTTATTATATTTCAATGGAACACCCGGATTGTCCGAACGGCCACGCGGTAGTTAAAGAAGAAAACGACGAATTAATTACTTGCCACGAAACACACGAAGACGCAGAAAAACATTTAACCGCCCTTAATATAGCTATGGCGGAAGAAGAAAAAAATAGTGATCTAGTAGCAGAAACTAGAGCCGTAGATTTAACCGCACCGGCTTTTATGAAAAAGAATATGCAACGCGGGTTAGATAACTTAAATAGAGCGGGCGACGGCTTAACACCTAAAACTATAAGGGACGCTAGAAGTATTATTAGTAGCGGTAAGGTAAGCCCGGCTAAAGTAAAGTTAATGTATGCTTGGCACGCTCGACATTTAAGTGATTTAAAACGAGAAAAAAGCAACCCTAACGATAGCGACACTTGGCGCGCTAGCGATGTTGCCTTTTTATTATGGGGTAGTAATCCGTGGACGGCGCCTACGCAAGCAGGAGATTGGGCTAAAAGAAAGTTAGATCAACTAGAAGAAGAAGGTCGTGTATCAAATTTTTATGACATAGGGGATAAAGCTATGTCAACTACCATTAATATATTAAATAATAAGGTTAGGATAAATAACGTGAATAAAGAAACTGAAAATCGTAGCTTTGGTTTAGCTAACGTAGAAATAAGAGAAAAAAACGAGGGCGAATTAACCTATAACTTTAGTGGTTATGCAAGCGTATTTAATAAACCGTATGGGGTAAGAGATAGTAAAGGCTCATATACCGAAACAATTAAACCGGGCGCATTTAAAAAGACTTTACAAGAACAAGATGACGTTAGATTTTTAATTAATCACGACGGTATACCGTTAGCGAGATCAAGTAGCGGTACTTTAAAATTAGAAGAAGATGACTACGGCCTATTCGTTGAGTGCGAGTTAGACCCAACTAACCCTAAAGTTGCCGAAGTTGCAAGCGCTATGAAACGCGGTGATCTAAACGAAATGAGTTTCGCTTTCGCAGCAGTACGAGATGACTTTGACGGCGAAAAAAGAGATGTACAAGAAGTTAGATTATTCGACGTAAGCGTAGTTACTTACCCGGCTAATAGTTACGCCGGCGCTACATTACGCGGGCTAGATATATCCGAAAACTTGAAAGAACTAGTCGAAAGTCGTAATAGTGAAAAAGCAGTAGAAGTTTTAGAGCAAATTATAAATTCTTTAGATGAAAATAAAGATGAAGATAAGCGCTCTAAAAGCAACCCTAAATTAGAAGTCTTAAAATTAAAGATGAAAAAAGACGGGTTGTTGTAAGACGTAACGCCGGGTACATACCCACCTTACGCATTAAGTACAAGCAGAATAAAAACGAGGAATAATTAAATTGAAAAAATTAATTGAATTAAGGGACGCAAAAGCTGAAGAACTTAATGGCCTAGTTTCCGAAATGGACGAAATGGACGCCGGCGAAGAATTCGACGGAAAAATGGAAAGATCAAACGCTTTAATGGAAGAAATTAAAGAGCTAGACGAAAAAATTAAGGCCGACGCAGATATGCGCGCTACTCTTAAAGAAGTAGAGGAAAGCAGAAAGTCTTTAGAAATTAAAGATGAAGATATTTCCGAAACCCGTATGGAAGTTAAAGAGCCTGATATGTACCGTAAAGGTGGGGAAAACTCATTTTTTGCAGATATGTACCAAGCAAAATTTAATTCTGACTACGACGCACAAAAAAGATTGTCCGACCACCAAGAATTCTCAAAAAGAGATGTTGGTACAGGCGCTTTTACAGGATTAGTAGTCCCTCAGTACCTAGTAGAAGATTACGCACCACTCGCAAGAGCGGGCGCTAACTTTTACAACGCAGTACCAAAAAGAGAATTACCTGCTTTTGGAAATAAAGTAGAAATATCAAGAATTACTACCGGATCAGCCGCAGCTGAACAAGCTAGCGAAAACTCCGCAGTACAAGAAACAAATATGGACGACACACTATTAACAGTTAACGTTGATACTATTGCCGGCCAACAAGATGTTTCTAAGCAAGCTCTAGATAGGGGCGGGCAACCGGGCTTTAACTTGGAAGATATTATTTTCCAAGACCTAGCTGCTGCTTATTACACTAAACTTGATAACTTACTTTTAAACGGTTCCGGATCCTCCGGGCAACCGTTAGGTCTTACAACTGTATCCGGAGTAAACTCCGTAACATATACAGACGCAAGCCCTACAGTAGCCGAGCTTTTTCCTAAATTAGCTGACGCTATCCAACAAGTAAACTCAAATAGGTTCGCACCTGCTACCGCAATAATTATGCACCCAAGACGATGGGGCTTTATTACTAGCGGAGTAGATAGCTCTAATAGACCACTAGTACTACCTGCTGGCAACGCACCGCAAAACGCTTATGGCGTAGGCGACGCTGCTAAATATGGTGTAGTAGGACAAATATTAGGAATACCGGTAATAACCGACGCTAACGTTGCAACCAACTTTGGTACAGGTACTAACGAGGACGAGATCTATATCGTTAGAGCAGAAGACCATATTTTATTCGAGCAAGATGTATTTACAGCTAAGTTCGAGGAAACAAACGCAGGATCACTTACTACTAAGTTAGTGGTTTACGGTTATGTTGCTTTCGCTAGCGGTAGATACCCTGCTGGAATTTCCGTCATTGGCGGAACAGGATTGGTAACACCAACCTTTTAATTAAATTAGTTTTAGTACGTCGGGCAACCGACGTACTAGAACTTTAAGGAAAATTTATGAGTAAGAAAACAGAAAAAATTGAAGCTTTAAAAAAAGAATTAAAGCACTATGAGATTTATAAAAAAGCTGATCGTGCCGAAGAAGTTAAAAAAGAGATTAAAGCTCTTGGCGGAAAAATTGAAAATAAGTCCGCTAAACCTAAAGCCGAAAAAAAAGTCGTAAAAAGTAAGTAGGCCTAAACTATGGCTATAACTAACGGGTATATAACTCAAAACGACCTTAAAGCTTTTGTCGGTATACCGGTTAGTGATACCGCCGACGACGATTTACTAGATAACGCTATTAATGGCGCAAGCAGACAAATAGACGCTTTTTGTGGCCGTAAATTTTACGCAGACGCAAGCGCAACCGCAAGAGAATATTTTACAAACGATTATTTTAAACTTTACGTAGATGATATAAGTACAACTACAGATCTAGTTATTAAATACGATGACGACGATGACGGTACTTATGAAACAACCGTACCTAGTAACGAATATAAATTACTGCCAATCAACGGTGTAGTAGGCGGTATAGAGGGTAGTCCTTTTTATTTAATACAACTTAATAGCGACGGCGATTACGAGTGGCCTTTATCTAATACTTCTAATAGGCCATACGCAGAAATTACGGCTAAATGGGGTTACGCTACTACGCCCGAGCCTATTAAATACGCTTGTAAAATGTTAGCTAGTGAACTTTTCGCTATGCGTAACGCACCTTTAGGAGTAGCCGGCGTAGGCGACTTCGGGGTAGTTAACGTACAACAAAATAGAGAGGTTACCCGGTTATTACTACCATTTCGTAAAGCTAGCGTTTTAGGTATTGCGTAGTGGCTAGTTTACAAGAAGTTCGAGACGGTATTAAAACTACCTTAGAAAATAATATTGACGGTTTAAGGGTTTATGACGTAGTACCGGATTACGCTATTAACTTTCCGGTAGCTATAGTACTACCTACCTCTATACAATTTAATGTTGCTATGCAACGAGGAACTGATCTATATAATTTTGATATTTTAGTCGCCGTAGAACGTGGTAATAGCCGTACCGCCCAAGATAAACTAGACGCTTATATAACAGGGCAGGGTAGTAGTAGTTTAAGGCAGACTATATTTAATAATAGAACGTTAGGTTTAACAGATACCGACGCGACTATAACGGGAGTAGGCAATTATGCTGCCGACGTAAATTTAAACGGTATAGACGCAATAGGGGCAAATTTAAGCCTAGATGTGTACACTAAAGGAACGAGTTAATGCCTAAATTTAAGATAATAGGAACAAAGAAAATAAACGGAAAAGAGCCGGGCGAAATAGTTGATCTAAAAGATTTAGACCAGATTATTACATTAACTAAAGCAGGCCATATAAAAGAATTAGATAAAAAAGATAAAGCTAAAAAAACTAAAAAAGCTTTAGATCAAATTAAAAAAGATGAGGTTAAATAATGGCTAAATATGTTTTTACCGACGGTAAGTTATTTTTAGGCGGGTACGATTTAAGTTCGCATACTAACGCCGTAACTTTAGACGTTACCGCAGATGAAGTAGATGTTACAACTATTAATAGCGGTGGTTTTAGAGAGAGATTAGGCGGTCTTAAAGATAGTAGTATTTCTATAGACGGATTTTTTGAGGCGGGTACGGAAAAACCCGACGCTTTATTAGGGGCTAACGTAGGTAACGAAATTATATGCACAATAGTTCCGGACGCAGGAGCAGGTAATACCGCGTACTTTTTAAAGTCTAAATTATTTAGTTACTCAATACTTGGGGCTATAGGCGAAGTAGCGCCGTTTAGTTTATCTAAAGCTAATAGCACCGATAAAGTTGTAAGGGGTACTATTGATATAGACGGAAGTATTACCGCCACCGGTAATACTACAGGTAGACAATTAGGTGCCGTAGGATCCACCGAAAGCATATACGCCGCAATTCATTGCTACGGTGTAAGCGGTACAAGTACCCCTACTATTACGTTCGTATTAGAAAGCGATGATAACGCGGGCTTTACTAGTGCTACTACTAGAGCTACCTTTACAGATATAACCGCTATAAGTAGCGAGATTAAAAAAGTAAGCGGGGCTATAACCGACGATTATTGGCGTTTATCTTATACCGTTAGCGGTACTACACCTAGTTTTGATATACACGCTACTATTGGTATAGAATAAGCGAATAAATAGGCCATTGTGCGCCGTTGTGTGCGTTTTGAATTTAAGGCCTTAACAAGTTACCATAGGTAAAATAAATAAAAATTTTTTTAGAAATTAGTATAATTTACCGACATTACTTGATCTTTTAGTATAAAATAGTCTTATAAATTACTTAGGGAGGTAATAATGGACTATCTAAATACTAAAGAAAAAAAGTTAGTAAAATTTATAGTTAAAGAAACTAGTTTACTAGCTAACTTAGATGAAATTAATACTAATACAATCTTAACCGCCGGTAACTTAGCTAACGTAAATACCGATAGCATAAGTACCGTTAAAGTTAGGGTTGCATTAATGCAAGTTAAAAAAGAACTATTAGGGGGTAAGTAATGTTATATCTTTGTAATAGTTGTAATAAAGAATTTCCGGAAAACGAAATTAAAAATAAGCCTAGTGAATTTTTTAATAATTACTGCGTACATTGTGGCGATAGATGTAACTACTGTCAAATATCATTAAAATTATTAGGCTTTACTAGAGATAATGTTTTAGAACATACTAAAGTTTGTAAAGCTAAAATACAACACGATAATTTACAAAATGATAATTATTTTGATGATCCTATTCGTAACTAATACTCCCTAAGTAAAAGTTACGTACGTATAAAAGCCGGGTTTAACCGCCCGGCTTTTTCTTATGTCATACTACTTATAGATATAACTACCCGACTTAAAATTTAATTATTAAGTAAAGGAGTTAAATTGGCAAAGTTTGTATTAACAGACGCTAGCGTAACAATTAACAGCGTTGATCTAAGCGATCACGTTGCTAGTGTTACTTTAGATATTACCGCCGATGAAGTTGAGGAAACTGCGTTCGGCCAAACTTTTAAAAGTAGATTAGGGGGTCTTAAAGACGGTACCCTTAGTATTGATTTCCAACAAGACTTCGCAGCAAGCGAAGTAGACGCTACATTGTGGCCTCTTTTAGGAACAGTAACTACTTTTGAAATTAAGGCTACTAGCGACGCCGTATCATCAACTAACCCTAAATATAGTGGATCCGTATTGGTTAACCAACACCAACCGGTCGCTAATGGGGTAGGCGAGTTAGCAAGTTTTTCTGTAAGTTTTCCAACTTCAGGAACAATAACAAGAGCAACTTCTTAGTATGGCAACTATACAGGGGTTACACCAACTCACGCTTGTATTAGATGACGGTACTAAGAAAGAAGTAACGTTAAGGCCTATAGATTTCGTTGCGTTAGAGCGTAAATTCGGACAACGACCTGCAAGCGAGTTAGAGAATTTAAGTTTTGAAGAGTTAATGTATTTATGTTGGAACGCTAGTAAGCGTACCGGCGTAACAGATGATTTTGATAAATGGCTCAATAGCGTAGCTACTATAGACGGACTAGGTGGCGAAAACCCGGAGTAAACGGCGGTTATTACTTAGAGCTAATAGCCGAAACAAGTTTAGCTGCCGGCCTTAACCCAATGGAAGTAGCCGAGTTACCGCTACCAATGTTTTTAGCGTTACAACAAGCTTTACAAAAACGCGCGGAAGAATATAAAAAAAATGGCTAAAGGAATAACTAAAACAACTAGCGGAAGTGGTATAGCCGTAGAGGGCTTAAACGAAACTATATTTGGTTTACGCGAGTTAGATAAAGGCGGGGAAGTACGTAAAGCTTTACGGGGTTTACATAAAGAAATCTCTAAAGAAGTAGAAACCGTAACTAGATCAACCGCTTTACGCCAAAGTGTTAATGGTAGGCCGGCGCCTAAAAGAACGCAGGGCGCTAAAGGTTACGTTGGCGGTGGTACCGACCGTAGCGCTTATTTAGATATTAGGCGTACTAATAAATTCGTACGTAACTTAGAATTCGGCCGTGATTATCAATTTTTAAATTTTTACAATAGATCACAAGCTAAAGGTAATAATACTAGCGCTAACGCTACCGGTATTTTTTTTCCAGCTGATCAACTTAAAAGACGCGTTTACAAAAAATGGGTCGGTAATAAATGGCGTAGTACGGGCGTGTTTCCGGAGGGTACGCGTATACACGGCTACGTTGCCGAGCCAACTATAGCTAAAGCGGTACCGGGTATTACAGAAGATTATTCGGATAAGATGTTTAAAACAGTTAAGCAAGCTGTAAAGGGTAAATAATGGCGGCACAAAGCACTAAAACTTTAAGGTTTGAATTTTTAGCAGATACTAAAAAGTTTTTAGGTAATGTAGGTAAAGTAGGTAAAAAGTTTAGTGATGTAGGCGCCCAAATGAAATCTACGGGCGATACTATAAATAAAGTTTTCGCGGGTATAGGAGTTGCCGCAGGGGCAACCGCCGCAAAATCATTAACCGCGTTTAGAGAATTTGAAACCGGTATGAACGAAGTATTTACTTTGTTGCCGGGTACTAGCCAAGAAACCTTTGATCAAATTAATAAAGATGTTTTAAAGCTATCTAAAGAAATAGGTAAGTTACCGGAAGACGTTATACCGGCTTTATATGACTCATTATCAGCAGGCGTACCGCCGGATAATGTTTTTACTTTTTTAGAAACCGCTAATAAATTAGCCGTAGGTGGTGCTACCGAATTAGGTATAGCGGTAGACGGTTTAACTACCGTAGTTAATGCGTTCGGTAGTGATGTTATTAGCGTAGGCGAAGCGTCCGATATTATATTTACGGCCGTTAAAGGTGGTAAAACTACCGTAGAGCAATTATCTAAAGCTATGTTTAACGTTGCACCGATTGCGGCGTCTATGGGTATAGAGTTCGGTAACGTAACTGCTGCCGTTGCTACCTTAACCGCGTCGGGTACTCCTACAAGCGTAGCTATGACGCAAATAAGAGCTGCGTTATCGGAACTAGCTAAACCTACTACAAAGATAAGTCAACTTTTTAGAGAGATGACCGGGCAAAGTTTTGAGGAATTTATAGCTAGCGGTGGTGATCTAAAAGAGGGTTTTGATATTATTAAAAAAGGTGCCGAGCAAAACGGTAAACCTTTAGCTGATTACGTAGGATCGGTCGAGGCTCTTGGTGCTATACAAACTTTAACCGGTAAAGGTGCCGATAAGTTCGCTAGCGAATTAGTTAACGCTGCAAACGCCGTAGGTGCAACCGACGCTGCTTTCGAGCAAGGCTCACAAGGTATAGGTTTAGTTTTAGAAAAATTACAAGCTAGTTTTAAAGTATTACAAATAGAAATAGGACAAAAATTAGCGCCGATACTTATTGACGCTATTGAAAATATACAAGCTAAATTTAAAGAGATACAACCCGGCTTACAAGCTTTCGTAGATAATGTAAAAAGTTTTTTCGCTAGTGATCAAGTAGTAAATACCGTTAATAAATTAAAAGACGCTTTTAATACTTTACAGAAAAACTTAGCGCCGGTTATAGATAAGATACAAGCATTTTTTAGAGCTAACCCTAAAGTAGCTTTTACAGCGTTAGCGGTCGTTATAGGCGGTATATTATTAGCTAGCGTAGTTTCCTTAGCTAGTGCTTTCGCTGCTCTATTTAGCCCCTTTACTATTGTTATAGGCCTAATTGCTGCTATTGCCGGTGGTTTTAGATACGCATACGATAACTTTGAGGGCTTTAGAAACTTTATAGATAACGGTATGGCTTTTTTACGTGATCTATTTAAAAGATTTATAGATTTTTTTCAAAGCGACGGTTTTGTTGGCGCTATGCAAAGGGGATTAGATTTTGTTAAAACTCAATTTAATAATTTAAAAGATGTATTTAGCGGGGTAGTTAATTTTATAAAAGCCTTATTTAGCGGGGACGTTAAAGGGGCAGTAGATAGCTTAAAAGATATATTTAAAGGTTTATTAAGTTTCTTTAAAAATAATTGGAATTTATTAGGTACTTTAAAAGATGTATTTTTAAACGCACTTACTAAAGCTAAAGATTTTATTTGGCCTAGATTAAAAGAGTTTGGCGAGGGCTTTATACAAACTATTACTACAGTATTAAAAACTAGTGCGGGCGTAGTACTAGAGGGCGTAAAGTTTGTATTTAATAAAGTTATAGATAAGATTAATGACTTTATAAATGGTTTAAATAGCGGTTTAGCTTTTTCATTTTTTGGTATAGATATAGACCCGCCGGATATACCTAATATACCTAGATTAGCTAAAGGTGGTATTGTTACGGAACCTACGGTCGCTATGATTGGCGAGGCGGGTACCGAAGCAGTAATCCCCTTACCGTCGGGAGTTGGCGACGGTAAAGGTTTAGGAAATAATATAAATATTACCGTTAACGCGGGTATAGGTACCGACGGCGCTGATGTAGGCCGTTTAATCGTAGAACAGATAGAAAAATATAATAGACGTAATTTAAGGATAGTCTAATGGCGCAACCAACTATACGGGTACGTTTAGGCTTTACTGCTAATACCTTTACTTTAGACGATTTAGTTAGGGGAGTATTAGACACCGGGCAACTTGGTGGCGCGGTAGAGTTAACAGATGTTACTAGCGACGTACAAAATGTAGCTATTAGTCGCGGTAGATCAAAAGATTTAGATAGTTTTTTTACGGGTAGTTGCGCTATAAAGCTTTTAAATAATAGTCGTAAATATGAAAATACCAATACTAGTAGCCCTTACTATCCCGGTATAGAGCCGTTTATTAAAATGCACGTAGACGCTACTACCGACGGCGGTAGTACATACGAGGACTTATTCGTAGGGTTTGTAGCCGATATTAGTTTAACTTACCCGGATAGTAATAACTCGTTTGCTACGTTTACCGGTTTTGACGCGTTTATGAAAATAAATAATACAGAATTAGTTAATCAATCTTTTACTAGTACAGATAGCGGTACGTTAATAAATAATATTTTAGATAATGATAGCGTTAAATTTAGTACGGGTAATAGGGATATAGAAACCGGTATCAGCACTATGCAGGCTTTAAGCGGTATAGATAGTAATACATTAAGTTTATTACAAACTATAGAGCGTTCCGAAAACGGACTTTTATTTATGTCTAAAAGCGGTAAGTTAACGTTTAAAAACCGACATACTACTTTTCCAAGTACGGCTAGTATAACCTTTAG
>Ga0181580_10002338_pt1 | contig 15353 bp, 11 predicted proteins | sample 071ome_23_FD_132413 | JGI IMG/M metagenome (GOLD analysis project Ga0181580, IMG submission 132413) | Coastal salt marsh microbial communities from the Groves Creek Marsh, Skidaway Island, Georgia - 071403BT metaG (megahit assembly) | ecosystem: Environmental > Aquatic > Marine > Intertidal...
ATTAATATCAAGCATTACTTGAAAGAATCCGGTTCCAAAATATCCTTCTTCTCCGCACATTACATTTGCAGATACTCCAGTCATTAAATCTAGTTCAGCATGTCGTGCAGCTCGTAAGAACATCTCCGGTGTTTCCTCAAATGATGCCTTTGCAATAGGACCAATATCATCATTATTAATACCATGTCTGAATACAGATACCATTTTTTTGGTAGCGCAAATTCTATCACATAATATAGATAAGTGATGGTAGTTAATATAAGAAGCATCTTCAAAAGCCTCTTCTAATTCTTTAAATACACATTGACGTGCTGCTTCAATACCAAGTGTTCTATAAACTTCTTGAATATCATTACTATATGTTTTATCAGCCATAATATTTTTTAATGTGAGGATATCATGAAAGTTTGTTCCAACGGTGTCTAGAACCCAAATATCTTCTTTTTCATAATTACCATCAACCATTTTAAGTTGATTAACAGATTTTCTAAGAAGTACCTTAGGGATTTTCTTAATTCCTCTAAGAATAATGTTATCTAGTAAATTAAGTTGTAAATTCTTTAGCTTATAAATTTCATCAGACTGATCTAATGATTTTTTCTTGCTTGTAATTAAACTCTTATCAAGTCGAATACGTAAAACAAGTTTATCCGCATTAAAGTCTGAATATACACATGAAATTTCATCTTTATAACTATGTTGAATTGCAAAATGTACGTCATCCATATTTATATTTTTATCAAGCATGGCTTCTCTATCAAGTTCAAAACGAATAATCCATTTAGATTTATCATTATCATCTTCCTCATTAAAATCTGTATTTCCAGCACACTCATTAATTAATGAGCTAAATTGTGCGTATTCTTGCATAAGTGGTTTATCTTCATTAATAAGGGTTTGGAGATCATCAGGATCGAAACAAATGCTAACTGATGTTGTAATATCTCTTAAACTAGTATACTCAAGTGTATATTTAATTTCTTGTGCCCTAACGTTATCAGCGCTCTCATCATCTTTTAAATAAATAGTAGTAGATGGTTGTTTTGGATTTTCACTTAATGATAATATTTCCTCAATTCTAGGAACACCACGTGTTACATTTGACTTACTTGCTACACCTGCAAAATGGAAAGTATTAAGTGTCATCTGTGTAGTAGGTTCACCAATACTCTGAGCTGCAACGAGACCAACCATCTCACCAGGATTACATAAAGCATTTTTGTATTCACTATTTATTTTAGCGCATAGTACCTCAAGACCCTTGCGATTAAATCTATGTATGGATAGAAGATTTTTGGGAGATAAATAATAGTAATATGCAATTTCAAATAATTTAGATGGAGCTCCAAATCCAAGTGTTTGTAAAGTTGCAAAATTATCTTTAAGAACATTATATGTTTCAAGAGGAGTAATATTTACCATTGAATTTTTCTGATATTTAAGTTGTTCTGCAATATTTACAATAATACGTTTAAAATTAACAGGAATATGAATTGTTGTATTATCGCTGTAATTAAATACATGTTTGACTAACTTTTCTCTTGCATCAATCATATAATCAATAATTCCTTGTGTTTCAGTGATTAATTCATCTTTTTGATTTTTCATTCTTTTGAGTGCAGATTTTGTATAATTAACAGTAGATACATCATTACTCGTATCGTCATTAGGGATTTGGAAATGACTATAAATATCCTCAATACTCATTTCAGGCAATGGTAATTTTTGATTTTCAACTTTAGTTGGATCGATATTATCATCGCCATAAGAGAACTGAATAATTTTATTTTTATTATTACGTACAGTTCCATCATAACATAATTTAAGGTCTTCAAGTGATTTAATAAGACGTCGTTGAATGTAACCAGTTTGACTTGTTTTAACAGCTGTATCAATAAGACCTACACGACCACCCATTGCGTGAAAGAACAATTCTTCTGGAGTTAAACCTTGAATAAAAGAACTCTCCACAAAGCCGCGAGCTTCTGGCGAGTCATCAAATTTTTTGTAATGAGGTAAAGTACGATTTTCAAAACCATAAGGAATTCTCTTACCATCTACATTTTGTTGTCCTAGACAAGATATCATCTGCGCGATATTAAGATTAGAACCTTTCGACCCACTTCCAACCATAATAACAAAACGATTATCTTTTGATAAACTATTTCTTCCAATTTTTCCTGCATCATTAAGAGCAGCTGTTAATTGAGAATTAACACGACTCTCAAATTCCATTTCATTTGTTTTTCCAGTATTATTTTCAAAAGTACCAATATGTGTATCATTTATAAGATCAGCTACAATCTTTTTCTTAGCAACAATACTATCAGCAATTCGTTTATTAGTAATATTATTTGAAATTAAATCACTAATACCCACACTATATGAACTTAATTTCATGTAGTCAGTAACTATATTTTGTAAATTATCAATAAAATCGGATGCTGCTTGATATCCAAAATCATTAAATATATTTTGAATTAACCCATTTCCTGAACCAAGAGCTGATTTATCAAGTTGTCCTTTAGAATAATTTCCTGCAGTAATATCAATAAAATTATTTGTATTATCATTATTTTGTCCGTTTTTGAAATGAGCGCTCATTGGAGGAATAATTTGAGATAGAATATCAAATGAACTAATTTCTTTATTTGTATTTTTTAATAACTTAGGATTTATATTCTTAACACTCATAAGAAGATTCATTGCAGTACGTGTATCAAATTTAATATCAGGACGTGTGAATCTAAAACTTCCTAGAAGTGAATCTTGGAAAATACCAATAATTGATTTATTACTGGCAGGACTAATAATCTGACGTCTAACAGCAGCTAGTAATCTTAATTCTGCAGAACTTTCATCATCTTGTGGTCCATGAAGATTCATTTCATCACCATCAAAATCAGCATTATAAGGTTTAGTAACAGCAACATTCAAACGAAATGTTGAACCTTTATGTAAAACTTTTACAAAATGACTCATCATACTCATACGGTGAAGGGTGGGTTGACGATTAAATAATACCGCATCTCCATCCATCAAATGTCTATGAACTACATCACCATCATTAAGTTCAATAGATTCTCTATCAGTATATCTTAATGAAATAGAATCTCCATTCACTCTTTGCAAAATTTTTGCACCAGGATACTTATCAGGACCGTTAAGAATGAGAGAGGTCAAGAAATTTTTATTACGTTTATTCACAGTAACTGGGTATGTAATATTCATAGCGACCTTTTTAGGAACACCTAATTGTCCAATTGAAATATTCGGATCTGGTGTAATAACAGAACGTGCTGAAAAGTCTACACGTTTTCCCATAAGATTACCTCTAACACGACCTGTTTTTCCGACAAGACGTTCTTTAATTGATTTAAGAGCACGTCCAGATCTTTGCGCTACAGAAGCTACCCCGGGGATACGATTATCAATCATTGTAGCACAATAATATTGCAAAACTGTAGTCCAATCATCAATTACTTTTGATGTTGCATTTTGCTTAAGCTTATCACTTAATGTATTATTTGCTTTAATAATATTAACAATAATATGTGAAATATCATCCTCGCTTCTTTGCTGTGCGTCGTGTTTTACAGAAGGCCTAATAGATGGAGGAGGTACTGCAAGAACCTGACATATCATCCAGTCGGGTCGTGAAAACGTAGGACTAAATCCCATGAATGAAACGTCCTCATCTGAAATTCTTCTGAAAATTTTCAAAACAATTTCAGGTGTAAAACGCATAGTTAATTTATCTTTAATATTACCATCATCATCTGCAATATTATCAATATTCGCCCATTCAGCAATAATTGTTGCTAATCCTTCCTTTTGAATTTTTTTTGGTTGCTTGCAACCGCAACCATCACAAGTATCATCCCCACAACGTGAAATTTTACTTGCAATAGGAAATACATAAAGCCATCTATGACGAGCATCCATCTTATCAAGAATATGTTTATGTTTATTTTTTGAAATTAATAATTTACTACATTTAATGCATACGCATCGTAAGATCTTTAATATAGTATTTAAATATTGAATATAAAATACAGGTCTTGCAAGTTCAATATGTCCGAAATAACCGGGGGTAGTCATATAATTATGACCGTCAGTAGGACAAATTAAACCTGGCTCAAGGACACCCATACGCGGATCAAATAATCCACCTATTACAGGTTTATTGTTTACATATGTATCGCGTGATACAATATTTGCAACTGATCCTTTTCTAATTTCATCAGGCGATAATAAACTAAATTGTAATCCAATAATTCTTGAGGATTTCATTCTTGTGTCAGTCATTCTTATATTACGTGTAGAATATTTAGATAGTTTTCAATTTTATTTATTTAAGTAATTTATTTAAATATTTTTAAATTAAATTGATTTTGAAAAATTTAAAAATAAAATTACAATAAAAATTAAGAATGCCTAGTAAACAAGAAGATAAAGATAAAAAACCGAAATCTCCTAAAAAAAGAACCAGACAAAATGTTAAAAATAAAAAAAAGAATTATAAAATAAATAAATCAGATGATTCTAGCGATAGTTCTGATAGTGAATGGGTTCCTGATTTAGAAGAAGAAATTCAACAAGATGATGATATGGATACTTTAGAACTACAAAAATTTATTCAAAAAATATTTCCATCTAAAGCTGGAAAAGAACGTTTAAAACAACTTGAAAAACTAGATAAACTACAAACAAAAAGTAAGAAAAATAAAAAACAAAATAAGAAACAAAATAAGAAACAAAATAAGAAACAAAATAAGAAACAAAATAAAAAATCTAAAAAAAAGCAAGATGAAAAGGAAGAAGATGAATCGGAACAAGAACCAGATGATTATTATGATGAAGAATTAGAAATGGATGATTTTGATTTTGAAGATTATGATGAAGATGAAATTAAAGATATGCTTAATCAAAATATGAAATTTAACATTATATTTACAGTTGGTGATGTAAATAAAGATGAATTTGAAGATGATGATTTTGAATATATAGAAGATGATTCAGAGGAAGAAGAAGAGGAAGAGGAAGATGAAGAGGAAGAGGAAGAGGAAGAAGAATCTGTAGATAATAATGATGAAGAAAATGAGATTGAAAATCAAATTAAGAATGATAAAAATTGGGAAAAAAAATTTACGAAAGAAATGGAAAAAGTTGAAAAGCAAATAAAAGAAAAGGAGAAAAAAGAAAAAAGAAAAAATGATAGTTTGCCTAAATTTAAAACAAAAGATAAAGTTATGATTAAAGGAGCTCAATGGGATGAAGAATATAGTGGCGTTATTACTAAAGTTTGTACTCGAAATAGATATAATATCAAATTAGATGATGATGATCTAGATAAGACTGAATGGAAATTAATGCATGCAAAATATATTAGAAAAAAAACGGACGATGATGTTACATATTCAAAAGCATTAGAAGAATTAAAAGATCTTATAAAATCAAAAAAGAGTGGAGGATCTAAAGCAATGCTTGCAAAATTCGAACAATTATCTAAAGCAGAGGAAAAACGCCAGAAGAAAAAAGATTCTGAAAAGGCAAAAAAAGAGAAAAATAAGAATGTTATTAAACTTAGAAAGATGTTACGAGAAAAAAATGTTATGAACGATTTCAAATATTTTAAAGAAATGAAATTAGACGATCAGCGACTTATTTTACGCAAACTTAAAGAAGTTAATGACTTCTCAAATGTAGAAAAACCATATAGGTTATCATTACTCGAGTCCAATATTCCTGTTGAATTTAAATCTGTGGCTATGAAAAAAATCAATATTCTACAATATATGGATCCTGGTTCTGGAGAATATTATAAAATTAAACAATGGGTAGATACATTTATGCGTATTCCTTTTGGTATTACAAATAATTTACCTGTATCTATTAAAGACGGACGTGATTCATGCAGTGATTTTATGGAAAGTGCTAAAAAAACACTAGACGATTGTGTTTTCGGACTAAATGATGCAAAAATGCAAATAATGCAATTTGTAGGACAATGGATTGCTAATCCTGAATGTGTAGGTTCAGCAATTGCAATTAAAGGACCTCCCGGAACTGGAAAAACTACCTTAATTAAAAATGGTATTAGTAAAATTTTAAATCGTCCTTTTGCATTTCTAGCACTAGGTGGAGCAACTGATAGTAGTTTTCTGGAAGGCCACTCCTACACGTATGAAGGTAGTACATGGGGGAAAATAGTAGATATTCTACTACAATCAAAAACCATGAATCCGGTGATTTATTTTGATGAATTAGATAAAATATCAGATACGCCAAAAGGGGAAGAGATCACTGGAATCCTCACACATTTAACAGATACTACACAAAATTCGCAATTTCATGATAAATACTTCTCAAATGTTGATTTTGATCTTAGTAAAGTCTTATTTATATTCAGTTATAATGATGAAAATAAAGTAAATCCAATTCTTAAAGATAGGATGTATCGTATCCATACTAAAGGATATGATACAAAAGAAAAACATACAATCGCACAAGATTATCTTATTCCAAAGATAGAAAAAAATATTAATTTTGAAAAAGGTCAAATTATTGTACCAAATGATACTCTTAGCTATATTGTTAAAGAGTACACAGAAGGTGAAAAGGGTGTTAGAAATCTTAAAAGATGTCTAGAAATTTTATATACTAAAATTAACTTATATACACTTATGAAACCTGATAGCAAACTATTTGATGGAGAAGCAACTATTAAAGTAGAATATCCATTTACAATTACACCAGATATTGTAAAAAAATTAATTAAAAAAGGAGATGAAAAAATGAAAATACCATTTGGAATGTATGTTTAAGTAAAAATTAAAGTGCGTCTACAGTTTTGCTGTCTTTGACGAATAGCAGCTATTTGTTGAGGTGTTAAATATACAACTCGTCTAGTATTAGTAGTATTACTAGTATTCTGTTTAGTTTTATTTAATTGATAACTTTTTGTTGCATTAACAGAAGATCCACAGGCGGTGCAAGGCATTATATAATATACTTAAACAAAAAAAATAATTCTATATCATGGAAGATAATAATAGTAATAACATTAATTTTTTAATTGAAATGCGACTAAATATCGAAAGAGAATACATTGCGCTAAAAAATATTATGCAAGAAAAAAAAACACAATTAGATGAATTAACAAATATCATTAAATTAAAATGCGATCATGAATGGACGAATGATAGTATTGATTTATATCCTGAATTATTAGAAGACCATCCTATTAAATATTGCAATAAATGTTTATTAACTTATGATACAACATAAACATTCTTCATAATTTTTTATATGAAAACAGTTTTCATTTTGTAATTGGTGTCTAAAAATTCCACAATCATAACAATAATTATTTTTAAAATTATGATAATTACATGATCTTCTTTCTGATCTACCTCCTATATTAACTTTAAAATTACAATTACATTTTTTACATTCCTTATAAAGTATTCTATTTTGAAAACTTTTTATACAAAAACAGCTCATATTAATATTAATTACATTTTTTTAAATTAATATTAATTTAATAGAGAGAACTACATGTACGATTGCCTCCACGCATATTAATATAGTCAACTTGTTCTTTAGTCACACAAGCACACCCATCAGCATTGCTAACACTAGAAAAGGAAGGTACACAGCACTCGGGTTTAAACTCGTTTTTAGCAAATAAGAACATCTCACCTGGAGCAAGAGGAAGAGCACCTGCTTTATTAGAATCTAAATTAGGAGAGACGGAATCTAATGAACGTGTATCGTATGAACCTTTTACACCATTTCCCATAGTGTAATCAACAGATGAACCCATACTCATAAATCCTTCTTTAACATCAGCTAATGTTAAACGGGAACAAGAACCAAGAACAAAACCAGAAATAACCATTCCTACAAGAACACACATAATTACGACTAAAGGTCTGAATTTAATACCAAATAGTTTCATTTCCATTATTTATACATAATTAATAGATAATTTTTTAATAGCTAAGAATGGTTTCTTGAAAACTATTTTTTATTAGGTAATGTTCTAAACAAAATCTATAATCAAGAAAATCTACATTATTAATTTTAAATGTTTTACTATCAGTAATCAAATTAAATAAATATTTTGGTTTTAATTTTTGATTTCCACATAAGGTTAAGGTTGTTTTATATGTTCCTAAAGTTTCATCTTTAAAAATTAAATTATTGGAACCTACAATTAAATTATTATTAATATTATATTCTACAACTTGATTTAAATTTTCTGTATCTATTTTTACAATTCCTAAAACATTTTCACCAAATTTAAGAATATCATTAATTTCAATATCTTTGATATTTACACATCGTCCATCTTCCAATTCTATTTTAGTATCTGGTGAAAAACCACTATCTAAATAACAATGAATCATATTTTTGTTAAAGTTAAAAGGCAATTCATATTTTAAGTTAGTTTTTAATCTAGAAACTTCTTCTTCAGTAATTTCATCCCAATCAAAAAATACAATATTTTCAATATTAATATATTTACTTTCAGTACTTATACAATAAATGTATGGCTCATAATAATTATTTAACATAATACTTTCTGGATGATCCTTAACATATTTTATACACCCATTGCTATCTAAATATGAATGTGATCCTGAGATAATAATATTTTTTAATCTGTACATGTGATGATCTTTTGATGATAGTTTAATAAATGCTGTTATCTTTCCATCAACAAATAATTCTTCACCAATATTTAAATTTTTAATTTTCTTTTTCTCTCCATTTTTCATTAAAATTTCTGTATTACCATCAAAACAATATCTTGATTGTTTTATTTTTTGTGTATTTGTTAGAATTTGTTGTAAGGTTGTATTAAATGGAACAAATATAGCAACAATTGCAATAACTAACCCAATAGTAACAGCTGCAGCTGCAAAAAATGGTATAGCTAGAGCCCATCCTACAAAAGGTATCATACTTAAACCTGATCCTGTTGCTATCTCAACAGGAAATACTCCAACACTTAAAAGAAGAATAAACATTATAATAATAAATGAAAAAGCTGCTAAAAATGATCTTAAAGCAAGTACTGACCCTACCCCTGTATACATAGCTGTAGATAAAACAGCTTGTGTATTATTAATATTATTTTTTGATTTAATCATGATATTTTGAATTGGAATCATTGTATTATGTATTTTACTAAATATACCTGAAAATATAGATGATAATGAATTTCTTACTTCACTTATTAAAGAACGAGCAGCATCCAATGCCTCATCTAACCCGGATACAGTTTCATTCGCAATTGTTTGAGCTGCAGACTGTGCTGCTTTTTCAACTTCTACAATATCTTCCATAACATCGTACATACATTCATTAAGATTTTTTTCAGTATAGTTCAATGCAGATTCACCTTTAGGTGCATTAATAATACCTGCAAAAGGAATGAAAAGAGGATTACACTTTATTGTATTCCAGTTTTTTTTTAAAAATTTTAATTGTGCGTTGTATTCATTATATCCAAATGCTACAGCAAATGTTGTTAAAGTTAAAATAGTTATAATTACAGATCCACTATATTTTCCCAAATATGTATCCTTATCAGAATATTTACTTAACAAATAATTTTCCAAATTACTATTCATATTGATATATATTATTTGTATTATAATACTAAACTAAAAATAATATATTTTATTTATTTTCCACCATTTATAACTTTTAATGCACCTACAATTGGACCTTTAACTATACTTTCACCTAATTTTTGTTGACCTTGTAATAAATGCATAAGCACAGTCATTGTACCTAGTAATTTCATAATCATATCTCTAAATGATACTGTAAATTTTTGCATCTCAATTAACACATTATTGAATATACCAAAAGTATTTGTAAAATTACCTGCTATATTAGGGCGTAATTTTGATTGTAAGTCTCTAAAATTATTAATTTGTCCGGATAAGCTGGAAATATTTTGATGTAATACTCCTTGAGCCGCGGAAAGAGGGGCAGTATGTATAGGCATTGTATATTGTTGCATTTGTGCGACACACTCAGTAAAATTTTTTTCTACATCATGTCCAAAATAATTAGCAAAAGGCATTATCATAGGATTACATTTATATAACGCCCAATTTTTTTTTATATTACTCATATTAGTCATAAGTGCACTAATTATATAGGTTAAAAAAAATGAAAATATAATAAATACTGCTTTTAAAATATCACTAAATTTCATACTAAATTATATTGTTATTTTTATTTTATTATATTTATTTACGCTTTGAATATATTTTTATTTTCTTAGTTTTTTTGCTCTTTTTACCTTTTTTAGTTTTTTTGCGATTTTTTTTTGATCGTTTGGTGTTTTTTCTTTTCTTTTTTTTTCCGCCCGACATGTTATTTAAATTCTCAATAAATTTCCCTAAATCCGAACCTCCTGTTTGACTCCATGAATCACCCATGGCATCGCCTGTACTAGCGCACGCAGAATTTGCAAATTGTTGCTGCGCTGATTGTATGTTACTATTTGGATTAGGAGACATGGATGATGATGAACCTGCTGGATATGATATAACTGTTTGAGGAGTACTTCCACAACCACAATTTTTGCTACCCCCTTTCTTTTTTCTATTTTTTTTTGTTTTATTTTTTCTACCTCCTTGTTTTAATGATCTAATTTTTTCGTCTATTTTATTTAATGTATATTCATACTCTTCTGGATTTTCGTTGGGTATATTATCTCTATATTTAAGTAGTTCAAATATTTTTCTTCTCTTTTTTTTTCTCTCATTTTCAATCCTCTGATCTATTGCCCTTTCAGTATTTCTACTAATAGTTCTTGATCTACCTCCAGCGCGAAATATTCTTTTATTATGTCTTACTCTCATCTCAAGTGTCTCATTGTGACCGTGTTTAAGTGCATCTGATGGATATAGTGCTCTAACAGAAACCTTTGGTAATTTAAAAGCTTTACTCATTAATTTATAATGATAAAATATTTTTTGATATAAAGATTATTGTATAAAAAATATTATATGAGTAATCTAAGCGATAAAGATCGATTAAACCTTCAAAACATGGTTAAATCATATGGTGCTGATGATAATACAAAAAAAATAAGAGAACTAAAACATAGTAAAAAAATTAAAGAAAGCGTTGAAGTATTTATTAATCTAAAAAAAAAATATAACCGCATTTATTTAAATGATAAAAAAAAATTTGATAAATTAGCTAGTTCACATTGTAATTTCTTATGGGTAAATTATACAAATATTTATAATCGTCTTCTAAAAGATGAACTTAATCTTAATATCTTACTTGCATTTATTAATAAATTAAAAGAAATTGAGGACGGAGATGTAGATCAACATGAGGCTTCAGTTGATATCGGTAAAATTTTAAAAAAAATGTATGTAGATAGTGCTTTAAAACATGAAAAAAATTATGAAAAACAAGAAATTAAAAATGGAAATATGAAAAAAATTAAAGAAAAAAAACCTGTTAGAAATATTAGTTGGGCTAAATTTAAGTCAAAAGGGTTAAATGTTTCTACAAGTAATTAATAAAATATAAATTGAAAAAGATTATAAATATTATAAACAACAATATCTAAGACATGTATTCATTAGTTATTGTTGAATCACCTGCAAAATGCAAAAAAATAGAATCATACCTAGGAAATGGTTTTAAATGTATAGCTAGTTTCGGACATATTTATAAATTAACTAATGTTGATGCTGATAATAATTATAAACCTGAATTTAAAACTCTACCTGAAAAAGGAAAGTATATCAAAAATCTACGAGCTTCTATAAAAAAAGCTAAAGAGGTTATTCTAGCTACAGATGATGATAGAGAAGGAGAGGCTATTGCATGGCATATATGTAGATTAGCAAAACTTCCAATAAATAGTACAAAAAGAATCATTTTCCATGAAATTACAAAACCAGCTATACAAAAAGCTATAAAATCTCCAACAATTATTAATATGGAAAAGGTTAATGCTCAGCTTGGAAGACAAGTATTAGATAGAATGGTGGGGTTCACAATATCTCCAACTTTATGGAAACAATTCTTTCATAGTGGAAATAAAAAAACTTCACTTTCTGCCGGTAGATGTCAGACTCCTGCATTACGTTTGGTATATGAAAATCAAAAAGAAATAGATCAAAGTCCTGGTAATAAAGTATGGGAGACAACAGGAATTTTCACTAAAAAAAATTTATTATTTAAATTAAATTATAATTATACTATTCAAGATGAAATAGAAGATTTTATGGAAGAAAGTGCAAATTTCGATCATGTACTTTTAAAGCCAAAAGATCCAACAAATTCACTCAGAAAGCCACCACTTCCATTTTCAACATCTACTCTTCAACAAAAAGCATCTAATGAATTACACTATTCACCAAAAAGAACAATGCAATTAGCACAAAAACTTTATGAAAATGGATATATTACATACATGAGAACTGATAATAAAAAATATAGTAAACAATTTGTAAAAGAAGTTGTACCTTTTATAAAGAAAAAATGGAATATTACTAATGAGTATATTAATACAAATTTGAATAAAATTACAATTGGTGAGGGTGAAAAAAAAGATAAAAACGCACAAGAAGCTCACGAAGCTATAAGACCTACGAAACTAAATGTAGAACATGTAAATATTGGAGAACAAGAAAACCGACTTTACAGACTTATATGGACTAATACTGTTGAAAGTTGTATGGCTGATGCAATATTAAATGTAATAAAAGCAATAATTACTGCGCCTATGGATCATAAATATGAATATAAAACAGAAATGGTTACTTTTCCAGGTTGGTTAATAGTTAATGGTTATGATAAAGTTGCTGAATTATATCATTTTATAAAGAACATCAAGCAAAAAGCAGTAGAATACCAAAAAATATATGCTAAGCAAAATCTAAAAAATTTAAAAACACATTTTACAGAGGCAAGATTAGTACAAATGCTTGAGAAAAAAGGTATTGGACGACCATCAACATTTTCAAGTTTAATTTCAAAAATTCAGGAAAGAGAATATGTTAAAAAAGGTAATGTTGAAGGCAAAAAAATTAACTGCACTGATTATCAATTAAAAGATGATGAACTAGATGAGATTGATATAAAAAGAACATTTGGTAATGAAAAAAATAAATTAATCATTCAACCTTTGGGTGTTATGGTTATCGAATTCCTTCTTAAACAATTTGATCCTTTATTTGTATATGAGTATACAGAGAATATGGAAAGCAAATTAGATGATATATCAAATGGTGAAAGTAAGTGGCAGGATTTATGTAGAGAATGTGATACTACAATGAAATCACTAACAAAAGAAATCAAAGAAAAAAAGGCACATATTAAAATTGATGAAAATCATGTTTATATGGTTGGTAAATATGGACCTATTATTAAAATGGAAAAAAATGGAGAGACAAAATTTATTAATGTGAAAGAGAATTTGGACTTAGATAAATTAAAGAGAGGTGAATATAATATTGAAGATATAAAGGTTGAAAACCCTAATTTTGGTGGTAAAAATCTAGGTAAATATAAAAATAATGATGTTATACTTAAAAAAGGTAAATTTGGATTATATCTTACATGCAATGGAAAAAACTTTTCCATAAAAGGAATAAAAAAAAATGAAGAAGAAATAACACTTTCAGATGTGGAAGGTATACTTTCGGGAAAGAAAAGTTCAAATCCGAATGTAATAAAAATTTTAAATGAAAATTTATCAATTAGAAAAGGTAAATATGGACCATATCTATTTTATAAGAAAAAAAACATGAACAAACCTAAATTTTATTCTCTTCAGCAATTATTTAAAGTTAGTAAAAATGAAAAAATACAGGATAGTTTATGGAAAGGTAAATCAGAAACATATCTAATTAATTTGTTTAAAAGTAATTGTTCTTAGTTGTAAATATTAGAAATTCTTACATTCCTACTTCTTAACTGTTCATCTCGTAGCATATTAAACTCAAGAGTAAATGATAAAGGAAGACATTTGAAATTAACCAATCTTCCATCATGATATCTAAATTTAAATTTAAGACGACGTAATTTTTTTAGTGGTGGTTCATAGACAGATACATTCATTAGATTATCATGTTTAGAATCAACAATTCTATTAAAATGACCATTTAATATTGGAATTTTAGAAAATGCACTATTAACTTTTCCACAATAATCATTATTTTTATCAAAATCACACTTAGAACGATATGGTATTCTAGCAAGAACACTGTTAATTTTTCCATTATAATCATTTCTATAAGCATTTGATGTATTTTCAGAATATGGAGCAATTTCATCCATTGAATTATATTTATCAACTTCCATATAAATTACATCATCGCCTATAATATCAATATTACAAACTGCATTTTTCTCAGGCCATACATTCTTCTCCTCATCCGTTAAGAAAAAAGGTGGAACTAAATTATCTACATCTACGAAATAGTTTTGTTTTGTAGTTGTATTATCCAACCATTTTGTTGGATACTCATAATCAAAACCATAATCAGAACCTTGCGATTTTGCTCCAGTTGGTTCCCAGCGAGATGGTGTAACGGCTGCTGTATAGATAGCTTTCTTATATCCTAAATAGGCAGGTAATCCCCATCTAGTATATTGATCAAATACTAATTTTTGTCCGTTACAAATACCATCATATTTTTCCTGAATATCAAATCTGAGAACAAAAGTTTGCATTATATTACCAAACCACATAGTATTAGTTGAACTATTATATTTCACTCTAAATTTATCATAAGGACCATTAATATCTTTAGCTACTGTGCTATTCATTTTTGTTTGTATTGCTAACGCGAGTTCTTCGGCTGTATATGTTCCATCATCTATAGTAATTGATAAAACTTTTTGTGTTGAAGAATATGCCTCAAGACTAAAACTTAACTTTGTATTTTGATTTTCATTACTGAAAACATATTGATTAGTTGGTATAGATATTGTATCTAAACGAATAGATTGTACATTATCTAATGATTCAGGTAATATTATTTCAAAATGATTTGCATTCGGCCATTTTTTTATATCACGATCATAAGAATGAAAAGATATTAATTTTCTATCTAAAAAAAAAGTTTGTTCTCTTGGAATTAATGGGTGATTTTGATTAATATTGAACATACTCATTTAATAAAATAGTATATTTTATTTTTATATCAAATATATATAAAAATAAAAATGTCTGAAAATATTGATATTAATAATAATTGGATTTCATTAAAATCATGGTTAAATATTTTTAAAATATTCATAGTAATTGGGGTTGTTTTATTTACCATAGGACAATTTGCTAATATTTCAGA
>Ga0181580_10002342_pt1 | contig 15347 bp, 9 predicted proteins | sample 071ome_23_FD_132413 | JGI IMG/M metagenome (GOLD analysis project Ga0181580, IMG submission 132413) | Coastal salt marsh microbial communities from the Groves Creek Marsh, Skidaway Island, Georgia - 071403BT metaG (megahit assembly) | ecosystem: Environmental > Aquatic > Marine > Intertidal zone...
TCGTATAGTTATGACAGTAAATGCATCATCAGATTGGGTACAACAATTATATGTTCAGGAGATTAACAAAAAGTCTCCTGAACCTGATTTCTATAAAGATAAATTTGGTAATGTAGTAATGACCGAATCTTATCATTTAAAAAGAGGTAGATGTTGTGGTAATGGATGTTTACATTGTCCTTATGAACCACAACACCAAAGAGGTAATACAAATGTTGTAACAAAGTAAGGGTAAAAGCTTACAAACTTAGTAATAAAGTCAGCTTAAACGCTGACTTTTTTTATTTTTAAATATATTTATTAATAAAAATTAATAGTTATGAGAAATTTAAAAACTTTGAATGAAGAAATTAATAGAATGAAATCTCTTTTTAATTATAAAAAGGGTACTTCTAATGTTGATGATTTAATTATATATGAACAAGAAAACCCACCTGGTGGTGTTATAGTTGATGAAAACAAAGGTAAAGAATGTATTGATATATTACATACTGGTACATTTGCAGCAGAAAAGTCTGATTCTTCTAAACCATTTAAGGAATTTATTGCTAAAATGCAGAGTGAAATTAATAGTAATGAAAAATTAAAAAAACAAATAGAAGAAGGTGGTAAAGTTTTTATAACTGAATTAAAAATTATGGGTGGTGCTAGTAATCATTATAATAAAAAGGCAACTGCGGCAGATGTAGAAAATGACTACACAACACCATATTCTGGTGACATCGAAAAAGATTCAGGATACGAAGCCAATGTAGGATATGCAAAAAGTAGAGCAGAAAACCTATTAAATGCGATGGTTAGTAAGTTACCTGAAATGTCTATTAAATTAAAGGATGGTTTATTAGAAGACGCAAAAAATAATATAGTTACTAAAGTTATTAACACAGGTGGTAAAAATGATAGTGGTAGACCAAAAGCCACACATAAAAATCCAGGACAAATTGTTAAAATAGAAATGAAAATTTGTTCGGAAAAAACAGTGGAACCTGAAGTTTTAGAATGTTTTGAGTCTGCAACTATTAGAGTAGACTATGACTCTAATTCTAGAGATCAAACACATAACTGTAATTTTGCAGTTTATGAAATTTATGCTAATGGGGTTAAATTAGAAAGGGTGGATGGAAAAGAATATGCTAGTTTAAATAATTCCACAAGAGAGGATACAGATTACAAACCACAAGGTTATTTAAGTGGAAGAAATCAAAGTAAGGAACCAGCACCATATGTTTATAATGAATTTAAATTAACTATGGATGGAGTAAACAAATTATTTTTTAATCAAGAAAATATTTATAAATATGGTGGTGGTTTAGTTGTAAGTGCTAAATGTATGGATACTAATAACGGTGAAAAGTGGGGTGAGGACTCAGATTGTCATAAATGGGTAGGAGATATTAAATTAAGTACTACTGAAGGTGCTGAGGTAGTCAATGTAGGTAAAAGTGATTTACCTAATACAGGTTTACAGTTTTCCACACCAAACTCCTATGGGGGTGATCCAGTTCCAGTTGCGGGATTTGAAGCTTGTAAAAATTTAGCCACTAAGTAGTCAATAATTGTAATGAATTCTAATGAGCGATTTGTCCAGTTCAGATAATTCAGATATATAATTATAACGTTCATAAAATATACTTGTATTGTAATCGTATGAATCGGTTAAAAACCCAAAACACTGGGTAATTTCTTCATACATTACATGTTTGGTTCTCTTTTGTGGTTCGGTGTTTTCTAAATTTATAAACGCTTCCGATTGAAAAATATCGCCATCCCAACCAGGCACCCAATTTAAACCATTACAAAAATGATAAAAGTTTTTAATTGTTCTATTACCAGTGTAATCCATATACCCATCACCTGTACCAAAATAAACTAATATATCACACCCTTCTCTTTCTTTTACTAATCTAATTTCGATAGGGTCAATTAAATCATTCATCATTTTTATATATTCAGAAATATCATTCATTATACTATCCGTTATATCACCCGCAACAAATATATCAACATCGTGTAACCACTTTTTAGGATTAACTTTGTAAGATGGTTCCCCAAAAGATCCTCGATAATTGGTGATTTGATAATAGTAGTTTAAAACGGAATCTGGATATTCGTAGTTGGTTTTAATTCTTAAAGGTTCTAAAATAGAATCTGAATAAGTGATTTGACTATGACTACTTACAGATAATAATACTAATAATAATGTGATTAACTTTTTCATATTGTTTGATTTATAATGTAAAGATAGTAAAAATATTTTAAAACTCAAAATCTTTTGAGTATAAATATTTAATCATTTCATCATCTTTTTGGGTAAAATTACCTGCGTGTTTTATAATAGTAGAACTTTCGTCTTTATGATGATGGAATCCTAACATATGAAACATTTCGTGTTTTATGGTATGTTGAATTGAAGAATTACTGAATTGTGTATCTATATGTATATCACCTTCAATTATAGTATTTTTAAGTTTTAATGAACTTTTAACGTAAGTTGCGCCAACGTTGTCACTATGATCACAATAAGAAAACAAATTTTGGTACTCTTTATCACTTAAAAAATAGATAATAGTATTAGCATCTTCTTTTTTATCGACAACACTTATTTGTATGGTTTCCATTAAATTGTTGAAATGGGATATTGTTTTATTTATAGTGTTTTTACTAATAGAATCACAATCACCATAAATAAAAATTTTAACGTCAGATTCCCATCTCTCAGATTTTGTAATTTTTACTATGTTATCGTGAGTAAAATTTATTTGAGTTAAAACTATTGATGGAAATAAAAATAATATGATAATAATTATATTTTTCATAGTTGTTTTATATTTATATAACAAATATAACAGTTTTTTTTTAACTGGCAAAATTTTTTATGAAAAATTTATTAGAACAATTAAATAGAATGAAAGATTTAATGGTGTACGAAAAAGGTACGTCCATTGATGAAGTTAGTACTAGTAGAAGTAATAATCCTACACCTGAAACAAATCCCGACAATACAAAAGAAAAAGAAAGTAAAGGGAGTGAAGAAACTAAATCTTCTGAAAATAAACAAGAAACACAAAAACAATCTGATTGCATGTTAATAAAGGCGTCTGGTGAATTTGTTGTTAATGTTGATAAAAATAGTGGTGCGGTAAAAAACTTCATTAAAAATTTAGAAAATCTTATAAAAAATAATAGCGAATTTAATCAAGCAAAGGTTAAAGGAGGGTCGATGTATATTACAGAAATAACCCTACAAGGTTTTGCAAGTAATTACTATGGTGGTGCAGTAGAACCTGATTTTGATAATGACTGGTGTAAAAAATGGGAAAAAAGGGGAAAATTATATGATGGGTTATGTAGTGAATGGGAGATGAAACCTTTTTCAGGTAAAAAATTGTCTACATATAAAGGTAAAAAAACTACAAATAATGACTTAGCTAGTAGAAGGGCGGTTAATTTATATAATGCACTTAAAGAAGAACTTTCTACTAAGGCAGAAAAAGAAGGTATTAAGATAAGTCCTGATTTAAAACCTAAATATCTACAAGGAGGTACAATTTATACCGAAGATAAGGTTGATGAAAATTGGAAAACAAGAATAAGTCAAGGAAAAATTAACCCAGGACAAATAGTATTATGTACTGCAACAGTTTGTTATGAATTACCTAAAGAATGTACTGATCCTTGTATGGAAAAGGATGAAGAAGGTAATTGTAAATGTAAAGCGGGATTAAAAGAGGTAGATGGTAAGTGTGTATGTGAAAAAACTAATAAACCACCTAACGAAAATTGTGAATGTGAAGAAGAAAAAGGTTGTCCTGATAGATGTATGGAAAAGGATGATGAAGGTAATTGTAAATGTAAGGCGGGATTAAAAGAGATTGATGACCCAGAAAACGAAGGACAAAAAAAATGTGTTTGTGAGGATGGTTCAGAACCAGATGATGATTGTAAGTGTGAAAAGAAAAAAGAATGTCCAGATCCTTGTATGAAACGTAATGAGGAGGGTAATTGTGAGTGTCCTACAGATATGGAATATGACGAAGAAAAGAAAGAATGTGTTTGTAAAGATAAAAATAAAGTAAAAGTACCTGGTGGTTGTAAATGTGAGAAACCTAAAAACCCATTAAAGTGTAATGAATCATACGAGAAAAAAGGTGTTAGAGGTACAAAAGAAAATAATTATGTTGGTGCTTCATTAATAACTTCTTTCCCTGTTGGTGTAGGAAACGCAATAACAATAGATTTTGATTCTGTTGTGGTACCAGACGCATTTTATGTTAAATATGGGGACCAAGAGTATTGGAGTGGTTTTATGGGTTCTGTATATAATAATGAATATACAATGATAGCCCTATCAGTAGAAGAAAGAAAAAAGATATTTAATATACTACCACCTAATATTAGAAAAATGGTTGAAAAGGCAGTATCCGAAGGAGATAACGATTATAGTATAATGACAAGAGGTAAAAGAAATTTTGTGGGTGAATTAGTCTATTATAAACAAAATGAAGGTTTATTAAGTAGTATCAACAGTGCTATTAGTAATGTTAAGGGTAAAATGAAAGTGAACTCATTGTTTGATGGTGGTGATCAAAAAGCGGAAAGTATTACTAAAAAGATAATTGATGGAGGTATTTCATACAAAGATGGTTTAGATTCTTATGGGAATATTATGAAACGAAATGTTTCATTCACAATAGATAAAGAACAAGAAAATTATGAATTAGTTGTTTTAGTATTTTCACCTTTAGATAGGACAATATTTAAAATGAAAGTTGATTGTCAATAAATTTTCTTTATTTTTACCATTTCTTTTCAAAAAATTTATAGTACAATATTTATATACAAATGGCAAAGACTAGATATATAAATATTGACTTCCCTTTTAAAGATAGTGATAAAGGATTTTACTTAAACCTAAACCAAACGGATAGAGATGCGATTAGGGCAGATTTATTACATTTATTATTAACTAATAAAGGAGAAAGACTATATCTACCAGACTTTGGTAGTGATTTAAAGAAATATATATTTGAACCCAATGATAACATCACTCATGCAGAAATTAGAGATAATTTAAATGAGACTATTTCTAAATACATACCAAACCTAATAGTTAATAGTATAGAATTTAAAAATGATGAGATTGAGGAATTAATAATAGTAGAATTAACTTACACAGTTAGTGAAGGTACTTTTACTAGTACTGATACAGTAACATTAACTTTTTAAGATATGATGAAAAAAATTGATTATAACGCTAGAAATTTCTCTGATGTAAGAGCACAATTAATAGAGTTCATACAAAAGTATTATCCTGAAACTTTTTCAGACTTTAACGATGCCTCTGTAGGTATGATGTTATTAGAATTAAATGCTGCGGTAGGTGATATGTTATCATTCCATACCGATAGAATGTTTAATGAGACACAAATTAATTACGCACAAGAAAGGTCCTCTTTATTAGAATTGGCGAGAACTTTTGGTTTAAATATACCTGGTAAACGACCTAGTATCACTATAGTAGATTGGACTGTTGAGAATATACCTGTAAAGGGAGATACTTTTGATATAAGTTATGCACCTAAAATATTGAAGGGTTCACAAGCCACAGGTGCGGGTAAAGTATTTGAATTATTAGAGGATTGTGATTTTGCGTCTCCGTTTACAACTGGTGGTATACCCAATAGACTTATAATACCTAATATTGATGGTAGTGGTATAATACAAAATTATTCTTTAACTAAAAGAGAAATAATGTTAAACGGTATCACCAAAACATATAAAAAAGTTTTAAACAGAGGTGATTACAGACCATTTTTAGAACTTATTCTACCTGAAGATAACGTATTATCTATAGAAAATATTATTACTAAAGAAGGTACTAATTTTGTAAACCAACCTACAGAAGAGGAATATGCGAATTTTGATTTAAGTTGGTATGAAGTACCAGCCCTAGCACAAAACCAAATCTATATTGAGGACGAAAATGGTGTTTCAGATAGAGAGGGTGTAGTAGTTGGTAAATGGAAAAATGCACCACAAAGGTTTATTAAAGAATATACTGATAATGGTTTTTGTAAAATTATATTTGGTGCAGGTGATGCAGATGTGTCAGAATTAAATGACTTTGTTGGATGTAGAGGACAAATAGATAGGATTGGTAATACAATTAATAACCTTTCTTTAGGAGAAATTCCACAACCACAAAATACTTTATTTGTTAGATATAGAATAGGTGGTGGAGAAGATACTAATATTGGTCCTAATACAATAACTACTTTGGGTAATATAAATGTAATTGTGAATGGTGATTCCTCAGATATTAATACGACTATTAGAAATAGTATAAGTGTTAATAACCCAATACCAGCGTTAGGTGGAAAAGAACAACCAACAGTTAATGAGATAAGAAATTTAGTTAGATATAATTTTTCATCACAAAATAGATGTGTTACAATAAAAGATTACCAAAGTAGAATACCTTTAATGCCTGGTCAGTTTGGTGTTCCATTTAGAACAGGTGTTTGGGAAGAAAGAAACAAAGTTAATGTTTCTATATTAGCATTAGACGAAAACGCTAAATTAACAACACAATCAACATCAGCACTTAAACAAAACATTGCAGAATATTTGGCAGATTATAGAATGTTAAATGACTACGTTACTATAAAAAATGGTAGGGTATATAATTTAGGTTTTGAGATTGATATATTTGCAGATAAGGCAGTCCCTAAAGGAGATGTAATTAGTGGTGTTATATCTAGTGTAAAAGATTATTTCGATATCAATAAATGGGATATGGGTGATAATATCTATATATCTCAGTTGGTAGAAAATATTAATAATGTGGGTGGTGTACTAAATGTAACAGATTTAAGAGTATTTAACAAAGTTAATGAAAATGGTAAATATTCATTAAATGAAGTCGCTCAACCATATATTGATGACGAAACAAGACAAATAGATCTGTTAGGTAGATATACATTATTCGGAGAACCAAACGGAATGTTTGAGATTAAATACCCAAATAAAGATATTAAAGTAACAATTTCTACTTCATAATAATTACTTTTTAAAAAAATGAGTTAGTTTTATAATAAAAATTAAAGTTATGGGATGTAAAACATGTAATCAAAAAAAAGAGAAAGAAAGAGTAATTAATGACGACAAAGACACATTAGATGTCAACTTATTACCTAAAAGTGTACAACAAGGTGGTTTTGAAAATGGAAGTATTGCATTTAAAATAATTGCGTTTCTTGTAATTGTTATTGCGATACCACTAATAATAGTTGTTTTAGTAGGACAAATATTTCTCCATTTTTTCTTACCTAAATCCCTACCTAAAGTAACAAGTAAGTTTAGAAACTTTTTTATTGGGTTACTTAATAGGTATGGAAAGTATAGACACGATAAAGAAGTAAGAAAAAGAAAAAGACAGTTTGAGAAAAACGCTGGATATGAAGAAGATAGTAAGTTAGTTAATGTAGTTGACTATGAAGAAACTTCTGAGTTTGATGATGTGGAAGTACACGACAATAATAATGATGTGAAAAAGTGATTTTTAGATGTCTAAATCATATAGAATTAGGACAACACCTGGTGAGGGTAATGGATTTTTAAAGGTTAATGTTGATCTTAATCAGAACTATGATTTTTTAGAAATTCTAAGTTTAAAGATATCTCAAAAAGACGATTATCAGAACTTCTGTGCAGATTATGGTGTTGTTGCGGGTAGAGTAATAGTTAATGGTGGATTCGGAGTACCGAATGTTAAAGTATCTATATTTGTACCTGTAGATGATAAAGATTTAGAGGATCCTGTCAAATCTGCGATATATAATTATCAAGAACCATTTCCTGATCAAAAAAATAAAAATGGTGTTAGGTATAATCTTTTACCTAAACAACAACAAACTTTAGATCATACACCTGTGGGTACATTCCCTAAAAAAAGGGAGATATTAGATGATACTACAACATTAGAAATTTATGAAAAATATTATAAATACACCACAACCACAAACGAGGCGGGTGATTATATTATTTTTGGGGTACCTGTAGGACAACATTTCTTACATTATGATATGGATGTAAGTGATATAGGTTTTATATCCGAAAGACCTTTTAGTTTAATAAACAATGGTTATAGTGATGATTTATTCTCTAGTAGATTTAAATTTAAATCATCCAACAACTTAGATAGTTTACCACAGATATTTTCTGAAAACATCCCAGTTACAGTTGAACCATATTGGTGTGATAGTCTAAGTGTTGGTAGTGCGTTAGGTATTAATAGGGTAGATATAGAACCAAATATAGAAATTATACCCACTTCTGTTTTTATGGGTAGTGTGTTTACAGATGACGAAAAAGATTCATTAAACAAAAATTGTAAACCATCTAGAGAGATGGGTAAAATGAACGAAGTTGTAACGGGTCCTGGTAAAATAGAAGCGTTAAGAAGAACTGTAGATGGTGCAATAGAAAAATTTAACTTTAAAGAAGATAGTATAGACGAAAATGGGAACTGGTCAGTATTAGTACCAATGAACCTAAGAAAAGTAGTTACAGATGAATTTGGTATTTTAATACCTTCACCTGATGGAATAAAAGGTATTGCAACTGAAGCGGATTTTAGGTTTAGAATATCTATGGATGCAACGTCTAATGATAAAAGACTTAGACAAAGAGCGAAATTCTTAGTCCCTAATACTAATAATAACTTTGTATTCGATGAGTTTTCACCAAAAGACTTAGAAAATAGTCAATTGTTTACTATAAACGAACAATTATCCACTATTACTGATGGAACAGTTTATGAGGACGACTTAAGAAATCAATATAACTATTTAGAGGAGTTTTACCCTTTTAGATGGAAAAAGGTTTATACGGTTAAACAATATATTGGTAGAATGCAAAAAGCCCGAAGTGATGAGGCAAGAGGATTTATTGGTATTAAAGACATAGTTAACGCAGAAGGGGTTAATAAATTCCCTTCTAATAGATTTGACACAAACATTAATCCAATATACACTATTTTATGTATTTTACTATCAGTTTTTGGTCATATCGTTGGTATAATTAATGGTATTTTAAATATTATAAATGGGTTGGTTACACAGATATGTCAATTTAAGATACCTGTTGGATTAAGGATAGCTTTATACTATTGTTTTAGAATTGCTGGGTGTGGAACTTGTAGTCAAGATTATAAAGATTCGTGTTGTTCGACATATGCATCATTCGCAAATGACTGTAATAACTCAGACATAGGATCTTCAGCCGCAGGATGTACTGGTTCGCCACCTTGTAATCCAGGATGTGGTACAGGGTGTGGTAGATGTAAGTGTAACACTTCAGGTTCTAAAAGGGCAGAATTTTCGTTGAGATTATATATTAGATGGAAATGTTTATTTTCTGATTTATTGTGTAAAAGATGTAAACCACTATGTCCCGAAAATGGTCAAACTCATAGTTGTTGTCTTAATTGTTGCGGAAATCTCAACGCAGAAAATAATTGTACCTCATGTCCATCACCAAGTAGGAACTATGGGTGTCCCTCTAATGATAGAATAGAAAAACAAATAACAGAGGGTATTCCTATATGTCCACAATGTTGTGGAGATTGTTGTGTTAAAATACCATTAATACCATTGAGGTGTGCGGAAGAAGATTTAACTAGAGTTGTAACTTTAATACCCACACCCTTCGCACCTGCATTGTGTAATCAAGTCTATGTAGTACCATTTTCTTGTGTCAACTGTGGTGGGTTACAAACACCAGTTATAAAAGATTGGGTTTCTTGTGTATTAGAACCAGTGGCGACTTTCTTAAGGATGTTAAAGTTTGATTTCTACAATGATTGGGTGGGTGGTACATTATATTTCCCACTAATAAAAAGAAAATATAAATTAAAGAAAAATAAAAGAAAATTTGGTCAAATTAAAAAGGATAAATTTTGTGATTTCGAATGTAGAATAAGACAAAATGGTAACCTAACAAATAATTTTCAAGGTAACCCAACATATAAACAATGGAGAATTAAAATACCAAATTTATTATTTACTAACCCAACAATAACAATTGGTGGTTGTACTGCAAAGATAAAAGGTAAACGTGTTACTGAGTGGTATGGTACACCAGAAAATGATGATGAAACTGATAACTTAAATTTAGCGGTACAAGAAATAACCTTCAATGGGAAAACAAGTTCTCAAGATGGTTGTGTGATAAAGTTTAATGAATTTTCTGAATTAGAAAGTGTTTTTAATGGGATTAACTCAAATATAGATTTGGTTAAAGATAGAGATGTTCCTACAGAACATGGAAAACCCGAATATGTGGAAAGTGAAGACCCAACAACGGGATTATCTACTTGGGAAAATGTAGGTGGGCATGGACATCACAGAAATATTTGTGATGACACTAGAATGATAGAGAGAAAAGAATTCTTTAAGGAAGAATTAGATTGTTTAGGTAATGAAAATATTGAAATAGAAAATTCAGAGGTTTTTGGAACTAATGATGGTGAAGTGCAAGATCAAAGTACGGCGTATGAAGATGATCCGGATTGTATCCCCTTTGGTACTTTTTGTCCAGATTATGATTGTAACCCTTCTTGTGGTAGTAATGGTGTTGCACCTTGTAAAAACAGACCTATAGAATATGATAACTATGGTGACCCAATAATCGAACATGGTTTAATTACTTGGTACGATGGGGAAATATATTACACACCGTATATACCACCAAACGACTTAAAAGAAAATAGTGACGAATATAAAGCGAATCTTTTAATACCTACAACCATTATGGAATTAGGTAGTATGGTTTATTGTGATATAGATGATGTACCATTTATTATGGATCAGTTAGAACCAACAACATTTCAAGTAAGTACTGAAGAGTTTAAATATAAAGGTGGTAATGTTAACAATACTTATGAAGGTGCCGATGGAGTTCCTAGTGGAGATGATGGAAGACTAATTACAATAAATAAATTAGAAGACAAAAAAGATTCATCACTAAACCTTAGAGCATATGTTGAGTTTAGTTGTTTTAGTGTTGTTTGTGCAAACACACTAGCAGCAGTTAATCAATCCCAAATTGGTGTTGAGATGATAGATAAAAATGATATTGGAATTGAAATAGGTAATTGTTTTGTTCGTTTTGATCATGATGCAGATATTAGAGAATATTTTTGTAGAAGGTTTAATGGTTATAAGTCAGATAGAAGTTTCCACCACACAAGACCTGGTGGTATAGATACTGATAACGCGTATAATACTTATACCGAAATGACTTTAGTTGATGGATTAGCGGGTAATAAAACATATTACGAAATTCCTGATGGTGGTGGAATAGTATTATCAGAATTTAATGATAGTGATCCTTTTATAACAGGAGATGCTTGTGGGTATAAAAGAGAAAATCAAAATCCTGATTATTTTTATGGATTAGCACCTGGTGTAACCGCAGAATTTATTAACTATCCTAATGGTAGTGTTGATTTTGAAACAATAAATTTTGGTGTACCCCCTACACAACCATTAATAGATGATGCAACCGATGATGATAATTCAGAACCAGGATATAAAGGTATTAGATTTAATCGTTCTCAGACACCATACCATTTATATTTTGGTTTAGTACCAGGTAAAACTGCGTTACATAAGACAGTTGGTAAATTCTTTGCAGATAAGATAAATGCAATTACATTACAAGGTTTAGGTGCATCTAATGAAAGTGTTGATGAAACTATTAATAATGTACCTGGAATTAATAACACAGATGAAAACAATTTCGCAGTATATAAAACTTGTTTAGGTGAGACGTTAATAGAAACCATTCCTGTTGGTGTGGTACAACAAAATACTAATACCACAGGTGGTGGTTCACAAGGTAATAACAATCCGTCAGGTGGTTCAGGAGGTTCTGGGACGGGTGGTAGTGGAACAGGTTCAGGTGGAGGTGCAACAACAGGTGGTAATGTTGGGACTAGTGGTACAGGATCATCAGGTACAGGGTCATCAGGTACAGGTAATAACAATACACCCCCTTACACACTTTCCTATCAAGAAAATGGACTCATTTATCCAAACGTATCATCAATTCCTATTACATATGCCCCTTGTGTAGGAACAACAGGGTCAATAACACCAACAAAAGTCATTAATTTTACATTAGAAGTTAATTCGGTACCAGCCACTATTAATTTAGATTTGTATGGTGGTATTGGTGGTGGACCTGGTAGTGATTCAGGGTGTTATGCTGCGGCTAGTACATATGGAAGTCAACAATTATTTGTTAATTTAAGAATAGATGATGGTAATGGTGGACCGATAAATAATAATATATGTGGACCTTGTAGTGTTGGTATTGATGGTAATGGTGCAGGTGCACCTTCACAAGTTACGGTGAACGAAACCATTAATAGTGTAGGTACATATAATGGTGTTATTGAACTTTCACCTTATTATAGAAGTGAGTTTAATGTAACACTTACTGTAACTTAAAAATAAAATATTTATAGATAGTGGAAAAAACAAATAAAATATTATTAAATAGTCAAAGGTTACCAGATAATGTAAATGTCACAACACAAGTGCAATTAGGTTTAGAGAATTCTAATAAACCATTACCTTTAAATGATATTGATACTACTGTTGATCAATACGAACAATTTCTAAAGGAAAGAAAAGAAAGTTCACTTTACAGATTTTATGGTGTAATAAAACCGATTATAAGTAATACAATATTTAATGAAAACGTTAAAATTTATGAGGATCAAAACAATGAAATAAAGGCTAAAAAAATTTTAAGTGCGGGTGTGTTTGAAAAAGATGGGTGGATAGGTTATTATAATGATGAACCTAATGAAGACGCATTACAATTTAATGACAATAAAAGTGCATTATGTGATTTTTTCCCATTTGATCCTGGATACGATAGACTTAGAATGTTAGATAGTGATGGTAAACAAAATTATTTGTTAAAGATTACATACCCTTTTGATAGTAGAGATGATATTAAATTGGTAAAAAATAATGCAGGTGTCACAATTAAAGACGGTATACCGATTATAGAGAAGTTTTCAATAGAATTAAACGGAAGACTATATACTGGATTTAGAACCGCAATGAATCATGGACTATCTGAGGGAGATAGAATACAATTAATAAATTTTATTGATTTGACTTCACCTAATACATTAAATTTAACGACAAAGTTTTATAGAGTGTTTAAATTAGGTAATGTAACAAATAATAAGAAGTTAAGAACTTTTGTTATAGATGTTAATCCGTCAGACATCAATTTCACTAAAGGTACTTCTACAGTTAAAAGAGTAGTTAAAGATAAACCTTCACAATATTATGTTAGAAAATTTAAATCGATTACAGTAGATTATAAAGATTATGATTTATATCCTGCGGCGTATGGTGTTACATATTATAATGATGATGTTGCCGCATTTAATTTTAAAACGGATATAGATGTCAAAAACTTAACAGATAATTTAGGTAGACCAATAAGTGAATTATATTTAACTATAGTTAAAAATGATAGAGATAGTGATGCAACATCAATAAACACTCAATATTGGAATAATGTTATTAATAATTCTAACTTAAGTAGTACGATTACTACTAACCCTGACGGAAGTACTAGATTTTGGACGAAAATTTCTGCGGGTTATGATTTAGAGAATGATGTAGAAATAAACTATAATATAAGATCGTATAAAGACCCTAATTACGTTAGTTCTGAGTATTTTGAAAATATAGATGAATCTGATACTGATTTTGATGGTGACATTGTAGAATACAATGAAAATACTTTAATTGAGCGTAGATTGGAGAGTGTTTATCATAGGGTTAATACAATATATAGGGAATATTTAAATTCTATTGATTCTAATAAAGAAAATAAAAATGAAGGATATATTTACTCACCATTTAATTTAATACAAATAAGAGAATTTGCAAACTATATAAATCCTGTTGTAAATTTACAATCTATTATAAATAAATTTAATATTACTACATTATCCGAAATAGAAGAATTAAGAAAATCATTCCAGATACCAGATTATGCAACACAGATAGCACCAAACGTTTATAAATGGAGAGATTTGTTAGATATAGGTTTTATAGATAATTCAGGTGGTGGTGTAGATTACCCTTTTGAAAGTGGTGCACATTACATCTATTTAGATAAAAGATTTTATTTTCAAAGACAAGATCCACCTTGTGAATTTATATTAATTTCTGAGGATATAACTTTAGGTGCGTCTGATAGTGGTAACGTACAACAAAATAAATTTTTATCATTAATAAGTGATACAACATTTCTGAAATATAATTTTCAGGATGGGGATTTAGTCAATTCCTTAGTTAATAGTTCACCAGATGGTATATTAAATTTGGTAAATTATAATGGTGTTGCAGATTTAAATTTAGAAGTTACATTGGCAGATTATGTTGGTGAATATGAATTAGGTAAAAGAGATATTGGTGGTAGTTGTATAGACTTTTCATTATTAGAACAAAATAAATTAGACGATGTTTGTTGATAAAAGAAAAATATTATTAGATAATATAGGTAGTGGTACTACTATAGATATTGCATTAAAAACTAATTTTTTCCCTGTTGATAATGCTGAGTTAATAGAGGATAAATTCGTAAAAGATGAAGTAGAAAATGCAATAAACCCAATAGTAGATTATAAAAAAGTAATATTTAAACCTGCTAGAGGAGATAATTGGGAAATTATTGATAAATTTAAAATTAATCTTAATTTTTATACCCCAGTTAGTATAAATTTAGGTTCACCACAACATAGAGGTAGTGGAGCAGAGCCTGGTGTTTATTCAGACATTGGTTTTACTTTTGATGATGTATTTTGTAGATCAAATAGATTCATCAACAGTTTCATAAGGTTTGCATTATATGACAACCCCAATAGTGGACAGAATGAATTACTATCTTTTGCAGATATATTCACACAAGTTGGTATAGAACAAGAAAACGAATTTGGTTTTGTTTTACCTGTTGATGAATGTCCTATAAGTTTTATACTCGGTGATCCTGTAACACAACCAGAAGAAATACATGAGGGATTCCATATATATTGGTTTAAGGATTTAGTTGATAACGCACCTAATCAAGAGTATATTGTATATGGTGTGGTACAATTTAATAACGCTTTAAATGGTAGAGTGTATGAATTAGCACCCTCAAAACAATTTGATCCAAATAATATTACTTTAACTAATATAGAAGGAGAAAATGGTATTTTATATTTAAAAATAATTTTAAAAAATGATAATGGTGTTTATAAATACAAA
>Ga0181580_10002367_pt1 | contig 15262 bp, 4 predicted proteins | sample 071ome_23_FD_132413 | JGI IMG/M metagenome (GOLD analysis project Ga0181580, IMG submission 132413) | Coastal salt marsh microbial communities from the Groves Creek Marsh, Skidaway Island, Georgia - 071403BT metaG (megahit assembly) | ecosystem: Environmental > Aquatic > Marine > Intertidal zone...
GGTGTTACCACTAATGCTACAGTTACATTGGATTATAGTGAAGGGTTGTCAACAAGACTTTATTATGCTTTAGAAAAGGGTGGATACATTAGCACGTCTGATACTGAAGTATCCAGTAATGCGGAGATTGCTTTTGTAGATAGTGCTTACAATGGTTCCTATAAAATCTCTGGCATAACTTCAAATACATTTAATATTTCACTTTCATCTATCCCAGAAGTATCAAATTATACTTCAAGCAATACCGAGACTCTGAAGTATTCATCTTCTTCTCCAACTGCTCGTGGTGGTGTAGATTCACTGAAAGTTATTTCTTCTGGTAATAACTACAAGAAACTTCCAAAGTTTGTAAATATCACCTCTGCTGCAGGTGTAAATGCTGATATCATTCCACAATCTACAGAAATCGGTAGAATCAATGAAGTCACTATCATCGATCAAGGTTTTGATTTCTCTGCAGATAAGACTCTGAACCCAGAGGTTTATATCTCACCTATCGTCAATGTTATCAACAAGAATACTATTTCTGGTATCAGTATTGTATCTGGAGGTTCAAATTATACAACAGCACCAGATCTCGTTATCGTAAATCCAGATAATGGAACTGCTTACGATACTGGTTTCTTAGAGGCAGAACTTCAAGGTTCATCTATTGCTAGTGTTTCAATCCAGGAAACTCCTAAGGGACTGTCGGAAACTGTCAACAAAGTATATGCTATCAACAACAGCAATGGTGTTGCAATAAGCACGATCAGATCGTCTTCTTCTGGAATTGTAACTTGTACTCTCGTAACACCTCTCACTGGGTTCAGCACGGATGTATTTAGTGTCGGTGAAGAAATCTTTGTTGAAGGAATTCAAAAGTACGGTACTGATGGCGAAGGATTCAACTCTGAAGACCATGAGTATAATTTCTTCACCGTAACTTCATATACTAATACAAACCCCGCTATTGTAGCATTTGATATTTCAGACTTCACCTCAAATGCAGGTATTGCAGTAACGAATCAGAATTCTTTTGCTTCTATCATTAGCAAGTCGAACTATCCTGTATTTACAGTAACTCAGACAAAGAATAACTTTATTGTTGGCGAAACTTTATACACCAAGAATGGTTCCACTTATACTGAAAGAGATTTGGTTATTACTGAAGATAGTGAAGACTTTATCAAGGTATATGGAACATACACACTTGAAGAAGGTGACGTTATCCTTGGAAAGGATTCTGGAACATTAGCAACCGTCAATACAACCACTGAAAATAGAGCTATATTCAGAGTAGACTATTCACTCAGAAAAGATATCGGATGGGCTGACGATGTTGGTAAACTCAATGAAGATTATCAGGTAACTCCAGATAACGACTACTATCAGAATCTCTCTTACACAATCAAGAGTCCAATTGAGTGGGAAGATCTTGTAACGCCTGTTAATAGACTCCTCCACACATCCGGTCTCAAGAACTTTGCAGATACTGGTATAACCAGCACAGCAAGTGTATCTGGAGCATCTACTGCATCAACTACTCCTCAGTCTGCAAGTAGTTTGGCATTGCTTGATATTATTGAGAGTAAGAGAGTTGACACTATCAACAACTTTGATAGAGTCATTGATCTTGAAGTTGAGTCTAATAAGTCTAAGTTCCTCAAGTTTGAGAATATCAAACTTTCAGACTACATCAAATGCCTGACAAACAGAGTACTGGAAATAGACCAGATAAATGATGAGTTCCTCAGTGGAAGAAGTGGCAGTGATCTGTTTGTTGACGTTGACGAATACAATGTTGCTGACGGATATAGTCGTTTCTTGGTTCAGATTTCAAATCCAAGTTCAGATGATCCAGATAGACAAACAATCGAACTTGTTACCTTACCTTCACCAGACGGAAATATTTTAACACTCGAAAAGGGCACTGTTGTCAGTGAAAATGAAGATCTTGGAGAGATTCGTGGATTCATTGGTCCAGATGATGGTCTGAGTCTGAGATTCACTCCAACCGATAGTTTCGATTCTGATTACGATATTAAAGTAATCAAGAATAACTTCTCTTCAACCCTTGCTGGTGTTGGAACACAGTCTATCGGATTTATCAATCTCACTGGTTCAAACGTATCCGTATCTTCTGGAACTACAGAATCTATTATTAGTGCAAATGTTTCTTCAACCGAAGCATTCTTTGCTAATGTAGAGGTTAGAAATACTGCAAACAATGAAAGAAATTATGTTGAAATTTATGTAGATCATGATGGAACTGACACCTACATTTCGGAATATTTCTTCGATAATGCTGATACATATCAGACTTCTGGAAACTTTATCGGATCATTTGCTGCCAATATTGATTCTGGCGTTCTTTCTATTGACTTCACTAACGACGAGTCTGATACTGTATTCATTCGCTCTAAGATCGTTGGCTTTGGAACCACTGCTTCGGGCATTGGAACTTACAGATTTGCAGCAACAGGTCAACCTGCAGATAGTGTAAGAAGTGCAAGAATTCAAAGTAACTTTGTAGTTGCTTCTGGAGTATCTACAGTATTCACAGTATCGTCTTCCGATGTTACTTCTATCAAGTCTATTGCAAAAGTAAGTTATGGAAGCACCAGTGCGCTGCACCAGATGCTGATAACTCACGATGGAACAGATTCATATCTGGTCCAGTATCCATTCCTTGCTGTAGAAAATACAACAGGAATCGGAACATTTGGTTCTGTCCTTTCAGGTTCAAACTTAGAACTTCAGTTCTTCCCTGAGTCTGGTATAACCGATGTTATTACAGTACAGACACAAAGTGAAATCATTCAAACTGAACTTGATTTTGTCAACACTCCTCTTGATCTGGTTTATGGACCTATGAGTGAGAGTGTTCTTATCTCTCAATATGATGCAATCAATGGAGATAGAATCAATAAGACTGCGTTTGATTTGGAATATTCAGGTACTCCAATCTTCCAGAAGACATTCAATCCATCAGATACTGATGTTCTTGAACTTGGAACTGGTACATTTACCATTGACGATCACTTCTTCAACACTGGAGAGAAACTGTTCTATGCTTCAGGAACTTCATTTGAAGGTCAAACTTCAAGTGATATGCAGGATTCTGGTGGAACTGGTATCGGAACCACAGTCTTTGCTATCAGAGTCAATAACAATCAGTTCAGAATCGCATCAAGTCTTGCAAATGCAAATGCTGGAACTGCAATCACTTTCAGCTCTGCAGGAGATGGTAACGCACACACTCTTGAGATGGAGAAGAAGATGGAGAAATCCATTATCTCTATCGACGGTATCGTTCAATCTCCTATAACCTATACTTCAGTAGCATACACTCTGCAAAATAATATCAGTGGAAGTGTTTCTGCTGGTGCAACATTCTTTGCAATGACTGGCATTGCCACCATCTTCCCAGGAGATCTTCTCAGGATTGAAGATGAATATCTTAAGGTTGAATCAGTTGGTCTTGGTACGACATCTGTTGGACCTATCACTGGAACTGGATCATTCAATGTCGTTAAGGCACAAAGAGGATTTGTTGGTTCATCCGCAACTTCTCACACAGATTCAACTGAAGCAAGAGTTTATATTGGATCTTTCAATATTGTTGGTTCTAAGATTCACTTTACCGAACCACCTACAGGAAGCGGATCATCCGAACCTGTAGATGCAGGAAACTTAGAGTTCCCAAGATCCACCTTTGGTGGTAGAGTCTATCTGAGACAGGATTATTCCACAAACCAAATATATGATAATATCTCCAGAGAATTTACTGGAATTGGTGCTACTTACACCTTGACTGTTGGTGGAGCAAATACAACTGGTATTGAAACTGGAAGTGGCGTCCTCTTCCTCAATAATATATTCCAGACTCCAACAACATCGAACAATAGTGGAAACAACTATAGTTTCTCTGAGAACTCTGGCATTTCTAGTGTAGTATTCACTGGTATAACTGACAATAGTGGAGACATTATTAATTCCGAATATGATGTAAATATCAATCAACTTCCAAGAGGTGGAGTTATTGTTTCTCTCGGATCAACACCTGGACTTGGTTATGCCCCTCTCGTAGGCGCATCAGTAACTGCAGTCGTCGGTGCTGGCGGTTCTATTGTTTCGGTTGGTCTCGGAACAACAGATATTGTTGGATCTGGTTATAACGGAATCGTTTCTATCGGCATTTCGGTATTCGAAGAAAATCACGTTGGCGACGTTGCTTCTATTACAGCAACAGTTGGTGCTGGCGGAACATTATCCTTCTCTGTTGGTGCTGGTGGTACTGGATACAGCAATCCTGCAATTCTGGTATCTGAACCTTCTTATGAAAATCTTGAAGTTGTTGGTGTATCCAGACTTGGAATTGGAGCAACAACAGATACTGGAACTGGTCTCTTATTGTCGGTTGAAGTTGGAGAAACTTCTACTACAGGTATTGGATCTACCTTATTTGAAGTTAAGACGTTCAACATAACCAGACCTGGATATGGATTTAAAGTTGGTGATGTATTCACTCCAGTTGGTTTGGTTACAGACAGAAATCTGTCTGGAGTAACTACACAATTCGAACTTACGGTTCTTGATACCTTTACTGATGGATTCTCTGCTTGGCAGTTTGGTGAACTTGATTATATTGATTCTATTGCAACCTTACAAGACGGAACTAGACAGAGATTCCCACTTTATTACAATAATCAACTATTGAGTTTTGAAATTGATGAAGATGATGCAGATTCAGCACAGATTGACCTCAATGCAGTATTGCTGATATTCGTCAACGGTGTTATCCAGAAACCTGGTGAAGCATATACATTTGAAGGTGGTACTTCATTCAGATTCACTGAACCACCAAGACCAGAAGATAATGTCAGCGTCTTCTTCTACAGAGGTACAAGAGGAACTGATAGTTTAACTCAAGATATAACTGAGACTGTTAAAGTTGGTGATACTCTCACGGTTCGCAAGAATCCTGCAAATGAGGATACTGTCGGACAAGATCCAAGAGTCGTACATAAAATTTCAGAATCAGATAGAGTAGAAACTAACATTTATACTGGTCTTGGTATTGATGAAGATAACTATAAACCAGTTGATTGGACTAAGCAAAAGTCTGATTTGATTATCAATAATGAAGTTATCTCCAAGGCAAGAGATTCTATCGAAGCACAAGTTTATCCAACTTCTAAGATTATTGGCGATTTCTCAACTACAGACACTCAACTCTTTGTCGATAACGCACAGTTCTTCAACTATGAAGAGAATGAAAGTTCTATTGTAATCGCTGATGTAGATGGAATTATCGTTCAGGGTACAGATCCAGTAGCAGCAGCAATAACTGCAGTTGTTTCTGCTGCAGGAACTATCAGTAGTTTGACTATCAATGATGGTGGTTCTGGATACACTGGTTCTTCCGTTAGCGTCTCTATTGCTGCACCAAAAGCAATTGGGGTTGGAGTTGGAACAACTGCTACTGCAACGGTATCGGTTACCAACGGTGCTCTCGATACTGCAACGATAACTAATCCTGGATTTGGATATACCCAAACAAATCCACCTCAAGTTCTTGCACCAACAACCAATACATCATACGAAAACATTACTGGAATTGATGATGTTGAAGGATTCTCTGGTATTATCACAGGAATTACAACCACAACGGGTACAGGCGGTCATCCACTTGCACTTCAGTTCTTCCTCCATTCACCAGACTTCAATGCCGACTTACTGGAAGGTTATCCAATCTTAATTAAGAATACTTCTATTGGTTCTGGCGTGACTTCCGTTGATAGTGGTAACTCTGCAGTTGTTGGAATTGGTACAACATTCCTCGATAACGTCTATATCATTCACACTCTCAACCACCCAGGTGCTGCAAATGCAGACATAATCGTCAACATTGATTCTGGCACCGATACAACTGGATTATCAACGGTTGGTGTTGGTACAACAAATCCAGTTGGAAGATTCTCCTGGGGTAGATTGTCAGGATTTACTAGAGATGATTCACCAATTTCTATTGGTGTCACTGGATTGACTGTCAATCTGGGTCTGACGACGTTCCCTTCAATTCAAAGAAGAGGATATGGTTTGAGAGATTCTGGAAGTCTCAGGAAGAAATTCTGATTGAACCTACTTATAAATATAGAAAAAAGCTATTAAGATGGCGGCAATTGTAACAGATCAATTTAGAATATTAAATGCGGGTAATTTTGTAGATTCCGTCACTAGTGATTCCAACTCGTATTATGTTTTTGTTGGTCTTTCAAATCCAAAGGCTAGCGGATATGAGAGGCAGACGGATTGGGATACAAATACACCAGCACCTACAGATAATATTGATTACACTAACTTTGTTAGTGACAACGCTCTTTATGGAAAGAGAGTTTCTTCCACTAATGTGAGAAGACTTGTTAGAAGAATAGACTGGACTCAAGGCACTAGATACGAAATGTATCGTCATGACTACAGTTCCTCAAACCTTTCTCCAATTACCAAGTCTTCTAGACTTTATAATTCAAACTATTATGTAATGAATAGTGAGTTTAAGGTTTATATTTGTATAGATAATGGTTCTTCAGGAATCAATACCAACGGTAATGCATCTCTCGACGAACCAACTTTCACAGATTTAGAACCCTCTGCTGCTGGCGTTAGTGGTGATGGTTATACTTGGAAGTATCTTTATACTGTTTCTCCAAGTGATATCATCAAGTTTGACTCTACCGAGTACATTTCACTTCCTAGTGATTGGGGAACTTCCACAAATACTCAGGTAAAGGCGGTAAGAGATAATGGAAATTCTGATGATAATGAGAATCAACTGAAGAAAATTTATATTGAAAACCGTGGTGTTGGATATTCTGAAGGTTCTCATGAAGTTGATATCCTTGGCGACGGTACTGGTGCAAAAGCAGTCATAGAAGTTAATAGTTCTGGCAATATAACCAACGCAATCATCTCTGCTGGTGGAAGTGGATATAGTTACGGAATAGTTGATCTTGGTTCTATCAACTCAAGTTCATCAACTAAAGCAGAGTTGATACCTATCATTCCACCTTCAAAAGGTCATGGATATGATATCTACAGAGAACTGGGATCTGACAAAGTTTTAGTCTATGCAAGATTTGATGATTCTACAAGAGACTTCCCAATAGATACCAACTTCGCACAGATTGGTATTATGAAGAATCCAACTTCTATTGGATCTACTGCAGTATTCACTGAGAATCAGTTCTCCTCACTGAACGCCATCAAGTTTACTGGAACTCCTTCTGGCACTTTGTCAGTTGGAGATGAGATCAGTCAAACAGTTACTGATGGAACTGCCAAGGGATTTGTTGCTTCATATGATGTTGAGACAAAGGTTGTCAAGTATTTCCAAGACAGATCTCTGTTCTTGAATCAAACTACATATGACAACGTAGACTATGTTGGTATTTCTACCAGATCAAAAGTTCTTGCTTTTGAATCAAGTTCTACAAATTCGGTAACAAGCAATAACAACTTCTCAGGTTCTGTAGATACCAACTTTACTGGTATTACTACAAATCCAACAGGTAACAAATTGATCGCTCTTGGTACGCAGTTCACAAACGGACTTGCTTCTCCTGAGATAAATAAAGGGTCGGGAGATATTATCTACATTGATAACCGTCCTGAAATATCAAGAAATTCTAGACAAAAAGAAGACGTTAAAATTATCCTGGAATTTTAAAAAATGCCACAAAAAACGAATCTCAATATAAGTCCCTATTATGACGATTTTGATAAGGACGATAATTTTTATAGGGTCTTATTCAAACCAGGATACCCAGTTCAAGCCAGAGAACTGACAACTTTACAATCGATTCTTCAAAACCAAGTAGAATCGTTTGGAAGTCACGTTTTCAAAGAGGGATCGATGGTTATCCCCGGGAACGTAAATTATGATCCAGAATATTACTCAGTAAGGTTGAGTGAGGATCATCTTGGTATTGATATTTCAGTTTATGCTAGCAACTTAGTTGGTAAGAGAGTTAGAGGTCAAACCTCTGGAGTTGTAGCAGTAGTTGATAAGTATTCTAATGTTTCTGAGGTTGATGGGATTACTGATCCCACAATCTTTGTTAAGTATCTGAACTCTGGAACAAGCACCACTGCAGAATACTTTGATGATGGCGAAGTTCTTATTACAGAAGAAAGTTTTACTTACGGAAATACCACAATCAACGCTGGTGATACCGTAGCAAATCTTGTAGGTACTAACTCTTGTGCTAGAGGAACTGCAGTTTCTATTGGTGCTGGAGTTTACTTTATCAGAGGCACTTTTGTAGACGTTGCTGAAGATAAGTTAGTATTAGACCCATACTCTGCAAGTCCATCTTACAGAGTAGGTTTGACTATTCTTGAAGAAACTATTTCTGCTAAGGATGATTCTTCACTCTACGATAACGCAAAGGGATATTCCAACTATTCTGCACCTGGTGCAGATAGACTTAAGATTACTACAGTCTTATCTAAGAAGTTTTTAACTGATTTCAGTGATAAAACATTTGTAGAATTAATTAAGATTGACAATGGAGAAATCAAGAAACTCCAAAACAAGAGTGAATATAGTATTATTAGAGACTATTTCGCACAAAGAACTTATGAAGAGTCTGGCGATTATAGTGTAGGCAGATTTGATGTTGAAGTAAAAGAATCACTCAACAATGGTCTGTCGAACGAGGGTGTATTTACATCTTCACAAAAGACTGACGAAGGAAATACTCCTTCAGAAGACTTGGCATCTATCAAAATTTCTCCAGGCAAAGCATATGTCAGAGGATATGATATTGATGCAACAGGAACGACTATCCTTGATGTAGAAAAACCAAGAGATAAGAACACTGTCTCACAATCATTAGTTCCATTTGAATTTGGAACACTCTTAAGGGTAAATAACGTCGAAGGAACTCCAATTCTTGGGGTCAATAATAACTCCAACACAGTAAAACTCCATAGCGAGAGAGTTAGTTCTAGAGCTGCTGGTAACGGTCATCTAATTGGTGAAGCAAGAATATATTCATTCAGCTTGACAGATGCATCATATACGGATGCAACAACAGACTGGGATCTGTATTTGTTTGACGTTCAAACTTATACAGAAGTAACTACAAATGGAGGATTGAGTTCAGCACAGTGTCCCGCATCTTCATTCGTTCGTGGCGTAAGTAGCGGTGCTTCTGGTTATGTTGTAACTGCTCCAGGTGGATCATCAGTTCTCACACTGGATCAAACATCTGGAACATTCATTGCTGGAGAGCAACTTCTAATCAACGAGACTACTGAAGTTTCAAGATCGGTTGTATCTGTACGCACATTCGGTATTAAGGATGTAAAATCTGTATATCAAAATAGTGATAACGGAACTGACTACCAGCACGACTTTACTGGTGATACCGTCCTTCAGAGATCACTTCCAAAGAACTTCAGCATTTCAGATAGAATTAGAATCACTTCTGGGGGTAACGTAACTTCTCCAGGCAAATCATTTAGTGGTATTAAGACTGATACCATTATTAGATATCAGATTGCTGGTTTATCAACAGAAACTTATAATAGAGTTTCTGCAGTTGCTGCCGATGGGTCTTCAATGACCGTTTCTGCAATTACTCATGTCGATGGTGTTAACAGCGGTAATCTGCCTGGTGCAGATGTAGAAGTTCCATTTACAATCGGTTCACCATTAGCAAGAGACAATGGTGGATTATATGCAAAGATTGATAATAGCAACATTGCATCTGTAGATCTTGCAGATTCTACTCTGCTTGTCAAGAAAGATATTCTCTTAGAATCGACAGATGCATCTGGTAATTTAACTATTCCTATTTCTTCGGTTGGAATCAGTAGCGCACTGTTTGAATCCTTTGATTCTGAGAGATATGGAATCTTCTATAGTGATGGTTCTATTGAGGATCTTACTTCAGATCAGTTTAGTTTAAGTGGTGGCGGATCTAGCGTTACATTCACAGGTTTGACTGCAAGCCAAACAAACAATGTTACCGTTACCGTAACTGTCAAGAAAAATAATATCAAGAACAAAAAGAAAGAGTATACTAGAAGTGAAAAGGTAGAAGTCACTAGAACGGTATCTGGTGTTTCTACTAGTACGACTGGTCTGACTGAAAGTAAGTTCTATGGAACTAGAGTTGAAGATAGAGAAATCTCTCTCAATCATCCAGACGTAGTAGAAGTCATTGCAGTTTATGAGTCATATAACTCAAGTGCTCCTACTTTAGATTCTCTTGAATTCCCATCTGGTCTTGGTTTAGATACGAATTCAATTCTTGGTGAGAGAATTGTTGGTGCAACCTCAGGTGCTATCGCTCAGTTAGTAACCAGATCTTCAGCAACAAAGGTTGAAATTGTATATCTCAACTCCAATAAGTTTGTTGTTGGTGAAAGTGTAACTTTTGAGGAATCAAATATCACTTCACTGTCTACCGCAGTCAATGAAGGTAACTATCAAGATATTACAAATAAATTCTCTCTTGATAAGGGACATAGAGAGCAGTATTGCGATTATTCAAAACTCGTAAGAAAGAGTGATGGATATGTCCCAACTAATAAGATTACTGCAATCTTTAATCGCTACACTATTCCAACAAACGACACTGGTGACGTATACACTGTAAACTCTTACGATCAGGAGAGATACGGTAAAGATATTCCAATCCTTGCTGATGGTATTAGAGCATCAGACACACTTGACTTTAGACCAAGAGTCGCTCCATTCACTTCAACAACTTCATCACCATTTGCATTCTCAAGCAGAACCTTTGGTGCTTCAACCAACCCAGCGTTGGTTCTTGCTCCTTCAGAAAGTTCATTGATAGGTTATGATTATTACTTACCTAGAATTGATAAGGTTGTATTAGATAAACTTGGTAAGTTCTCCGTTATCAAAGGCGTATCTGCACTTAATCCAAAGGTTCCTACCAATGTTGAGGAAGCAATGGATATTGCAACTATTGAATATCCAGCATATCTTTATGATACTAGCGACGTAGTTATCAAACTCGTCGATAACAGAAGATATACGATGAGGGATATTGGTAAGATTGATGATAGGGTTTCTACTCTTGAAGAGTTGACCTCTCTCAGTCTTCTTGAACTTGACACAAAATCTCTACAAGTTAGAGATGTTGATGGTCTTGATAGATTCAAGTCTGGTTTCTTTGTTGACGACTACAAGGACGTAGCAAGACTTGATGGAAGACTTTCTACCGTAAACGTAGATACTGAGAAGAAGGAATTACTCTCTCCTATCGATTTCTATTCTATCAAACCAGAAATCGCACTCAAGACTACAATTGATGCAACAACTGCAGACTTCTCAGCAAATCTTGACCTCTTAGATTCTAACGTACAGAAGACTGGAGATCTGATTACACTGAAGTACGATCAGAAAGGATGGATCGAACAACCTCTCGCTTCTAGAGTTGAGAACGTCAATCCATTTAACATGATTGAGTTCAATGGTACAATTCAACTGACACCAGCATCTGATAACTGGGTTAGAAACATTTATGTCAATGGTGGCGAAAGATCTATCACTGGCGATTTTGACGGTTCATTTGTTGAAACTGTCAGAATCTCTAGCGTACCTGACAGACACATCAGATCCAGAAACGTAACGTTTGCTGCTTCAGGTCTCAAGCCACTCACAAGATACTATCCATTCTTCGATGGTACAAGTGGAATTGATATTATTCCAAAACTGATTCAAATTTCAATGACCTCTGGCACATTTAGTGTTGGAGAGACCGTACAAGGATTTATTGGTAGCACAAGACTCTTTAGTGGAAGAGTTGTTAGACCAAATCATAAGTCTGGTCCATTCGATGATCCAGAAACCACAATTTCACTGAATCCATATAATAAGGCAGTAACCTTATCATCTTCATACTCAGCATCATCTACTGTACTGAATATTGATATTGAATCCCTCTCTGATGAAGTTGTTGGTAGATTCAACGGATACTTGACCGTTGGCATGGTTCTTCTCGGTCAGACCAGTGGAGCACAAGCATCGGTTTCTGAAATTAAACTGGTAACAGATACTTTTGGTGATCTTCTTGGATCATTCTTCTTCAGAAATCCACTTGCTACACCACTGCCTCCTCTAAGATTCACTACAGGGTCTAAGACATTCAAGTTGACTTCTAGTTCAACAAATGCTGAACCACTGCCAGGAAGTCTCCTGATTAGTAGTGGTGAAACAACCTATAGTACCAGCGGTAGAGTTGATACTTACAGACAGACACGAGTTATTGTAAGAAGACCACCCCCACCACCACCGCCAGCACCCCCAGCTAGACCTGCTAGAAGGGATCCTCTCGCTCAGTCATTTACTGTCGATGAAACTGGCGCATTCCTTACTTCCTTAGATCTTTTCTTTGGAAACAAAGATGAAAATGAAAAGGTAACAGTTGAGATTAGAACTGTTGAGTTGGGTACACCAACAAATCAGGTTGTAGCAGACTATGCTCGCGTAACATTAGAACCTTCACAAGTCAATACTTCAACTGATGGTTCTGTTGCTACTAGAGTTACATTCCCATCTCCAGTATATCTGCAACCAGATACTGAGTATGCAGTTGTAATCCTCTCACCATATTCCGATAATTATGAGACTTGGATTGCTAGAATGGGTGAGAAGACCGTTAACACATCAACTCTCCCAGATGCAGAAAGCGTTATTGTAACCAAGCAATACGTTGGTGGAAGTCTCTTCAAGTCTCAAAACGGGACTATTTGGACTGCAAACCAGTTTGAAGATCTCAAGTTCAAACTTTATAAGGCAGAGTTTGCAACGACTTCTGGAACCGCATACTTCTATAACCCAACTCTTGGTGTTGATGAGGCATCTTCAGATCTTCCAGAGAATCCTATCAGAACACTTCCAAGAAAGTTGAGAGTTGGTATTACTACCACAACTGCTCTGAACTCTGAACTGGTTGTTGGTAGAAAGGTCAGTGATACAACTACTGCAGGTGGACCACACGGTTACATCGAACAGGTTGGTGGAAGAATAGGTAACCTGGTTAATTCACTGGTCGGTGCAGGTTACAGTGACGGAACCTTCAGTTCTGTACCTTTCTACTCCATCACTGGTTCTGGAACTGGTGCTGTTGGTGTTGTCACATTCAGTGGCGGTGCTCTCACAGGAAATCCTCACATTACAACTTTTGGTAATGGATATGTAGTTGGCGATGTTCTTGGTATTACCACAAGTAACGTTGTCAAGGGATCTGGAGCACAAATCTCAGTTAACTTACTGAATGGATTTGATACTCTGTATCTGACTAACGTTCAGGGTGAAGAACTCACTGCAAATCAGGATCTGGTCGTTTATGATGGATCGACTGCAGTTTCTTATGCCAATACTGATATCCTTTCTTCAGCGACAGTAAGTGATCTTTACGATGGTAGAGTTATTGAGGTTACTCAATTCAACCATGGTATGCACGCAGACAATAATGTCTTGACGCTTGCTAACATTGAACCAAATACAATTCCAACAACACTTGATGCTGCTCTTAGTATCAATGATACTACAATTTCTGTTGCAAATACATCAATCTTTGCAACCTTCGAAGGTATCTCAACTTCAACTGGATATCTGAAGATTAATAATGAAATTATCTTCTACAACAGCATTACTGCTGGTTCTGGAGGAGCAGGAACTCTTGGTATTGGTACAAGAGGTGTTGATAGTAGCATTACTAGAACACACTCTATTGACGACAGAGTTTATCCTTATGAGTTGAATGGTGTATCACTTACCAGAATCAACAGAAATCATAGTTTGACAAACAACACAACTCTGAAGGCAGCAGGAGATCTTGATAAGTACTATCTACAAATTGATCGTAGTCCCAGAGGATCTGGCGATACTCAACTCAGTTTCACTGATGAGAATTCAGTTGGTGGAAAGAATGCTTCCGCTTCCAGAAACATTCAGTTCAATACTGTCATTCCACAGTTTAACGTTATAACTCCTGGAGAAACAACTAATATCTCCGCACAGGTTAGAACGGTTTCTGGAACCAGTGTTGGTGGATCTGAGACATCATTCTTGGATCAAGGTTTTGAGTCTGTTGAGATTAATAATCAAAACGAACTCCCAACACCAAGACTTGTTGCATCCGAAAGAAATGAGTCTACAAGACTTACAGATCTTCCAAAGAATAAGTCATTCACCGTTGGTCTGACACTGAATTCATTAGATTCAAACCTTTCACCTGTTATTGATACACAAAACTCTGCTATCGTTTATGGTAGAAATAGACTCAACAAACCAGTTGAGGATTACACATTTGATGGTGATGTCAAGTTGGTTGAAGGAGATTCGCACTCTGCAGTCTACGTCACTAATAAAGTAATGTTGAGACAACCAGCAACTTCTCTGAAGGTTCTGATTGGTGCGTATAGACACTCCTCTGCAGACTTTAGAGTTCTCTATCAACTCTTTAGAGCAGACTCTAGTGATGTGGAGCAGTCATTCGAACTGTTCCCAGGTTACGATAATTTAAGAGATACTGACGGTGACGGTTTTGGAGATACAATAATCGATGAAACCAAGAATAGCGGTAGAGCAGACGCATTCGTTTCTTCCAACAGAGACGGCGAGTTCTCCGAGTATCAGTTCAGTATTGATGAATTGGAACAGTTCACTGGATTCAGAATCAAGGTTGTTATGAGCGGAACCAATGAAGCAAAAGCACCTAGATTCAAGGACTTCAGAGCAATTGCCCTTGCTTGATAATTATGAGAGTTGAAGGACATAAGCACCTGTTTCGTGAAGAATCAGGTGCCATTGTAAATAATGATACTCAACAATATAATGAGTACATTAGAATGAAGTCGGAAAGAAGGAGACAAAGAGAAGAAATAGATGGTCTAAAACAAGATATCAGTGAAATTAAGTCCCTACTTATGGAGATTATCAATGGACCCAAACAGCATCAAACTAGAAACAATGACTAGAATGTTTGAGTATGAAAAACATTCTAGGCTTATTGATGAATTAAATCTTGATGAGTTAAGAGAATGTGCCAAATCTTACTGCAAACTTTATTTGAAGCAGCAAGAAGTTGTCAGTAGTTTTGGTCTTCTCGATTCTGGTTTGACATAAATACTTCTAAAGACCAACTTTACCATGGCAGTTTACGTCAGTAATATTGTTATCAATACCAGCACGACATTCGCTCAGTCATATACCCTGGAAAATATCAATACA
>Ga0181580_10002370_pt1 | contig 15250 bp, 17 predicted proteins | sample 071ome_23_FD_132413 | JGI IMG/M metagenome (GOLD analysis project Ga0181580, IMG submission 132413) | Coastal salt marsh microbial communities from the Groves Creek Marsh, Skidaway Island, Georgia - 071403BT metaG (megahit assembly) | ecosystem: Environmental > Aquatic > Marine > Intertidal...
AGTTAAAATATGAATAATGAAAATTGCTATTGTAAGACTTTCAGCTATTGGAGATATTGTTCAATCAATGATTGTTCTTCAGTTTATCAAGAAAAAATTCCCATATGCTTCAATTGATTGGTTTATAGATAATCAATTTGCCACTTTATTAGATGATTGTATTGAGATAGATAATGTTATCAAATTAGATCTAAAAAAGATTAAGCAAAACAAGTCATTAATTCTTTTATTTAAAACATTAAGAAAATTACAAACCTTCAAAAAATATGATTATGTTTTTGACTTACAAGGGCTAATTAAATCTGCAGTCATCAGTAGATTTATTCCAGCGAGAGAAAGAGTTGGATTCGATAAGAACTCTATTAGAGAAAAATTTGCCTCTTACTTTTATTCACAGAAGTTTTGTATTCCTTATGATGAAAATGTAATCAGGCGTTATGTGGGGATTGTCAGCAAGGCTTTAAATATAGATATTTCTGATGATCAAATAATTAGAAAGAAACCTTTCTTTCACATTATTAGCAAAGAGATTACTAAAAGCAAAAAACAAGTTGCAATAATTTTAGGTGCCTCAGATATTTCAAAAATATATCCTGCTGAGAAATATGCTGAAATAATTGCTAACGTTGATGCTAATTTTATAGCTCTATGGCATTCAAAGTCTGAGGGGCTGACTGCAAAGAAACTTTCTTTGATAACAGAAAAAGTTACGTTAATAGATTGTAAAAACTTCTCTCAATTGAAATCATTAATACAGAATTCGGATTTAATTATTGGTGGAGATACTGGACCAACTCATTTGGCTTGGGCGATGAATAAATCCTCAATTACTATATTTGGACCTACGCCTTTAGAAAGAAATTTTTTTCAAACAAATATAAATATGGCCATCAAATCTAAAAGCATAGTTAACCCATACAAAATCAACAAAAAAGATTTTTCGATTAGTGAAATTAATCCTTTAGATATTTCCCTAATGGCTAGAAAGTTGCTAAATATAACTCAAGAATGATCTTTTTAATTTTTATTAGACTGACAAATAATCTCATTAGCATTAGCTATTGAATTTATTACATATTTAGCTGAAGTATTATTCTCATTAATTTTATGGCCCGATCTAACTAAGATAGTGTTAACAATTCCAGCCTTTTTAGCTGCTACTATATCTCTTTCAGAGTCGCCTATTGCCCAAGATAAATTCATATTAATATTAAGATCTTTTTTTGCTTGATCAAATAATCCTGGTTTAGGTTTTCTACAATTGCAATTTTCTTCTGGTCCATGAGGGCAGAAATATATGGCATCTATAGAAATATTCTCTTGTTTAAATTTCTCCAACATCCATGAAGTTATTTTTTTGTAATCATCTAAAGTAAATAACTTTCTTGAAATTCCAGATTGATTTGTAACAATTATTATCAAATAACCAGACTCTATAAAAGCCTTAAGAGATTCAAATACACCCTCAATAAAGGTGAAATTTTCTATCTTGTAAAGGTAGCTCACCTCTTTATTTATTACACCGTCCCTGTCAAGAAATATAGCCTTAGTTATCATTAAATGTTTCTAAATTTTAGTGCTTAAGGTAGTATATGATAATTTAAAAAGTATGAATAAAGTTATGGACCTGTCTGTTGTAGTTCCCGTATTTAATGAGTGTGAAAATATAGAAAATTTAATAGATGAAATTAATTCTTCAATAAGTAATATTAGTGCTGAAATTATAGTTGTAGATGATTGCAGCAATGACAATACTTTAGATCTATTAAAAAATAAAAAGAGGAGCACTAAAAATTTAAGAGTTGTTTCGCATGAGGTTAATTATGGACAGTCAAGTGCAATTTATTCAGGAGTCTTAATAGCAAATTCAGAGTGGATAGCAACTCTTGATGGCGACAGTCAAAATGATCCAAGCGACATTCCTAAGCTTTATGAGAATATTGATAAAGACGAAATTATTATGGTGGCCGGCCATAGAACAAAAAGAAAAGATAGTTTATTAAAACGTCTATCTTCTAAATATGCGAACAAGGTTAGACTATATTTATTAAATGATGGTGTTCCTGATACTGGTTGTGGACTGAAAATTTTTCCAAAAAAACAATTCCTAAAATTACCCTTTTTCGATCATATGCATAGGTACTTACCAGCTTTATTTATTGCTACAGGTGGCAAAGTAGTATCCATGCCTGTAAATCATAGGCCTAGGCAAATGGGTTATTCAAAATATGGGTTTAATAACAGATTTTGGGTTGGTATAGTAGACTTACTCGGAGTTCTATGGTTGATAAGAAGAACAAAAAATATCAAATTAAAGGAAATTTAATATGCAGGAAATCCCTCTTTCATGGTTGATTCTGGGCTTTGTTGGACAAGCTCTTTTTTCAATGCGCTTTCTTATTCAATGGATTTATAGTGAAAAACATAAAAAAAGCCTGATACCAGTTGCTTTCTGGTACTTTAGTATGGCCGGCGGCATAACTTTATTTTCTTATGCCCTTTTAAGGGAGGATCCGGTATTTATTCTTGGGCAAGGGCTTGGGTTATTCGTCTATATAAGAAACTTAATGTTTATTAGAAAGAACCCAAATTAATTTTCTATACAATTACCTACAGAAATTAATTTGTAATAAATTGAATAGTCTCCATCAATACTTAATTTATTTATATTTTGAATTTCTGGTTTGTCAGATATAAATAAACAATCTCCGCCATTTCCAGGACTGTCTTCATTAAAAAATTTATCTTTAATTGCTATAAATCTTTTGTCAAATGTTGCTAGGATATGTGCACCAATGTTGAAGTCATTAGTTTTAATAATGTTTGCTTCTGCCAAAATATCTTGTGGAATCTTTCTTAAAGTGGGGATTATGGGTGTATTTAGTCGCCCAGAATAGCCCAACTCTGGACCAATTGTATTTTGTGCAAACCTCACACCAATTATAGAAATCGAAAGTAATGTAACCAAGCTGTAAAAAATTGTTAGAAAACTTTTCTGCAAGCAACTCTTCCTGTAAATAAATAACACCGCCAGAAAAGGAAATATCATTAGTAATGGATGGAGCCATCGTACTTTTATTTCAGGCATAGAGAAAAAAATTAACAATAGAGATAAAGAGATAAGGATTATCCCAAAAAACCTTATGATAAGCCTTTCAGAAGGCAGAAAAAATATGCCTTTATTTGAATGAAATAGCTCAGAAAATCTTAGTGAAAAAAACGTAAATATTAAAGGACTAATGAACCCAATAAAGCTTTTTAGAAAGGTTAGAAGACTATTGTTACTCGTGTTGTCTAATATTGAAATGTTGAGTTTATTATTTGCCAAAGAGGATATTTCAGAGAAATTTAAGATTAGCCATAAATAATGAGGCAATAACAATATCATTAGAACCGCTAGAGATATGAATATCTTTTTATTTAAAAGAGCAAATCTAAATTCCTTTATAGTTAATGCTGAAAGGATTAACGGGAGGATAAACAAAATGAAACTGTATTTACTCATAAATCCAAGAGCAACGCTAAAGCCAAAGAAAACATATTGATTGGTGTTAGCTTTCTTTAATAACTTTAGCAATGCTAATAAAGTGATAATTATTGAAAAACCAAGAAGAATAGTATGAGTAAATCCTTGATGCATATGCCATGCAAATGAAGGCATCAAAAGATATGAAAAAAAGACAATATTTTTATATGTAGTTTTTATGAAATAAATTTCGGTTACTTTCCATATAGCTACAAAAGTAGCAAAAATAATTAAATATTTAAGAAGGGTTAATGCAAATAAACTTGAACCAAAAACATTAAAAAACATATTTGCTAACCAACTGTATAGAGGAGGTTGGGGCATTGGAAAACCAAACTCTAGAGTTTGTCCAAAAAATATCTGCTCTCTATCGTCAACTTGCAAAGCATTATCGAAAAAAAGTCTTATAGATGCATGGACTAAAAGATAGATAAAAAATAAAAATAAAGGGTGATAAAATCTTTGTGTATGTTTTTCCATATACATCATAATCTAAATAAAATTTTAGAAATCCTACTCGGAGTATTACTTGCTGTATTTCCTGTCTTAATTTTATCCTCTAATAAGTCTGGTTACCCAGTATTGATATTATTGCTTTTCTCTTTGGTTTTTTTATCTTTTAGAAAGTTTGTAATCAAATTAGATAAGTCTGAATTATCTTTGTTATTAGTCTTCACGCTTTATTTTTGTATAGCTGCCATTAGTGTTTTGATCTATGAAGGCAGTATTAGAGATTTAGACACTCCGTCAAGATTTTTGCTAGTTATCCCAATTTATTTCTTATTTAAAAATATACTTATTAACCATCGTTGGCTTAATTATGGAATTATTTTTGCTTCATTATTTATCGGAGTCTATGAGATTATTCGCATGTTTGTATATCCATTAGAAGCCCTAGATAATGCAGGGATCTCAACTTTATATGCCTCAATTTTGGGAATTGTTTCATTATTCTTAATTTCAGATAAAAATCATAAGACCTTAAACTATTTCCTATTTATGGGGGCACTTTCAGGAATCTTAGCTTCAGTTTTTCTGGGTGGAAGGGGAGTCTGGATAGCTGGATTTTTCTCAATGATAGTTTTAATTAAACTCAATCTTTTTGACTGGAGTTCAAAAAGGATAATAGCTTCTCTTATCTTTGTGATGCTAATATTCGCTGGAGGTCTCTTTACCGAAAAAAATTTTTCAATTAATCTAAATAGCCATGAATCTCGTCTTACTTCAAAGATTATGGAAACTTTTTCTGCGATTGATTATTTTAAAAATGAAGCACAAGATTCTAACTCAACAAAAAAAGTTAATGATGCTGTTCATTCATCTGTTGGGGAGCGGCTTGAAATGTGGAAAGCGTCACTTTTTATCTTTAAAGAGAATTATTTATTTGGTGTTGGAGAAGGAAACTTTAATAAACATTTAACAAAGCTGGTAGAAAGTGGCTTAATTAATCCTAGAGTTCTAAGATATAGTCACCCGCATAATGAGTATTTTTCCTCAATGGTTGAACAGGGTATTATTGGATTAACATCTTTGATACTTGTTTTCAGTATTCCACTGATAATTGTTTTTAAAAATATAAAAAAATCATGTTCGCATAATGAAAAAAATTTACAAATTTTAATTATTACAATTGTATGTCACTTTTCCTTTTATTCATTAACTAGTGGAGTCTTTGATCACCAAAACACTACTCTTTTTTATGCTTTTATGATTGTTGTTTGTATTTCATTATTAAAAATTTCTAAAAACCAATGAGAATCATTATTACAGGTGGGGCAGGTTTTATAGGTTCCGCAATGATTAGATTTTTAGTAGATAAGACGGATCATGATATTCTGAATATTGATCTGTTAACCTATGCCGGAAATTTATCAAATTTAAATGATATTGAAATTAGTGAAAATTATTCCTTTAGAAAAGGAGATATTGCTGATGCTATTTTTGTTAAAGAAGTTTTCTCCAACTTTCAACCTGATGCAATAATCAATTTTGCAGCTGAGTCTCATGTTGATAGATCAATTGACGGACCAAAGCAATTTATTCAAACTAATATACTGGGAACTTTTACCCTTCTCGAAGAGTCTAGAAGATATCTTGAAAATCATCCTAAGACTAGAAAGAATTTTCGTTTTATGCATATCTCAACTGATGAAGTTTATGGAGATTTAGAACTTAATGATTCCCCATTTAAAGAAGATAACAAATACCTTCCTAGTTCACCATATTCATCGTCTAAGGCGAGTTCTGATCATCTTGTAAGGGCCTGGAATAGAACTTTTGAAATACCGACGCTTATAACTAACTGCTCCAATAACTATGGACCATTTCAGTTCCCTGAAAAACTAATTCCTCTAGTTATTCTTAATGCTTTAGACCACAAACCAATTCCAATTTATGGAGATGGAAGTCAAATTAGAGATTGGTTATTTGTAGATGATCATGTTAAAGGAATTTATTCGGTCTTAACTAAGGGAATGATTGGGGAGACATATAATATTGGAGGCTCTAATGAATTTACTAATTTAAGTGTAGTAAATCTAATTTGTGAAATCCTTGATGATTTGAAGCCAATTAACTCTAAGAAATATAGGAAATATTCTGAACTAATTACATTTGTAGCTGACAGAGCTGGACATGATAAGAGATATGCTATAGATTCATCAAAGATAGCTGAAAATCTTAACTGGTCTCCCGAAGAAACTTTCTCTTCTGGTTTAAAAAGAACTGTTGAATGGTATATCAAAAATATCCCATGGTGTGAAAGTGTCATGGATGGAAAATATAATCTTGAGAGATTAGGAAAAATATAATATGAAAGGAATAATTTTAGCTGGCGGTAGTGGAACTAGGCTTTATCCTCTGACTAGAGTTGTATCAAAACAACTTCTTCCAGTCTATGATAAGCCAATGATTTATTACCCTCTTTCTGTGCTGATGCTAGCAGGTATTAAAGAAATATTAATAATATCAACTCCTATTGATATTAATAGATTTAGCGCACTACTTGGAAATGGGAAAGACCTAGGTATATCGATTAATTACATTGAACAACCTAGTCCAGATGGCTTGGCTCAAGCATTTATTCTCGGTGAGGAGTTTATTGGCGGTGAAGATGTTTGTCTTATTTTGGGAGACAATATTTTTTACGGTCACGGGCTGCCTAATTTATTACATAATTCAGTAAATAAAGCTTTAAATGGTGTAGCCACAATATTTGGCTTTCATGTATCAAATCCGACAGATTATGGAGTTGTAGAATTTGATTCTAATGAGATGGCTCTCACCATAGAAGAAAAACCAAAAAATCCCCGAAGTAGTTTTGCTGTTACTGGGCTATATTTTTATCCAAATGATGTGGTAGAGACTGCTAAAAAGGTTAAACCCTCATCTAGAGGTGAGTTAGAAATTACAAGTGTTAATCAGGCCTTTCTTGAAAATCAGCTTTTGCATGTAGAAATTCTGGGTCGGGGATTTACTTGGTTAGATATGGGTACTCACGAGAATCTTCTTGAAGCTTCAAACTTTATCGAAACTATTGAAAGAAGGCAAGGCTTAAAAATCTCATGCATTGAAGAGATAGCATATAAAATGGGTTTCATAGATAAAGCCCAGTTAAAGAAACTGGCAGAAAACTTATCGCATAATGAATATGGCAATTATTTATTAAGTCTTTAATATGAAAATTGAATATGCAGAGTTTCCAGAAGTTCTAAAAATTAGCCCTAAAATTTTTTTTGATAACAGGGGTTATTTTTTTGAGAGTTATAATTTTGAAGAACTTGAAAAACTTAAATTAATAAACTCAAATTTTATTATTGATGGAGAATCTAAATCAGAAAAAGGAGTCATAAGGGGTATTCATTACCAGTCTAATCCATTCGCACAAAATAAATTAGTAAGAGTTATTCATGGAGAAGTGTTGGATATCGTTGTTGATTTAAGAAAAAATAGTAAGAATTTTGGACGATATTTTGCCACTAAACTTTCTGATAGTAATAAGTGCCAGTTGTTCATCCCAAAAGGATTTGGGCATGGTTTTTTAACTCTAACTGATGAGGCTGTTATGGCATATAAAGTTGACAATGTATATTCACCGGATCACTACCATACTATATTGTGGGATGATAAAGATTTAAATATTTCTTGGCCAATAGAAAAGAAAAAAGTAATACTTTCTGATAATGACTCAAATGGTGTTGATTTTAAAGACGCGGTATATTTCTAAAAATGATTAATATATTTCAGCCAAATCTAGGTAATGAAGAAATAAAAGATATAGAAAAGGTTTTTGCTTCCAACTGGATTGGTCGAGGAGAACAGGTAAAAAAATTTGAAACAAATTTCGCTGCAGGATTATCCTCTGATCCTAATAAATTCCATGCTACTACATCATGCACAGAAGGAATTTTTTTAAGTTCAGAAATTTTCAACTTTTCAGAGAAAGACGAGATTATTGTTCCTTCAATAAGTTTTATTGCGTGTGGTTCTGCAGTTGTAAATTCAGGCGCAAAACTTGTAATTTGTGATGTAGATAAACACACTCTGAATGCCACTGCGGAACTTATTCAACGAAAGATTACTAAACATACTAAGGCTGTTATTCTCAATCATTATGGCGGATTTCCTTGTGATATGGAACCAATTATGGAGCTTGCAAGGGTCAATGATATTATTGTTATAGAGGACAGTGCGTGTGCTGTGAAGAGTTTTTATAAAGGAAAAGCGTGTGGAACTATTGGAGATATGGGAGTATGGTCCTTTGATGCAATGAAGGCTATAGTTACTGGCGATGGAGGGATGATATACCTTAATTCTGAAATCTTAATGACCAAAGCCAAAGAATTACTTTATCTTGGATTATCTCCAAAAGAAAAAAGTGGACTTGATAAGCTAACTTCAGGAAATGAAATATGGTGGGACATCGAAATTAATGCCCCAGGACGAAGAGCAATCATGAATAATGTATCAGCAGCTATGGGTTTAGCACAACTTGCAAAACTTGACAAAGCTATCACCAGAAGAAAACAGATTAATGAAATCTACTCTGAACAATTGAAAGATTTGGATTGGATGCTAATCCCACCAGAAATTGACAAAGATTCTACCAGTTCTTATTATTTCTATTGGGTCCAAACAAAATTTAGAAATAAACTCGCAAATTATCTTAAGGATAATGGAGTCTACACTACTTTCAGGTATTGGCCTTTGAACAGGGTAAAGTACTTTAACTTGAATGAAAATAATCTTTCTAATAGCGACTATGCTACAGATTCAACTCTTAATATCCCTACTCATCCTGGGCTTATGGAGATCGATATTACCAAGATTGTAGATTTGCTTAGAAAGTTTAGACCTTAATCTAGGAAATGTTTCTGATAGAGTTTTAGGTATTTTCTTGCAGTAGATTCACAGCTAAATTTTTCTACTTGGTTTGACAGAAGTTCACTTTTTATTAGGAGCTTGTGTGTTACAAGTTTTTTCATTATCTTAAATAAAGACTGACTGTTTTTATTTTCAAAGAAAAAGCCTGACTTTCCATTCTCTATTAAACCAATGTTTTCATCTAAGTTACTTGCAATAACAGTTTTTCCGGCAGCAAGAGCCTCTTTGATAACTCCACTTGAGCCTTCCCCATCTACTGATGGACAAATGACATAATCAGCAGAATAATAAAAATTTTCTACACTGTCTTGAAAGCCATGAAAAAAAATTCTCTCTGGGTCTATTAATTCTTCAGCTTTCTTTTTTATGATAGGCATAAGATCACCATTTCCAACTAGGTGCAAACATACCTGATCGTTTTGATGAGAAAGTTTATTGAAGGCATTAATCAAAATTTCAATCCCTTTCTGTTTAGTAAAAGCGCCTATAAAAAGAAAATTTATCATTTTTTTTGGAAATATATCCAAACGTTGCATACTATTAAACCTTTCAGAGTCTATACAACTAGGTATGAAGTAAACATTTTTGAAGCTCTTGAGTAAATATTTTTGAATGCTTGGTGCAACTGCGACATGAACAGATGCTCTATCGTATTTATATCTCTTAGATATGAGTCCTATAGGATAAGATACTCTCCTAGTGTGGAAAACTATAGAATTGGGATAGTTTTTCTTTATTAAGCCCATAGAGTGACTATCGTGACAGTGAATAATATCTGGATTAAAACTTTTGATCGATAAAGAAACTAATTTTCTTGACCTTAATGAAAACTCGCCCTTAAAAAGAAAACCTTTAGTTTTGTTGTTATTTATTGAAGATTTTTGATAGAGGACTCCATCTATATTGCAAACTAAAAGGGAATTAATTTGCATTTTTAAAAGTTGATTATGCAAAGCAAGGACTTGTCTCTGGCCTCCTCTCCATTCTAAACCTGTATCTATGTGTAGAACTTTTATTCTTTTTTTGTTAGAGTCCATAATTTTATGTATTTTAGAAATGAATAGAACGAAGAAAGCACTGCAAGAATCAATCCTTCTTTGCCATCCAAAAAACCTAGTTTTATAAAGTAAACTTTGATAAATTTAGCCATGAAAGAGAAGAAGGGGTAAAAAAGCGAAACCTTTTTGCCATGTTCGAAAAGTTCCTGGGCGCCAAGACTAGAATACAAATCAATTTTTTTTATATGTTGTTCAATAGATTTGAAAGGATAATGAAAAATTGGAAGATTTATTTTTATAGCAGGCTTTGAACATACAACTTTCTCGTGTACTTTTTTTTCATTAAAATTTGCAAACTTTTTATTAAATAACCTAACTGGGTAATCATTTTGCCAGCCAGAATATCTAATTTTTTTCCCAAGATAAAATGAATTTCTTTTTATCTTGAAGCATTGATTTGACGGAGAAAGAATGATGTCTTGTATCTTATTTGCAAGTTCAATAGAGACAACCTCATCAGCATCAATACTAAGAATCCAGTCATTTCTTGAATGAAGAACCCCAATTTTTTTTGTCAATCCAAATCCAAGCCATTCTGTATGAATTATCTTGCATTGATATTTTTTACAAATATCTAAAGTTTGGTCAGAAGATCCTGAGTCAACGATTATTATTTCATCAGCCCAACCAACTGACTTAAGACATCTCTCAATATTTCTCTCTTCATTTTTCGTTATTATTGAGACGGATATCATTGCTTTTCAGCTTTAATAATCAAACTCTCACCAAATAGTATAGCTGGAGAAAAAACTTGCTTAAAAATTTCAGAATTAATTTCCTTGGTGTTTCCTTTTTTTCCAGATTTTTTATATGAAAACAAAGTATATAGAAATATTAAAGGGATAAAAATTGAATACAAATAGCTTATTGGCTTGATTCTGTTTGTTGTTATTTTTTTTATTTCGAAACCATTTACATGAAGTAAATACCTAATTTCAGGAAATGAAATCATGCCAATATGGTGCAGGGGGTTAGGATTTTTTTCATCAAGTGGAGCTTTGCATTTGTTGTGATGTCCACTCATAAACCAACGCCATCTTGATCTAATAGAGCTAATATTCGGGGTGGAGATTAGAAACAACCCTCCCTTCTTAAGAACTCTACTTACATCTTTTACAAACATAAACTGTTCATCTATGTGTTCAATTCCATCAATATTAACTACCACATCAAGAGATTGATTTTTCTGGGGAAGCTTATCAGTCATGCTGCCTATATAGAAATTATCAAAATCATACTGAAGAATGTTTTGAATATCTATTGCTATAATCTTCTCATAACCACCATCTTGCAGTCTTCTAACAAAAGCGCCATAACCACATGGTATATCAGCTATGGATAATTTTTTATTATCAGGAATAAGTTTAAATATCTCTTCATGAGTATTTTTAGCACAGTTAATTTCAATCCCTTTGTAGCTATTTCTCATAATTGATCTTTAAAATTTGCTCATATGCTTGTTCAATTTCATTAATGGTTGAATCCCAATTTAATTGATTGGACTTAATTTTAGCTTTTTCGACCATTTTTTTAACAAAATCAGCTTGAGTCATGATTTTTTTTATACCATTAATAATGCCATCCACATCATTCTGATTTTCTAGAAATACTACCTCCTTATCATTGAGAGTTTCACAAATTCCACAATAATTCTTATTACTAACAATTACTGGGATTTTATTTGACATGGCCTCAAGAACAACCATTCCAAAAGTATCTCCAGAAGTGGGATGAATGAGCACATTAGCCGATTGATAAAATTCGGACATTTTTTTTACTTCACCAAGAAAAAATACTTTATTTTTTACTGAATCTTTAACAAAAGAAACTTCACTTTTCTTTCCATTTCCAATAACAATGCAGGAAATTTTCTCATTATCAATTACTTCCATAGCTTCAATGATTTTATGTAAACCCTTTCTCCTGAATCCATTTCCGACAAATAATATAACGAAATCAGATTGTTTTAGACCATATTCTTGACGAATTGATTTTCTTTTTTTTGAGCTAACTTTATCAATGCCTGGATAGGCAATTCGATAATTTTCATTAATTCGATAATTTTCCGAGATATTTCTTAATAGCTGGTAGGAAACCGGCATGATGAGTTTTTTTAATGACTTTGTCTTAAAAACTTTACTCTCTAGCCACAAATAAGCTAACTTTCTAGGACTTATCAATACGCCAAGAATCTTGAGGATCTTATCTATGCCGCATGAATTCGAAATAAACGATTTGAAACAAGGAACATGGACAGTGTAGATATTAGCATGATTGACTATGTCATGAGAATGGACAAGATCAAAATTATTCTTTTTCAATATTCTATAAACTTCGCGAGAAAAAATAAGTTGATTAATAAATCGAGGCTTTTTGATTTTTTGGTGAATTTGAAAAAAAGTTACCCCGTTAATTACTGAATGAATATTTTGTGTTATCACGTAAATATCATATTTTTCTTTAAGCTTCTCAACGGTTTTAAAACAATATTTTTCAGCCCCACCTCCAGATGAAGTAAAGTTTCTTATAACGATTGCAAGTTTTGTTTTACCTGGATCTTCTGTCTTCATATCTGGTGAAAAGCTTTAATAATAAAGAGATGAGAAAAGTTCTATGGTTTATAAGAACTCTTGGCAGGAAAAAAAGGTCACTCTTTGTTGATACTCTTCCTCGATTTACTGAAACCGCTGATTGATAACCAGATTTTTTCACTAATTGTTTTGCATCATAGGTTGAATCTCCATACGGATAGCAAAAGTGATCTACATTTACTTTAAAAATTTCTTCTAATTTTTTCTTAGAAGTGAGTATTTCGGTCTTCAGTTCAGATGCTGTGCACTTTGATAGTCTTAAATGATTATGTGAATGAGATCCAATTTCCATGCCTGCTTTGATCCATTGTTCAATATCTGTTTTATCCATTAATTTTTTCTCTAGAACACCTTTTTCAATGTCCCAGTAATTTGTTCCACCTAAATTTCCACTTACCAGATAACAAGTAGCAGAGAAATTAAGTTTTTTTAGCACAGGGAGTGCGTTTTCTAAATTATTAAGGTATCCATCATCAAAAGTTATTCCAAAAACTTTTCCATTCTTCTTTCCCTCAAGATAAGGAATTAACTCTGACATTGATAAGCCTTTAAATCCAAGTAGTTTAAGAACAAAAAGTTGAATATAAAATAAATTTTTTGGAACGCTAAGACCTCTCAAAACAGAGCCTTTTGGCTCATAATCAATGCTGTGGTACATTAAAATAGAAATAGGGTTTTTGTTCATTCACAGATTATAGCAAACCAGCTAAAATGTTAAGCATTAGAAAGGGAAAAATTATGAATGTTTTAATTGAGCTCCCAAATTGGCTAGGTGATTGCGTAATGGCAACTCCAAGTATTGAAAACCTGGTATCTGTCTCGAAAAACGCCAAGATTACATTTATTGGTCCAAAGACCTCCACAGATATTTTTTTAAATCACCCTAATTATCATTCTTCGATTGAATCAGAAAGAAGATTTTATAAGTTTTTCAAAATATCTTTAAAGCTTGATAAGTTTGATATTTTTATTTCTTACAGAAATTCGCTACGAGCAAGATTTTTCAAACGATTTATTTCTGCTGGAGAAAAATATCAATACAACAAAAAAATTTTCAAATCAGGCCATCAAGTAGAAAAATACAATAACTTCATAAATTCAATTACAAAAAAAAATTTATCAGCTAGAGATTTAATAATATATCCTAAGAATATAACTCCAAAGAAAAAAGGAACTGTAGGGATTAACCCTGGTGCCTCATATGGGAGTGCAAAACGTTGGACTTCAAATGGTTTTTCTGAACTTGCGTTTGAACTTTCAAAAAATTTTGACATTTTATTATTTGGGACTAATCAAGAATTTGATTTATGTTCTGAGATAGAAAATTATCTAATAGAGAATAACTCAAAAAATTATAAAAATTTATGTGGCAAAACATCTATTCAAGAATTGATTAGCGAAATAGGGAACTTGGATTTATTTGTTACAGGAGATAGTGGGCCTATGCATATTGCTGCAGCTTTTCAGACTCCAACTATTTCAATATTTGGCCCTACAAGATCAACTGAGACCTCTCAATGGAGAAACAAGTTTTCTAAAATAGTTACAAAAAACTTAGACTGCCAACCTTGCATGAAAAGGTCTTGTCCTTTAATGCATCATAATTGTATGAGATTGATAACTCCAAATGAAGTACTAGAAGAATCATTGAAATTAATTAGAGAAGTTAAGGTCGATCAAATGGCATAAAGTATGTCCGATAAATATATGCATTTCTTGAATTCTAGGAGTGTCATAAGATGGAACAACAATGTTTGTGGTACAAATATCATTCATTTTCCCTCCGTCACAACCTGAGAGACCAATCACTTTTGCGCCAAATTTCCTTGCAAAGTCAAGTGCATTAATAACATTTGCACTATTTCCCGAAGTGCTGATACCAATTACTAGATCTTTTTTATTAAGGAGGGCCTGGAGTTGTCTTTTAAAAACCTCATCATATCCAAAGTCATTTCCTATTGAAGTTAGAATTGATGAATCAGTTGTTAGGGCAATAGCAGCCAATCCTTCTCGATCAGTCTTGTATCTGCCCACCAACTCTGCTGCAATATGTTGAGCATCTGCTGCAGAGCCACCATTGCCAAATAAAATAATTTTAGCTTTAGAGTCAAGTGTTTCTATTGCTGAATTAGCTACTAATTCAATTGAGTTAACCAACTCGCTCATCTTAGAGGCAACTTCTTGGTGAAGTGCTATTTCAGAGTTAATAACTTTTATCATTTTTTTTAATTTTTGAAACTGTATTTGATGTACTTTTACCTTCAATAAAGTCAATTAGTACAAGTTTTTTTGCAAGATTAGACCCAACAACTTCTTTTCCAATATAGTCACCACCCTTGACTAATATATCGGGCAAAATCATCTTGATTAATTCTAGAGGTGTGTCTTCTTTAAATGGGACAACATAATTAACTGACCCTAAAGAAGCAAGAATACAAGATCTATCATAAAGCGAATTTATTGGCCTTGTCTTACCTTTAAGCCTTTTAATTGACTCATCAGAATTAATACCAACAATGAGAATATCACCATTCTTTTTAGCTTTTTCTAAATATTTGACATGTCCTAAGTGAAGAATATCGAAACAACCGTTTGTGAAAACTATTTTTTTCTTTGACTTTTTCAGTTCACTAGTAATATTTGAAATTTCATCCAAAGATTTAATTTTTTTGTCACAGTCTGATGTTTCTAAG
>Ga0181580_10002390_pt1 | contig 15191 bp, 15 predicted proteins | sample 071ome_23_FD_132413 | JGI IMG/M metagenome (GOLD analysis project Ga0181580, IMG submission 132413) | Coastal salt marsh microbial communities from the Groves Creek Marsh, Skidaway Island, Georgia - 071403BT metaG (megahit assembly) | ecosystem: Environmental > Aquatic > Marine > Intertidal...
AATAAATTTTACAGCATCACCAACTGTTAAAATCTTTTCAGCTTCACTATCAGAAATTTCTGAACCAAATTCTTCTTCAAAAGCCATTACTAATTCTACAGTATCTAAACTATCGGCGCCTAAATCATCTATAAAACTCGCTTCCTCAGTTACTTTGTCTTCTTCTATACCTAGATGATCTGCTACGATTTTTTTTATTTTATTTTTTATATCTTCTGACATGGAAATCCTTTCTAATATTTATAATTCTTAATAGATTATTAATTAGAATTGTCAAGCCATATACATTCCACCATTAACATGTATTGTTTCACCGTTAATATATTTAGCTAAATCAGATGCTAAAAATGCTACGCAATTAGAAACATCTTCCCCTGTTCCTAAATCTCCGGACGGTATTTTGCTAATAAGTATTTTTTTAAAATCATCGTTTATTTTGTCTGTCATTTCAGTTTTAATAAAACCAGGCGAAACACAATTAATATTGATGTTTTTTTTAGCATACTCTAAAGCTAAACTTTTTGAAAAAGCTATTATTCCAGCTTTTGAAGCAGCATAATTTGTTTGCCCTAAATTTCCAGTATGACCTACTATAGAAGTAATATTTATAATTTTTCCATATTTTTTTTTTAGCATCTTTTTTATTGCAAATTTACACATTAAAAAAGTTGAAGTAAGATTTATATCAAGTACTCTTTTCCAATTTTCTTCAGTTAGTCTAATAGAAATATTATCTAGTGTTATTCCGGCATTATTTATAAGAACATCTATTCCATCTAATTTGTTGGATATATTTTCAATAAAATTTTCAATTTTATCATGTTGGTCTAATTTAAAAACTTCTGTTTCAATTTTTGTATATTTTTGTTTAAGGTTAATTAATTTTTTCTCATTTGTTCCTGTGGCAATTATATTAGCACCTAAATCATCAAACTTATCTACTAGAGCTCCACCTATTCCCCCAGTTGAACCTGTAATTAAAACTTTTTTATTTTTTAAATTCATTTGAAAGATTTTTAATATCATTAATTGTGTTAACAGAAAAGCAATTAACATTTTTATTTTGAGGCATTCTCTTTATCATACCTGTCAGAGCTTTTCCTGGGCCAACTTCAACAAAGTTGTCAATTTTCTCGTCTATCATTTTTAAAATACTCTCCCTCCATCTTACGGTCGAATATATTTGTTCGACTAAAAGCTTTTTTATTTTCTCAGGGTTATTTTCAACTTCACTAGTAACATTACTAACGACATTAAATCTTGGTTTTGCAAAAAATGTTTTTAAAATCTTATCTTGCATATTTTTTGCTGCAGATTTCATTAAAGAGCAATGAAACGGGGCGCTAACTTTTAATGGAATAGTTTTGATTTTTTTGTTTTTAAGATAAAGTTGAGTTTTTTCAATACATTCTTTATCTCCACTTATTATTATTTGCCCTTCCGTATTGTCATTAGCAATTTCACAAATTTTATCTTTGTCTTCTCTTTCGTTTAAAATTCTTTTTACCTCATCTAAGCTTTGACCTAATATGGCAAGCATAGAACCTTTGCCCTCTGGTACTGCTTCTTGCATTGCTTTCCCTCTTTCGTGTAAAAGAAATAAAGCGTCTTCAAATTTTAAAGAGTCTGAGCAAACTAAAGCACTATATTCACCTAATGAGTGACCTGCAAAAAATTTAAATTCTTTAAAATCAAAACCAAATTCTTTTTTTATTACACTAAATATAGCATAACTGACTATCATTATTGCTGGTTGAGTATTTTTGGTCAATTGTAAAACTTCTGCGGGCCCGTTTAAAATTATCTTAGAAATTGGATAGTTTAGCTTTTCATCTGCTATGGAAAAAATATCTTTAACTAATTTAAAATTTTCATGTAGTTCAGAACCCATCCCTACTAGTTGGGAACCTTGACCTGGAAATAATAAAGCTTTCATTTTTCAAATAAATCAATGAATATTAGTATTGCTATAATCTTTTATTATAGTATAAACCAATTTTTATAAAAGATAACACAAATAAAACTATATGGCTTTTTACGAAAATACAATGCTCGCTAAACAAGACTTAGCTGAAAAAGAGCTTAAAGAAATTGTCAGTAAGTATAAAGAAATTATAAATCAATCTGGAAAAGTTTTGAAAATTGAAGAATGGGGTTTGCTTAACCTAGCAAATAAAATTAGAAAGTATAAAAAAGCTTTTTATATACATTTTAAATTCGAAGGAAATAAGGATACTTTATCTGAAGTTGAAAAAAGAGCCAAATTAGATAGTTCAATTATAAGATTTCTTACAGTTAAGTACAAAAGGTTAGACTTGGAAAATGAATTTTTTTCAAAAAGAATAAAGAATGATGAAAAGAAATAAAAAATTTACAAAAAAAAATTCAAATTCAATTAATAAACTTAGTTTATTTCAAAAAAATGATAGTCGGTTCACGAAAAACTGCCCTTTATCTAAAAAGAATGCGCCAGTTCTTGACTATAAGAATATATCTTTGTTGAGAAAATATATAACAGATAATGGAAAAATTATTTCTTCTAAGATAACTTCGGTCTCTTTTAGTAAACAAAGAAGGCTAACAAAAGAAATCAAAAAAGCAAAAATTTTGGGTCTTATATAAAATGGAAATTATATTATTAGAAAATATTCTAAATTTAGGAAAAATCGGTGACAAAGTAAATGTCAAAAATGGATATGGAAGAAATTTTCTTTTAAAATTTAAAAAAGCTTTAGTATTTAGCAAAGAAAATTTAGAATTAGTAAATAAAAAAAAAGACGAACTAAATAAAAAAAACCTAGAAGCCAAAAAAAAATTTGTTGAGATATCGAATTTAATCAACAAAAAAACTTTTACTTTTAATAAGGAAAGTAAAGATAATGGCGAACTATATGGTACTATAAAACCAAAAGAGATTTGTAGTTTAGTGAATGAAGTGTCAAATACTCAAGTTTTGCCCTCCCAAATTATTATCAAAGATGAAATAAATAAAATAGGAAGCTATAATTTAAGTGTTAATTTTCATACCGAAGTAAGTGCATCTATTACCATTAAAGTAGATAAAATCAAATCTAAGTAATTTTTCCACAGTAGCGTCTAATCAGTGAATAATTTTTTACTTTAAAGAGTTTCTCTATCACCTAAAATATAAAGCATGAATGAAGTTAAAATTAATTCTAAAATTGAGAATAAGCAACCATCAAATATTGAAGCAGAGCAAGCAGTAATAGGTTCTATTCTAGTAAATAATGATATTATTGATGAAGTGGCATCAATAATTAATTCTTTAAGTTTTTATGACCCTGCTCATGTAAGAATATATGAAGTAATTGAAAACTTAAATGCAAAAGGAATGATAGCTAATCCAATTACATTAAAAAATTTTTTTGAAAAAGACAACATGCTTAATGAAGTTGGAGGAACAGAATATTTAGTAAAGTTAACAAGATTTTCTGGATCAACTAAACAAGCAATTGATTATGCAAAAGTTATTCAAGAAATGTTTTTAAGAAGAGAATTAGTTCTAATATCAGATCAATTATCAAATGAGACCTTGAACATGAATTCGGATAATCATAATGCTGATAAAATAATTGAAAACACCGAGAAATCCTTATTTGATTTAGCTGAAAGAGGAAGTTTTTCGCAGTCGTTTAAGAAATTTAATAAAGCATTAGATCAAACAATTGAAATGGCAACACAAGCTATGCAAAATGACCAGGGTATAGTTGGAGTTCCTACAGGGCTTAATGATTTAGATCTTAAGTTGGGAGGCTTGCATAAATCTGATTTGATTATCTTGGCTGGAAGACCTTCAATGGGTAAAACAGCTTTGGCAACAAATATAGCTTATAATGCTGCCCAAAATATTCTAAAGAGACAAGAAAAATCATCAGTAGCTTTTTTTTCCTTGGAAATGTCTTCTGAACAACTTTCTACAAGAATTTTATCTGAACAGGCACGAATTAAATCTGACGATATTCGAAGAGGAAAAGTTACAGAAGAAGAAATCAATAGATATATCGAAACTTCAAGAAATATTTATAATCTTCCTTTGTATATTGATGAAACTCCTGCCATCACAATTGCATCTCTGAGTAATAGAGCAAGAAGAATAAAGAGACTATTTGGATTAGATTTAATAGTAGTAGATTATATTCAGTTAATGAGATCAAACTCAAATAGAAATGATAATAGAGTCCAGGAAATCTCTGAAATTACACAAGGTTTAAAAGCTTTAGCTAAAGAACTTTCAGTTCCTGTATTGGCTCTTTCTCAATTGTCAAGAGCGGTAGAACAAAGAGATGACAAACAGCCTCAATTAGCGGATTTAAGAGAATCTGGGTCAATTGAACAAGATGCAGATGTTGTAATGTTTGTTTATCGAGAAGAATATTATCTTGAGAGAAAACAACCTAAACTCGGCTCTATAGAACACGCAGAGTGGCAGTCAAAAATGAATGATGTTAACGGATTGGCTGATATAATATTAGGAAAACAAAGACATGGACCAACAGGAACAGTAAAAGTAGAGTTTGAAGGAATTTATACCAAATTTAAAAATTTATCTAAAAACTAGCTGTATTTTTTCTTTTGTATTTATAAAATTAAGATATATCTGAAGTAATCTAATGTTTAGCTATATTTATAAAAAAATAATTATAGATTTTTCGAAAGTAACTTTGTGTTTTTTAATTTTAATAATTTTTGGTTCTGTTTATCATGCTAAAAATTTTAACTTAGATGCTTCGTCTGACGCTTTATTGCTCGAAGGAGATCCTGATCTAAGCTATTTAAGAGAAGTCAATAAAACTTATGGCTCAAAGGATTTTCTAGTATTAACATATTCTCCGATTACAAGCTTTACTGAAAAAGAAACAATTCTTAATCTTCAGCTACTTAAATCAAAGATAGAAAAACTTACCTGGGTAGATAGTGTAATAACAATTATTGATGTTCCATTGCTGAAAAGCACTGATGAGGGATTAATGGAAAGATTAAAAAATTATAAAACACTTGCTTATCCCGAGATTGATAGAAAAAGGGGTTTTGATGAAATAATTAATAGTCCTATTTATAGAAACTATGTAATCAGTGAAGATGGAAAAACATCAGGTATAGTTGTGTATTTAAAAAAAGATGAAAGATTAGCAGAGTATATGAATGTAAAAGAAAAATATTACAATCAATTACAGGATGCTGGATTATCAAGAGAAGAAAAAAAAAATTACAAAATTTTTAACAAAGAATATGAAAATTATAAAAACTTATATAACTTAAGGAATAATCAAAATATTACTGAGATAAGAGAAATTATTAATAGATACGGTGAAAATGCAAAAATATATTTAGGTGGTATTCCTATGATTGCTGATGACATGATGAGCTTTATTAAAAGTGATATTATTGTATTTGGAATTGGTGTTTTTATTTTTATTATACTTACCTTGTGGTTTATTTTTAAAAATATTAAATGGGTAGTAATGCCATTGTTGGGATGTACTGCTTCGGTACTTATAATGATTGGGCTACTTGGGTTTTTAGGTTGGAAAGTAACAGTAATCTCCTCTAATTTTATAGCATTAATGTTAATACTTAACATGGCCATGAACATTCATGTGACTGTAAGGTTTTTACAACTAAGAAAAGAACTTCCAAATCTATCAAAATCTGAAGCGGTGCTCAGAGCAAGTAAAAAGATGATGCTTCCTATATTGTATACTGTTCTAACTACTATTTGTGCTTTTATGTCTTTAGTATTTAGCAACATTAAACCAATTATTGATTTTGGTTGGATGATGACGTTGGGCTTAATAATATCTTTAATTGTAACTTTTTTATTAATACCATCTTTATTGAATCTATTGTCATCTGAAAATGAAACAATAGTTAATGAGACGGAAAAGTCATTTATTACTAGCTCTTTAGCATCTTTTACAAAAAAAAATAAATTTTTTATATTTGGTTCAACAATTGCAATAATCCTCGTTAGCATGTTTGGAATCCTTAAGCTTGAGGTTGAAAATAGTTTTATAAATTACTTCAGCAAAAAAACTGAAATTTATAAAGGAATGAAAAAAATTGATGATGATCTTGGCGGTACAACTCCGTTGAATATAATACTTAAATTCCCAGAAAAAGAAAGTAGCTCTGATAATGATGATGAATTTAGTGAGTGGGAGGAAGATGATACAAAAAATGAGGATAAAGCTAAATATTGGTTTACACGTGATAAAATGGATAAAATACTAAAGGTTCATGATTATTTAGAGTCTTTACCTGAAGTTGGAAAGGTTTTATCTTTTGGCTCTATCTTAAGAGTTGCTGAAGATTTAAATGAAAAAGAGTTACAAAGTCTTGAAATAGCTGTTTTATATAGCAAAATACCGAATGAGATAAAAAAAGAAATCATTAGCCCATATATATCAGTAGAAAAAGATGAAGCTAGAATTGGTCTGAGAGTAAAAGACTCCTTAGAAAGTTTGCGAAGAAATGACTTAATTAACAAAATAGAAGTTGATTTAAATAAAAAGCTTGGTTTGGAAAAAAATGAATATAAATTAGCAGGAGTTTTAATCCTTTTTAATAACTTACTGCAAAGCTTGTTCAAATCTCAAATTTTAACTCTAGGAATTGTAATGATGGGAATATTTTTTATGTTTCTAATCTTATTTCAAAATACTTTAATTTCTATAATAGGCGTAGTGCCAAATTTTATTGCTGCCTTTTTTATTTTGGGAATAATTGGTTTATTAGGAATTCCTTTAGACATGATGACTATAACTATTGCCGCGATTACTATAGGCATCGCAGTGGATAATAGCATTCATTATATTTATAGATTTAAAGAAGAATTTAAAAAAATTGGGGATTATAACAAAACACTGGAAAGGTGTCATAATACTGTGGGAATAGCTATTTTAAACACTTCTATAACAATTGTTTTTGGTTTTTCTATACTTGTATTATCTAATTTCATTCCAACAATTTATTTTGGAGTATTTACTGGAATTGCAATGTTGTTGGCGATGATATCTGTATTAACTTTATTACCCAAATTGTTGCTAACATTAAAGCCTTTTGGGAAAGAACATGGTTTAAATTAATGCCCCATGATCTATTTGCTAGTTTTTTTGATAAAATCAATTTATTTGATATATCTTTTTTATTAATTCTTATTTTTTTTACAATTCAATGTTTTTTAAAAGGTTTTTCTTTGAGCTTAATTTCATTTATGAAATGGATATTATCAACAATTATAACTATAATCTTAGTTCCAAAATTTCAACCTCAGGTAAGTGAATTTATCGAGTCCGAGTTTTTAAATAGCGTTGGTTTAGGTGTATTAATATTTTCTTTAACACTTTTTTTTACAATTTTAATGGGAAAGTCGCTAAATAAAGCAGTAACTTGGACTGGAGTTGGTTCAATTGACAAAAGTTTTGGTTTATTGTTTGGCGTTTTAAAAGGCTATATTGCAGCTGTATGTTTGTTTACAATTTTAAATTGGTTTTATCCTTATAAAAATTGGGGTATATCAGTTGAGAATGCAATTTCATTTAGAATTATAAGTGAAGGAAGTAAAGTTTTAATTAACGAGTTTCCATCTAGTGAGGAATTTATTGACACAAAAGAAAAAATTGAAAAAATTTAATTCAGATAAATTAAGAGAAGAATGTGGTATTTTTGGTATTTCTAACCATAGTGATGCATCGGCAATGGTCGCTTTAGGATTACACGCTTTACAACACAGGGGTCAAGAAGGATGTGGAATAGTTTCTTACGATGGAAAAAATTATCATTCAGAAAAAAGACAGGGATTAGTTGGAGATCATTTCACTAATAAAGAAATTTTAAGAAAACTACCAGGTTCATTTTCAATCGGACATAACAGATATTCAACTACTGGTGAAACTTCTTTAAGAAATATTCAACCATTTTTTGCAGATTTACATTTAGGCGGTTTAAGTCTTGCACATAATGGTAATCTTACTAATGCGCTCTCGCTACGTGAGACATTAGTTAAAGATGGTGCTATTTTTAGGACAACAAGCGATACGGAGACAATAGTGCAATTAATTGCAAAGTCAAAAAGAGAGAAATTTTTAGATAAATTAATTGACTCTCTATTTCAAATTCAAGGTGGATATTCGCTTGTGATGATGACAAATAAAAAACTTGTAGGAGTAAGAGATCCTTTTGGCATAAGACCTTTAATAATAGGAAAATTAAAAAATTCTTATATCTTTGCTTCTGAAACTTGTGCGCTTGATATAATAGGTGCAAAATTTCTCAGAGAAGTTGATAATGGAGAAATAGTAATTATTGAGAAAGAAGAATTAAAATCAATCAAACCTTTTCCAAAAAGAAAACCAAGACCTTGTATTTTTGAATATATCTACTTTGCAAGACCAGACAGTCTAATAAACAATAAATGTGCCTATGAATATAGAAAAAAATTAGGTTTAGAATTAGCAAAAGAAGCTGATATTAATGCTGATTTAATTGTCCCTGTACCAGACTCCGGAGTCCCAGCAGCATTAGGTTTTGCAGAAAAATCAGGAAAAAGATTTGAACTGGGATTAATAAGAAACCATTATGTTGGCAGAACCTTTATTGAGCCAACACAAAATATTAGAAGTTTAGGCGTTAAATTAAAGTTAAGTGCTACAAACACAATAGTAAAAAATAAGTCTATTATTTTAATCGATGACTCTTTGGTAAGAGGTACAACATGTAATAAAATTATTAAAATGCTTTTTGAAAATGGTGCTAAGGAGGTACATGTCAGAATAGCTTGTCCAGAAATTAAGTACCCCGACTTCTATGGAGTAGATATGCCTAATAAAAAAGAATTACTTGCACATGAAAAAAATATAAGTCAAATGTGTAGTTACATTAACGCCACAACTCTTAAATTTTTAAGTTTGGAAGGAATGTACAGTGCGCTTATTGGGGAAAAAAGAAACTCTGCATATCCTCAGTTTAGTGATCATTATTTTACAGGTGACTATCCGATTAAACCTGAAGATAATCTGAATAGTTTAAGATTTAACCAATTATCTTTATTAAGTGGAAAGTCCAACAATTAATTCAAAATTATCAGTTTATTTTTATCATTCAAATATATTATTGAGCCATCAAGAATAATAGGTGCTGATTTAATCTTCGATGGTAGTTTAGAAGACTCCAAGAATTGGCCGTCTAGACTAAATTTTGCTACTTCAGAATTTTCTAAAAAAATAAAAATTTTTCTATTCAAGATCAATAGATTTTTAAAACTATCTTTTTTTATTTTAATTTTTGCTAATTCTTCTATTTTGTTTATATCGTAAGAGTAGATAATTTCTTTATTTTTCATATTTATTGAAACTAAAAAATTATTTTTTGTTAAAAAAAAAGCAGTTTTATTTATAATTATAGGTTTTATAGTGCTTGTAAAATTATATTTTTTTTTTACATTGCCTCTAACTAAATCAATAAAATAAGTTTCTGTATTATTAGAAATTATAACATCACTATCATCGCTTACTACAGTATTACCCTCAAATAAATTTGAAGGGGAAAGATCGGCCGATTGGTTAAAATTATTAAACCATTTAATAGCTATTCTTTTTAAATTAATTGAATACACAGACCCAAAAGAATTTAAGAATATTAAATTATCACCGCTAATTGATAAATTATTTTTAAATTGATTTTTTATAGGACTTTCTTCGGTAGGTATTAATTGTATCAAATTGCCGTTGATTTTATTAAGAATATACAAATTGTTTTCTTGATTTGATGCAATTAATTTATCTTTATAAATTTTTAGATTAGAACTAAAAGGAATTTTGTAATTTTTTGCCCAAATAACCTTATTTTGCTTATAATCATAAGCATAGAAGAAACCGAGATTGTCTGCTGTAAAAATTACATTATTTTCAACAATAACATTTAACTCTTTTTTAATTTTTTTAAATTGTTTTTTATAAAAATTGAAATTTAAAATTATTTTTTTTTGGTCTATTGAATAAATAATTATATTTCCTTTTGAATCAGTGATAATTATATTTCTATCTTCATATACTTTGTAAAAATCTAAATTACTTTTTGAAAGTTTTTTACTTTTAAGAATAATCTGATTAGTATCATTGTAGTAAAAATTATCGTAATTGTTCTGAGAATTGTAAAAAATATCACTCCATGTAAAATTGCTTATAGGTTTTGGTATTCTGAAAGAGAAATTACCTTGAAAAGGTACGTTTTGTTTAAAAGTTTCTCTTGAAGAAGAAATTTTTTTAAATTCTTTGAAAATATTTTTCTGATCATTTTCTATTGACTCATTGTTCCAAATTCCTGACTTTTTATCAAAAGAACAATTATTTAATAAAAATACTAAAATTATAAATAAAAGTAATCTCATTATTTAGTTTATTAATTCAAGTGCTAAAGAACTAATTCTTGAATTATTGCTCACTAAACCATTCAATAATTTTTTTCCATTTTTAATATCTCCTTGTTCTAATAAATACAAAGCTTTTTTAAATATAATTAAATCATTAATTTCATCTGAAAATCCTTCAGACTCGACTTTTTCAAAATATTTAAGAACCTGTTCTTTATTTTCTATTAAATTTTTATCCAGGATTATATTTAGTGCTAATAAAGAATAAAATTTACTATTACTAAAAATAATTTCTTCAAATATTTTTTTTGACTCTTCTTTTTTATCTTTGGACAATAGTAATCCCGCTTTTATATACTTTTCAGAAATATTAAGTTTTTTTTTATTTTCAAATTGAGTTTTTGCAATATAAAAAAACAATAATGAGAAAAGTATAAAATTAAAAATAATTATTTTAATCTTATTTTTTTTAAAAAAAGTTTTCAGATTTTCTAGATTATCTTTTTTATTGTTTGAGTCTTGGTCCATTTATGAAATTTTTTTTTGAAGGAAACTTATTAAATTTTACTTCACTGGTATATTTTTTTACAGCTTTTTCAATAACTCTATTTAAATCTAAATATTTTTTTACAAATTTTGGATAAAATCCACTTAGTCCGAGCATGTCATCAGTAACTAATATTTGTCCGTCGCAAAATGAAGATGATCCAATACCGATTGATGGAATTTTTATTTTTTTAGTTATTAACTTTGCTGCATAAGGAGTTATACACTCTAAAACAATAGAAAATGCCCCTGCTTTTTCAATTGATTCTGCTTCTCTTAAAAGATTAATAGTTTCTTTTTTGCTCACTCCCTCTAATTTGAATTTATTTTTAAATTGCGGTGTATAACCAATATGGCCCATAACAGGTATTTTTTTTTTAACCAATATTTCAATTATTTTGAAATTTTCTTTATTACTTTCAAGCTTAATTGCATCACATTTAGTTTTTTTCATTATCAATCTAGCATTATTTAAAGCTTTTTTGGGATTGTTATATGTGCCTTTTGGCATATCAACAACCAATAAAGATTTTTTTACTCCTTTTTGCACACTAAGAGTATGTTGAATTATATTATCTAAGGTAATTTTATGCGTATTATTATGTCCATAAAGAACATTAGCCATGGAGTCCCCAACTAAAATAATATCACAAAATTTATCTAGAATTTTTGCGATATTCTCTGAATAAGCTGTCAAACTTACAATCTTTGTTTTATTTTTTTTTGAGAGAATTTTTTTTATTTTGAAATTCATTATTCTAATTCTATTGTACTTGGCGGTTTAGAAGTTATATCATATACCACTCTATTAATGCCTTTAACATTATTCACAATTTTATTTGATATTCTATCTAAAAAAACCTTTGGAAGATTATAATAATCAGCTGTCATACCATCGCTTGATGTAACGGCTCTGAGTAAACAAATATTTTCATATGTTCTGGAGTCTCCCATAACCCCGACAGTTTTAATTGGAAGTAATGCAGCGTATGCCTGCCAAATTTTATCATAAAGGTCATTTTTGATTAATTCTTCAATATAAATGTAATCGGCTTCTTGAAGAATTTTTATTTTTTCTGAAGAAACTTCTCCCACAATTCTTATGCCTAGTCCGGGACCCGGAAAGGGATGCTTATAGTTTATTTCATTTACTAAATTTAATGATTTGCCTAAAACCCTTACTTCATCTTTGAAAAATTCTTTTAATGGTTCAATAAGTTTTAATTTCATTAATTTTGGCAAACCTCCTACATTATGGTGAGATTTAATTTTGGATGTTTTGCTACCAGTAGAGGATCTACTTTCAATAATGTCTGGATAAAGCGTTCCTTGAGCTAAATAATTTAAATTTTTATACTTTTTCGCCTCTTTTTCAAATATTTTAATAAACAAATTTCCAATAATTTTTCTCTTTTTTTCTGGATTTGTGACACCTTTTAATTTTTTAATAAATAGCTTTGAGGCATTAATAAGTTTTACATTCAACTTGTACCTTTTTTTGAAAATACCAAAAGACCTTTTAAATTCATTCTTTCTCATTAGTCCAGTATTAACCATTACACATATTAAATTTTTTTTAATTGCCTTATTAATTAATAAAGCGGCTACACTACTGTCCACACCACCAGATAATGCACAAATAACTTTATCATTCTTAACCTCTTGTCTTATCTCATTAATAAGTCTTAATTTTTGTGATCTTATATTCCAATTTTTTTTAATTTTACAAATTAAAAAAATAAAATTTTTAAATATTTGTTTACCATTTTCTGTATGTGTAACTTCAGGATGAAATTGTACACCATAAATTTTTTTTTTAGTATTTTCTATTATTGTTAGTTTTGAGTTTTTAGTTGAGGCAATAATTTTAAAAGATTTCGGTAATTTGATAACTGCATCTTCGTGACTCATCCAAACTGTTGTTTTTCTTTTTAAAAAATTTTTTGTTAGCTGAGAAGAGTTTTTTTTTATTAAATAGGCTCTACCAAACTCCCTTGTGCCTCTAGAGGGTTTTATTTTTCCTCCAAATAATTTAGCTATAAGTTGCAACCCATAGCAAATACCTAAAATTGGTATATTTTTTTCAAATATTTTTTTTGACACTGTTTGGAAATTCTTTGAAGTAACAGATGATGGGCCTCCTGAAAAGATTATTCCTTTTATTAAATCAAAGTCTTTAATTTTTTGAAAGTCTTTAGGGGTTACAATTTCTGAATAAACTCCAAGCTCTCTAATATTTCTTCCAATTAATTTTGTAACTTGGGAACCATAATCAATAATTATTATTTTTTCTCTCTCTTTATGAAATTGCATTTATTTCTTAGATAAATTCTCAATTTCGATTTTTAATTCATTGTTTTTATTACAAAATTTATTACAAATTGAACTAAGTCTATTATTTAGCTCTTTACTTTTTTTATAGTCAGACGAAGTAAGTTTTAGTTTAGCGAGGTTATATATGGCTTCCTCGTTTTTTGGGTTAAGTAACATTACTGTATTTAAATTTTGTTCCTCTAAATCTTTTTTTTCTAATTTGTTAAAAATTTTTGATAAATACAAATATGAAAGTTCGCTTTTTGGATTAAAAACAATTTCTTGTTCAAACTTAAATTGAGCTTCTTTGAATTTTTCTTTTTTGTATAAATTTACCCCTTCTCCAAAATAATCAGGCTTAGCATATAGAGAATTCATAAAAAGAAAAAAAATTAATGTAAATTTTAAAATTATTATTTTCATAATTTATAATTTATTGATTTTTGAGTTACTTCTACACTATGTACCATACTTTCATAAAATCCTGCTTTTGTAATTTTAACAAATTTTGCTCGTTTGTTAATCTCTTTTAAAGATTTAGCTCCAATGTAACCCATAGATGATTTTAATCCGCCTTGTAGTTGATAAATTATTTTAGATACTTTTCCTTTGTATTCTACTCTTCCCTCAACACCCTCTGGTACAAACTTAGATTTATCTTTAAAATTACTTTGGAAATACCTATTTGCTGAGCCGGCAGACATAGCACCTGTTGATCCCATTCCTCTGTATTTTTTAAATATTTTTCCTCCACTTTTAAATTTTCTACCTGGACTTTCATCTGTGCCAGCAAATATAGATCCCATCATTATTGCATCTGCTCCAGCTGCTAAAGCTTTAGCAATATCACCAGAAAATTTTATTCCTCCGTCAGAGATTATTTTAATTTTTTTTTTATTTAATGCTTTTTTCACATCCAAAATTGCTGAAATTTGTGGCACTCCAATCCCGGCTACCATTCTTGTAGTGCAAATAGATCCTGGTCCGATTCCGACCTTTATTATATCAGCTCCTGAATTATATAATTTTTTTGCTGCTTCTCCTGTTGCAATATTTCCCACACAGAAAGGGATTTTAGTTTTAATCTTTTTTAATTTTGACAAAGTTTTTAAAACTTTTTCACTGTGGCCGTGAGCTGTATCAATCACGATTAAATCAACTCCACTATCTATTAATGATTTGGCTCTTTCGAAATCTTCTTTATTTGTACCTACTGCTGCTCCAACTAATAATTTTTTATTTTTGACTTTTTTTACTTCTATTGACTGTTTTTCTATATTTAAATTTCGATGTATTACTCCTATCCCGCCTTCTTGAGCCATTGCTATGGCCATGTTGCTTTCAGTGACAGTGTCCATTGCAGAAGAAAAAAATGGCACTTTAAGCTTTATGCTGTTTGTTAGTTTTAAGCTTAAGTCAGTATTTGATGGAAGAATTGATGAAAAACGTGGAAGCATTAAAACGTCATCAAAGGTTAAAGTTCTTTTATTGTTACCATATAAACTTATATACAATTATTTTGATTTATAAAGTTTTTAATTTAGCACAGTGTATATAAGTTTCTTTTGATTCACTTCTGCTAGAGCCAGGTTTAAAAAAATTAACCGTTTTATATATAGATTTTGCAAGATTCTTCACTTCAATAAAATCTTCGCCCATAAATACCTTTGAGACTAATACACCTTTAGGTTTAAGTATATCTTCCGATAGGTTAATAATTTCTGCAGATAATTGATTTGTTCTTATTGAGTCTAAAGATCTATTTCCTGTAGTGTCTGCAGCCATATCTGAGATTATTATGTCTAATTTTGATTGAAAGTAAGCAATTATCATGTCTTTGGTCTCATTTTGTAAAATATCAGCTTTTACAAACTTTACATTATTTATTGGCTCCATATCTTTAATATCAATAGATAATATCTTTCCATTAGTAATTATTTTA
>Ga0181580_10002392_pt1 | contig 15183 bp, 15 predicted proteins | sample 071ome_23_FD_132413 | JGI IMG/M metagenome (GOLD analysis project Ga0181580, IMG submission 132413) | Coastal salt marsh microbial communities from the Groves Creek Marsh, Skidaway Island, Georgia - 071403BT metaG (megahit assembly) | ecosystem: Environmental > Aquatic > Marine > Intertidal...
GTGTAATAGGCCTGCCAACAACAATATGTGTTACCCCTAGTTGTTTAGCATCTGAGGGACTAACTATTCTATGTTGGTCATCTTTATTATTGTTAGGCAAACGTATACCCGGCGTAACAATCATAAACTCAGGGCTACATTGAGAACGAATAAGAGACGCTTCTTGGGCAGAACTCACAACACCATCAAGTTTTGCTTGTTCCGCCATAGCTGCCCAGCGAGAAACAACACTATCAACTTGCCCATTAACTCCAACCGAATTCAATGTATTTTGATCCATTGAGGTTAACACTGTGACCGCGATTAAATGAGGTTGCTCATTTATATCAAACTTATCGATAGCTTCACGTGCAGCTAACATCATTGGCTCTCCTCCAGATGCATGAATATTTACCATCCACACTCCTAATCGCGTCGCTGCAGCACAGGCTTGTGCAACAGTATTAGGAATATCATGAAATTTAAGATCTAAGAAAACCTTAAAACCTCGCGCAACCAAGCCATCTACAAATGCTGGGCCAGCACTAATAAAAAGTTCAAAACCAACTTTTAGAGCACAAGACTTAGTATCCAATCGGTCTACAAACTGCAGGGCTAAATCTGCACTGGGATAATCCAGAGCAACAATTACTAAACGACGCATACTAAATTTAGATAATTTTCAGAAAAATGCGAGATAATCTCGCAGAAGTTGGCAGGCAGTTAGCTGTTTTCTTCACTAGATAAATTTTTATTTACCCGTTCTCTTAACTCTTTTCCAGGCTTAAAGTGAGGCACATATTTACCTGGTAAAGACACTGTTTCACCGGTTTTTGGGTTACGGCCGACTCTCGGAGGACGGAAATGTAATGAAAAACTGCCAAATCCACGAATCTCAATGCGCTCTCCAGAGGAGAGCGCATCACTCATTTGCTCAATGACACTTTTAACAGATAATTCGATATCTTTATGCTGAAGATGACTCTGCTTCTGTGCAATTTTTTCTATCAACTCAGATTTTGTGATTACATTCCCCACTGAACAGATCCTTTATTTTGTTATTAACATTAATCGCCCATCTGTTCCTTCAGTATATCTCCTAAAGAAGTAGAACCACCGCCAGTATTACTACTACTGTAATCTGACAATACATCTGCTTCTTCTTGCTCTTCCTTAGCTTTAATTGAGAGTGTCAATGCACGCGTTTTACGATCTACACCTGTAAATTTAGCTTCAACTTCATCACCTTCTTTTAAGGCAGTGCGAAGATCTTCAATTTTATCACGGGCAAATTCAGTTGCTTTCAATACCCCATCAATACCTTCGGCTAATTCAATTGTAGCAGCTTTCGCATCTACCTCTTTCACTACACCTTTAACAATTGAACCTTTAGCATGTTCTGCAAGATATGCAGATAATGGGTCTTTATCTAGCTGCTTAATACCTAGTGAAATTCGTTCTCTCTCAGCATCTACGGCAAGCACAATAGCCTCAATTTCTTCACCCTTCTTGAAATTACGAATTGATTCTTCCCCAGTATCATTCCAAGAAATATCAGACAAATGAACCAGACCGTCGATACCACCAACCAAACCAATAAAGATACCGAAATCAGTGATTGATTTAATTTGACCACTCACCTTACTACCCTTGTCATAAGAAGACGCGAACTCATCCCATGGATTAGACTGGCATTGCTTAATACCTAAAGAAATTCGTCGTCGTTCTTCATCAATATCAAGGACCATGACTTCTTTTTCGTCACCAAGTGCAACAATCTTTGCTGGATTAACATTTTTACTTGCCCAGTCCATCTCAGACACGTGAACAAGACCTTCCACACCATCTTCAATTTCAATAAAGCAACCATAATCAGCAATGTTGGTAACCTTACCAAAAGTGCGCGTACCTTCAGGGAAACGACGCATTAAGTCAGCCCAAGGATCAGATCCAAGCTGTTTAAGACCTAGGGAAACACGAGTCTTTTCTTTATCAAACTTAAGAACTTTCACTTCGATTTCATCACCGATCGCAACAACTTCTGAAGGATGTTTAACGCGCTTCCATGCCATGTCTGTGATATGCAATAAACCATCAACACCTCCAAGGTCTAAGAAAGCGCCGTAATCAGTTAGATTCTTAACAATACCTTTAACAACACTACCATCTTGCAGACTCTCTAATAATGTTTCACGCTCAGCACTGTATTCAGTTTCAACAACAGCACGACGCGAAACCACTACATTATTCCTACGCTGATCAAGCTTGATCACTTTAAATTCAAGCTCTTTACCCTCTAGATATGAAGTATCACGAACTGGTCTAACATCAACAAGGGAACCTGGAAGAAATGCTCTAATATCTGGTAGCTCAACAGTGAAACCACCTTTCACTTTACCTGTGATAATGCCAACAATCGTTTCACCAGACTCACTGATACGTTCTAATTCGCTCCATGCTTTAGCTCGGCGTGCTTTTTCACGTGATAAACGAGTTTCACCATAACCATCTTCGACAGCATCTAGTGCAACTTCAACTACATCACCGACGGCAACGTTTGTCTCACCACGCTCATTTTTGAATTGATCAATTGGTATAACGCCTTCTGATTTTAGACCGGCATTTACAACAACGACATCATTGCGAATGTCAATAACAGTTCCATCAACAATGGAACCAGGTTTCATATTAAGGTTGGAAAAACTTTCTTCTAATAATTGTGCAAAACTTTCGCTCATAAATTTATACTTTTAATAATGTTGATTAGTTAAAAAGATTCACTCTACTTAAACTATAGACAAACGTTTTTTAACGTATGCAGCTGCGTTTTCGACGACGGCTTCAATAGTCATTGTTGTAGAATCAATCACCCATGCATCTTCGGCAGCAACCAAAGGTGCTATATTACGCGTACGATCGCGCTCATCTCGCGCACGGATGCTGTCGAAAAGGTGGTCAAAATTAGCACTAATTCCTTGATCAATCAACTGTTTATATCGCCTGCTAGCCCTTTCTTCACAACTTGCATCAAGAAATATCTTCACCTCGGCATCAGGAAACACGACGGTTCCTAAGTCTCGTCCATCTCCAACTAGCCCTGGAGGTGTACGGAACCCTCGCTGTAAAGCTAAAAGTGCCTGCCTAACATCACTTAGCACCGCAAGTTGTGACGCAAGCTGTGAGCATTCATCAGTCCTTAAACTTGCATCAATATTTTCATCATCCACATGTGCAGCAAAATCGTATTCATGCGGAAATGAAAGTTTTAGCGACCTGGCCATTTCCACAAGAGAAGAAACATCATCACTAATAATGCCCTCTTTTAGTGCCTTTACGGCCAATGATCGATAAACAGCTCCACTATCTAGATAGTGGAACGAAAACATATTTGCTAGTTGCTTAGCTAATGTGCCTTTCCCCACACCTGCTGGCCCATCTATAGAAACAACTGGAGCAGAAATCTTTTCCTTATTTGGCATTTACACTCAATCCGATACTGTTAGCCAATTCAACAAAGCCAGGGAAAGAAGTTGCCACATTTTCACAGTCAGTAATCTCAATGCTCTCACTTGCTCGGAGAGACGCTATTGTAAATGACATAGCAATTCGATGATCGTGTCCACTTTTAATGACACCACCAGCCATTTCCCCGCCTATGATTGTCAAACCATCATTAAATTCTTGGACTTGTATACCCAAGGTGTTTAATCCTTTTGCTACTTGGCTAATACGATCGCTTTCTTTGACACGCAGTTCTTCTGCGTTAGTGACTCTTGTCTCACCTTCAGCACAAGCTGCAGCTATACATAAAATTGGAAATTCATCGATGGCCGAAGGCACAAGATCAGTAGGCACTACTATTCCTTTTAATTGACTAGATTTAGCTGTAATTGATGCCGTTGGCTCTCCGCCTACTATTTTCTTATTGTGGATTTTAATATCAGCATTCATCGCTAACAGAATATCAATGACTCCTGTGCGCGTTGGATTCATACCAACATTATGAATTGTTATTTGGCCTTCTGGTGCGATACATGCTGCGACGATAAAGAATGCAGCAGATGAAATATCTGCGGGTATTTTTATATTAGTTGCAGATAAAGGTAAGCCACCTTGAATAGAAATCGTCCCTTCTTGAGACTTTATTGGATAACCAAATGCCATAAGCATGCGTTCAGTATGATCACGCGTTGGTTTAGGTTCAATGACTACCGTCTCGCCATTCGCATACATACCAGCCAACAATATGGCTGACTTCACCTGAGCGCTAGCAACAGGCAATTCATAGCTGATAGCTTCCAAATCGTTTACAGAACTAATCACCACCGGTGGAGTGCCATCAGTATTTGTTTTTAGCTTAGCACCCATCACAGATAGTGGGTCACATACACGTCGCATAGGCCTTTTCATCAACGAGCCATCCCCTACAAGGGTGGTATTAATAGACTGACCAGCCAACAAACCAGTTAACAACCTCATCGACGTTCCTGAATTACCTAAATCTAACAAACCACTTGGTTGCGTTAGACCATGCTTACCTAAACCATGAACAAGCAATTCTCCTTCATTAACACGTTCTATCTTTACTCCCATTTGCTGAAAAGCATTCATTGTAGCTAAACAGTCTTCACCTTCTAAGAAACCAGTAATTCTGGTTTCTCCTTCAGCAATCGAAGCAAACATAATGGCGCGATGCGAAATTGATTTATCACCAGGCACAGTGATTTCACCACTTGCGCATTTTTGAGGGTCAATTTTATATTTCAAAACAGTTTGGGTATGTAGATTTCTTTAAGAATTTCTGTATTCATCTCGCGCATTTTTTGCCTGCGTGAAAATTTTCTCAAGCGCATCACCGTCATTAGCTTGCAAGCTATCTCTTAGCTGTAACAAACTTGTATCAAAATGTTCTAACGCTGCAAGTAATTGTTCTCGATTCGCCAAACATATCTCCCGCCAAACAACAGGATCACTCGACGCTATGCGTGTAAAATCAGCAAACCCGCCTGCAGCGTAACGAAAAATTTCTTCTGTGTGTGATTGAGTTGATAAACAATGCACCAGCGAGTAAGCAAGTGCATGCGGCAAATGACTAGTGGCAGCCAGTATCTTATCGTGTTCTTGTGGACCAAGCTGTTCGACATTCGCACCTGTTTGTTCCCACATATCTGATACTAAGTTAATACTATCCTTACTAGTACTTTTTAATGGTGTGAGTATTACTTTCTTTTGCAAAAATAAATCATTTACAGCTTCTGCCACACCGCTTGTTTCTCTACCAGCAATAGGGTGTCCTGGCACAAAACAATTTTCACCAGAGCTCGCAAAAACATCTTCATATGCTTGAATGACATTCATTTTAGTACTACATACATCAGTCACCGCTTTACACTGACTTTTCCATGGCTGTAATTGCGCAAATACATCTTTTACTCTTAATACTGGCACCGCAATAACAACAACATCTGGTACTTCGGTACATTGTTCAACATCAGCAAAACCATCATCTATTACATTCAGTTCTAGAGCGGTTTCTAAGGCTTGTTGATTAGTATCAATTCCAATGACACGCCGACACCATTTTTTTTTACGCAATACTTTTGCTAGCGAACCACCAATTAAGCCCACACCAATCACGCATAAAGTGTTAATCATGAGAATTTATAATACTGCTTTAGGGTATGAGCCGAGTATGTTAACCATATCAGCAACTTCAGCAAGTTCATTTAATGCTTGCTGCAAGGGTTTATCATCGACGTGACCATCAAGATCTAAAAAGAATACATATTCCCAATTTACACCACGAGAAGGACGCGACTCAATACGAGTCATACTGACATTATTTCTAGCAAATGGCTGAAGCAAATTATACAACGCGCCTGGTTTATTTGGCGCACTGACAATTAAACTGGTTTTATCCACACCCGACGCAGCAGCAGTATTAGTGCCTATAATTAAAAAGCGCGTTGTATTTTCAGGCATGTCTTCAATATTTCTAGCCAGAATATTTAGTCCATATTTGTCTGCGGCAGAACGACTGGCAATAGCAGCAACACCCGGTTTTTCGCTAGCATTGACCGCTGCTTGGGCATTACTCGCAACCGACTCCCGATCTATGGTCGACATATTTGAATCCAACCATTTACGGCACTGGGCAAGCGCTTGCTGATGTGAATTAATGAGCGTGACATCTTTTAAAGTTGACTCTTGTGACAACAGATAATGATGTATACGTAACTCCACTTCTCCAACTATTTTCAACGGCGAACGCGTGAAATTATCTAAAGTATGAGTAATAACACCTTCAGTAGAATTTTCGATGGGGACAACACCATAATTGGCAGCACCAGACTCAACTTCTCGAAATACTTCACTTATAGAACTTAGCGCACTAGTTTGCACCGAGTGCCCAAAGTGCTTTAAAGCAGCCTCTTCTGTGAAAGTTCCTTCAGGCCCAAGAAAAGCAATATTTAACTGCCGCTCCAGTGCCAAACAGGCTGACATAACCTCACGAATCAAACGAGCCATTTCCTCATTAGACAATGGGCCAGGGTTTAACTCAGCAACCCGCCTAAGAACATTTGCTTCACGCTCAGGCCGATAAAACTGGCAATCATCTTGATCACCATTTTCTCGTTTGTAAGCACCCACTTGAGAGGCACACTTAGCGCGCGCAGAAATAATCTCTAACAACTGCTTATCTAACAGGTCAATGGATTCTCTCAACCGTGTTAATTCATCTTTCATTTGGTGGATTATATATTTAATAAGCCGCCGATTTTAGTAGCAAACCACCCACGAAGAACAGTTTATTTTTATAATCCAGAGAAATTATGGGTAAAGATTAGTCGGTGGCTTGGACAGTTTGGGAATACTTTAGCTTTAAACTCTTTAATTGATATTTGGCTTTATCGACTGTGGTGACAAATATTCCGTATGGGGTGAGCATGTTCAATGCGCATATACCATGTAATTCCCTAACAGACTCCATCCAATCTCTTTTATAGGGCTCACTTCCTACACCATAATCTATTTCTTTTACTTTGTCCTCATCAATTGCCACTCGAAATAATTCACGTGAAAGTATAGATCCTGCAGATAACTTCCCATACCGCTCATCACAAGCAAGTTTATATATTAGTGTTTTCACTTTGGTAGTTATCCAGATTTGCGCAGCAGCTGCATTGCCTTCCACATAAATGACTCCTAAACGCAATATGCCTAACTCTGCTGCACACTTAATCAATTCAGGAGTGAAAGCCTGAAATGGCTCAGGATTTTTCCAGCTCTTGTTATATATATTTGTGTATTCTTGTATAGCTTGATCTAAATCGTTTCCTAATTGCGTAAAAATTTTAATTTCATAACCATATTCTTTAGCTAATTTTTTCTCTTTTCTTTTAATCGTATTTTTTAACTTAGACGGCCTCTCAGAATAATATTGTTCGAAATCTCTATTCTCTAATGACAGATACCAGTTTTGATACATAAAATAATTTTCTGCATAGAATGAATTATTTCGCAATGCAGTTAAAATATGACTATTGTCAACGAAACTTTTCATCACAAACTTAAGATCAATTTTATTCCACTTTGGTTTCTCATCTTTCATATATGAAAAAATGTGAGACATAATCTCTGAATTAGAAATTTCATTTGAAACACTTATCAAAGCATAATCTTGAGTATAAAAATTACTCATTGCTTGAAGGTGTCGTTTTCCTTTCACAACACAACAAAACAACACTCCACTTAACTCTTCATTATCATACAAACAGTATATTCTTGGAGCATGGGTTTCTTTGAGTGAATTTTCATATAGGCACTAGAACCACTGATAGGATACAAAAAAGTTTTGCTGTATAGGATACGAGCAAACCTCAATCACATCGTCTGGCAAAGATGAAAATGAATGATATGTTTTAATATTCATGAATGGCTTCGTGTTCCATAGCGGACATATAACTGTTTAAAGTGAACTTGATATATAAGACCAACAATTAAACACCATTTACTAGCGACATTAATTGACAGACTGCTAAATATCGATAACTTTTTAACAATTTGAACTAATTCTCAAATGCTTTAGTAACTGAATGCTAATCTAATTACCGTTATAGGCGCGTAGCTCAGTGGCAGAGCACTGCTCATACTTGGCAGAAGCCGGAGGTTCAATTCCTACCCGCGCCTACCAACACTTCTTCAGTCAAAGTCTCTTATGTAAACTTTCAACGACCCGAAACGCGGTCGCACCATCCCACAACTTAGGACATTGGCCTTTTTTCCATTCACCAGCAAGTACTTTGTTGACTTCCATTTCAAGCACATCAGGCTGAATCAATTTATTTGTACCATGCGTGATTGTAATTGGTCGCTCTGTATTTTCACGCAACTTTAAACAAGGAATCCCAAATAAGTAGTTTCTTCTTGAATGCCTCCTGAATCAGTGATTACAAGCTTTGACTGAGTCACTAGATTCATAAATTGTATATATCCCTGAGGTTCAAACACCTCAATATTACCTGCATCATTTAACAACCTAAACAAGTTAAAGTCGGTTAATTTTTGTCGTGTGCGAGGATGAATAGGAAATACTAACTGACACTCTTTAGAAACATTTACAAGCTGTTTTACAATTTCTGTTAATACTTGCTCATCATCAACATTAGATGGTCGATGCATAGTCACAACTGCAAATTCATTTTTGGTCAATCCCAATTGACTTGCAGTGTCATCCGACTCAATTTGAGAACGCATCATTTCAAATGAGTCAATCATGATATTACCTACCAAGTCGACTTTGCTGGCATCAACTCCTTCTAATTTTAAATTCTCATTTCCATCTATAGACGGCGTCCATAACAAGTTTGCTAATCGATCGGTTACAACGCGGTTAACCTCTTCTGGCATACGCATATCACCGCTACGCAAACCAGCCTCAAGATGCGCGACTGGTATCCAGAGTTTTGCACCAACCAAAGCACAAGCAATAGTTGAATTCACATCACCAACAACAACAATCTAGTCCGGTCGATGCTCATTCACAATCGACTCATAAGCTATCATCACACCTCCAGTCTGCTCTGCATGCGAACCACTACCCACATTAAGATGGAAATCAGGTTTAGGCATTTTTAAGTCCTGAAAAAAGGCATCTGACATATTGGCATCGTAGTGCTGCCCGGTATGTATCAATGATGGTTGACACCAATCAGCCGCCGACATTGCGTGATATAAAGGTGCTATTTTCATAAAATTTGGCCGCGCTGCAGCGATTAGGTGGACTTTGATCATGATAGTGAAATGATATTTGTTTTATAGTTAATTCTGAATTCTAAAAGCGCCAATTATCCAACTTAAGACTTCTGTACAAAACACGTGAAAAATAGATTTGACCAAGTACTAAATACTTCACATCTTAATAAGAAAAAATACCTTATACTAATTTCCGACTATAAGCTGTATGACAAACTACCGTCTATCGTAGTTTTCCGATCAAGTAGAGACTAACCTACTAAAATGACTAATTAATTACTCTGACCGGAATCACTTTTCTGAATAATCCCGATAAAATAAATCACAAACTAAACTTCACCGATATACATCTTTTCCATGCAATATTTACTTCACTCACTATTAACAAATCAGTCACAGTTTCAGCCAGAGAAAATTGCAGTTGAATATAAAGGTGAAAAAATTAGTTACCAAAAACTTGATTCATATTCATCCGCATTCTCCAATGGATATCTGCAAATGCACCTGCGTAAAGGTAGTCGGGTTGGCATTTTTCTTCCCAAACAGATAGAAACTGTTAGCGCTTTTTTCGGCACACTAAAAGCTGGCGGATGCATTGTTCCCGTGAATCCCATATTAAAACCTAATCAGGTAGAACACATACTATGTGATTGTGACGTAAGCATTCTAGTCACCTCAAAAGCGCGCCTTATTCAATTAAAAGATAATTTACATGCCTGTACAGCATTAAAAAAAATAGTCGTTATCGACTTTGACACAGAATCGAATATCGAAGATTTTGCTAACATCTCTAAAGCAGAGATAGTTTCTTGGGATAGATTTTGTAATGACATTTCAAACAAAACCGACACTATAATCGAATCAGATTTGGCTGCTATATTTTACACATCAGGCAGCACTGGCAAACCAAAAGGCGTTGTACTTACACACCACAATATGTATGTTGGCGCAGAAAGTGTTGCTAAATATTTAAACAACACTTCAGATGATAGAATTCTTGCTGTACTTCCATTCAGCTTTGATTATGGTTTTAGCCAACTGACTACTGCCATACTCAAAGGCGCGACAATTATTTTATTAGACTATCTGCTGCCTAAAGACGTAATCAAAACACTAGAAAAAACACAAGCTACAGGCCTAGCTGGCGTTCCACCTTTATGGATGCAAATAACCAAATTATCCTGGCCAGAAACAATCAAAAACCACCTACGATACATCACAAATTCCGGTGGTGCGATGCCTCAAAGCACACTAGCCATACTACAAGAAAAATTACCCAATACTGATATTTACTTAATGTATGGATTAACTGAAGCCTTTCGCTCAACATACTTACCTCCCAATCAAGTTAACATTCGCCCAACCTCGATGGGCAAAGCAATTCCTAATGCCGAGATATTTGTCATTAATGCTAACAATGAAGAATGTAAACCTGGAGAACAGGGTGAATTAGTGCACCGTGGGCCACTTGTCGCACAAGGCTACTGGAATGACCCTGAAAAAACTGCACAACGATATAAACCGTTACCACCATCTTTAACAGACGGACGCACAGTGACAGAATTAGCCGTATGGTCGGGTGATGCCGTAACAAAAGATGAAGATGGCTATTTATACTTCGTCAGTAGGACTGACGAAATGATAAAGACATCCGGTTACCGTGTTAGCCCTACAGAAATTGAAGAATCATTATTACAGCTCAACGATATTAGCGAAGCCGTCGCCATGGGCATTCCTCACCCAGAGTTAGGACAAGCCATAGTAGTTGTCATCACCTGTCCCAACGAGAATAATGACAAAGAAAAATCAATATTAGTTGAGCTTAAAAAGAAGTTACCAGCATACATGGTGCCACAAAAGATTTTGATTCGTAACGATTTGCCTCGTAATGCAAATGGAAAATATGATCGCAAACAGTTATCTATTGAATTTGAACACACCTTTAAACAGTAATTCAAAATGAGTAAAGTATCTTTAGAACATCATTCGCCACTACACTACTTTGATGTAGAGAATCATTCGCTATTGATTGGTGGAAAAAATTTCATAAACATCTTGCAATGTCAACAAGATGTCCCTGCTTATATCTATGACAGTTCAGTGATCAAGAAAAAAATTGAGTCGCTAAGAAGCGTCCTGCCCAAGTCTATGCATATCCATTATGCAATGAAAGCTAACCCCATGCCTGAAGTAGTCAACTATACGAGCACTCTAGTAGACGGCTTGGATGTTGCATCTGGCATGGAATTAGAAGTCGCTCTAGCAAGCGGCATGGACCCTAAAGAAATTAGCTTTGCTGGTCCTGGCAAAAGCATACAAGAGCTCACACTCGCCGTAGAAAGCGAAATTACGATAAATATAGAATCTGAAACCGAATTAAAAAGAGTAGTGAATATTGGCGAAAAAATAGGTATCACACCTCAAGTGGCTTTACGAGTAAACCCAGACTTTGAATTAAAAGCCTCCGGTATGAAAATGTCTGGAGGACCCAAGCAATTTGGCATTGATGCTGAAAAATGCGTTGACGTCATTAATAAAATTATTGATTGTGATTTAAATTTTAAAGGTTTACATATTTTTAGTGGATCACAAAACTTAAAGCCTGACTCAATTATAGAAGCACAAACAAAAACATTTGAACTTGCTACCAGACTGGCAAACGACACAAACACTGAATTACATAAACTTAATATTGGTGGAGGTCTAGGCATTCCATATTTTCCAGGTGAAAAACCTCTACCATTAGAGCCAATTGGCGAAAACTTACATCACTTATTTGAAGAATACAGTCAGCAATTTGCTAACACCACAATAATTACTGAACTTGGTCGATTCATTGTAGGGGAATGTGGTGTCTACATTTCAAAAGTCATAGATAAAAAAATATCTCGCGGCAACACGTTTTTAATAATTAATGGTGGACTTCACCACCACCTCGCAGCAAGCGGAAACTTTGGCCAAGTCATTCGCAAAAACTATCCAGTTACTGTAGCTAATAAAATTGGACTTGAAACTGAAAAAGCCAGTGCTGTTGGTCCTCTATGCACCCCATTAGATGTTCTTGCCCAGGACATGATGTTACCTAAAGCGGAAATTGGTGATTACGTCGCTGTATTTAATTCCGGGGCATATGGATACTCCTCAAGCCCACTTAATTTTTTAAGCCATCCACACCCTATTGAAATTTTTGTTTAAAGGCTTACCTGCTATATTTTATTTAGCAATTCAGCAAGCTCTTTAGTTCCGTTTTGCCGAGAAAATTTTTCCACTTGAGGATCATCTAGTACTTTGAATTCTTTACACGCTTTTTCTATTTTCAGAATGATCTGTTTAATCTCTTCTTTATCTTCTAACGCAGCAATCAGACCTATTCCTAAATCTTTCAACAGCTGAGCCGTATCACCCTTTTCATCAGTTAACGCAATAACAGGCTTTCTAGCACGGATATATTCGTATGCTTTAGCAGGTATTTGCTCATTACATGTTGAGCCTTGCAGCAATAAAAGCGCATCGGCTTTAAGCAGGGCTGGTATTTTCTTGATCAGGGGAGTAGCGAGCTAAAAATATATGTGAATTATGATTAGATTTTACGAACTGGAATTCAGTTTTTACTTGCTTAGTTTTCCATTTTGGCGACGATCTGGTCACGAAGTGTCCCTACTGTCTCAAACACATCTGCATCTAATTCATCATCATCAAATTCAATACCAAAACGTTCTTCTATAGACGTGATAATGCCAACAATTGCCATAGAATCAAGTTCAGGAATTGCACCTAGCAATGGTGCTTCTTCAGTCATTTGATGGATTTGTGCCGCACCGTCTAATGACTCGGCAAGCACGTCGAGCACTGTTTCTAATTCGACCATGGTAGTTAATATACTCGTATTTTATAGATAGCTAAACTTAGTATTGCGAGACTGTTGTGTCCCACACTCCTTTTCTCTTCAGCTTATCTCTAAGTCCTTCAAGAGGAAACCCTAACTCGTACGCCTTATTGCCATGCATTAGAGCTAGATTCATCTTATTAATGTCATAATAGAACAAGCCAAGGTTGTAATGAACTTCGGCAGAGTCTGGCATAAGCTGAAGCGCAATATTGTACTGTATTTCTGCTCGCTCTAGAAACTCCTTACGTCGCTCAGCCATACCTTTTTTATGCATATAAGTCCCATAAATTAATCGTACAATTCCGTCCATGGGCCTAAAAATAACGGCATGTTGGAAATAGCACTCTATTTCTATGTTTCTTGATAACTGCTCTTCAGCATTATCAACTTGAAATTCAAGATTTGACATAGACACAAGTGCACGATGATGATTAGGAAATAGACGCAAAGTAAAATCTATATCATCGCTCACTCATAGCAACAACAATTTCATCTATGCCATTTTTAAGCACATATTCGTCAAGAGGCATATTTGTTGAAATAACTCGGTCATCATCCACACAAACATCTTCGCTATTAGGCTCATAAAAGCCTGCAATAGTGATACCACGCCTGTCTGATCGCCGACGCAGATTATTAATCCATCCAGCCTTTTCACCCACACCTAATATGAGCACTTTTTTATTCAAAGTATGCCTATCAACCCAAACCTCAAACATTAGGCGCACTAAAACAACACCGACAAAAGAAATAAGCAGCGTTAAAATAAATATTCCACGACCGAAATACATTTTCGGAAACATAAAAAATATCAACGTTAGCACTAGCGACGTCACAATGAATGCAGTAGTAATACGATTGAGAACATTCCAAATTACTTCTCTACGCTGCGCTTGGTATAAGCCCATCGCAAGCATGACCAATATCAATAATAACGCCACGATCGAACTGCTCATTGGCATCGAGAACATTTCACCATGAGCATATTCAAGTCCACCAATTCCATAAAATCGAATACTTGATGCGGCAAAAAGACTTGCATAACATATCGCTGCCTCAACAAGTATGAGGACTACTATGGGAAAGCTTATATGGTGGTTAAATAGTTTAATTGAAGACAATGATCGCCTCTCAGATTACAATTGCTTTATTCGCTCTACTCAAAAGAACAGCCAGTCTACGAATAAACGCCCGCCGTTCCGCGAAAAACATCACTTAAATCAATTTAGGCTTATTGTCGTTTAAAACCTCACGTACTATTTGTGAAATGCATCTAACTTTCGAGATAACAGAAGCTTACACGACATGTGTGGTATATTTATCAACAAGTTGCTAGCGAGTTCATAGAAGCATGTGCTTCTTTAATCTAAAGTGCACATCAAATTTTAATCATCCAAATTAAAGAACAATCAAATATGCAAACAATTGACAATATTCATATTGGCGTCATTGGCCTAGGTTATGTTGGATTACCATTAGCTGTAGAGTTTGGCAAAGAAACAAAAACTCTTGGCTTTGATATCAATCAACACCGCATAGAAGAATTACGTGAAGGAAAAGATCGCACTCTTGAAGTAGACACCGAAGAACTCACAAGCGCTAAGCAACTAAGCTTTTCATCAAACTTAGACGATCTAAAAGCATGTAACTTTTATATTGTTACCGTTCCCACACCAATCGATGAGCATAAGCAACCCGATCTGACACCACTTGTTAAAGCCTCAACTGCATTAGGCAAAGTGATAGGTAAGGATGCCATTGTCGTGTTTGAATCTACTGTCTATCCTGGCGCCACTGAAGAGGTATGCGTACCCATCATAGAAAAAGAATCTGGACTGACTTTTAATAAAGATTTTTATGTGGGTTATAGCCCTGAACGCATTAATCCTGGGGATAAAGAGCATCGCTTACCCACCATTAAGAAAGTCACCTCTGGCTCAACACCTGAAGTCGCAAACTTCGTCAATGATGTCTATGCATCAATTATTACTGCAGGAACCTTTTTAGCTAGCAGCATTAAAGTCGCTGAAGCCGCTAAAGTCATTGAAAATACACAAAGA
>Ga0181580_10002434_pt1 | contig 15076 bp, 17 predicted proteins | sample 071ome_23_FD_132413 | JGI IMG/M metagenome (GOLD analysis project Ga0181580, IMG submission 132413) | Coastal salt marsh microbial communities from the Groves Creek Marsh, Skidaway Island, Georgia - 071403BT metaG (megahit assembly) | ecosystem: Environmental > Aquatic > Marine > Intertidal...
AAAGCCTGCTGACAGTGCCTTTGCCATTACTTCGGGAAAGACGGTCATATCACGGATCATGCCTTCCATCACGGCAATGGCAATGCCCAAATGATCGGTGGCGTCAAAAACAGGTTCTTTGTCTTCTTGCATATCTTTGCAATAGGTCATGGGCAAGCCTTTGACAACGGTCAACATTGTGATTAATGCGCCAGTAATGCGCCCGGGTTTTGCCCGTACCAGTTCCGCCGCATCCGGGTTGCGTTTTTGCGGCATAATGGATGAGCCTGTGGAAAACGCATCAGACAGGCGAATAAAACCAAAGCGATCAGATGACCAAATTACGATTTCTTCGGCTAATCGTGACAGATGGGTGGCGGTAATCGCCGCCGCCGCCAAGTATTCCATGGCAAAATCACGCGCGGATACAGCATCCATAGAATTGGCCATAGGCGCATCAAACCCTAATGCTTTAGCGGTCATATGGCGGTCGATAGGAAAGGAAGTTCCTGCCAAAGCTGCGGCACCAAGAGGAGATTCGTTCATCCGCTTTCTGGCATCAGCAAAGCGTCCACGATCACGGCCTAACATTTCGACATAAGCCATCAGATGATGACCAAATGTGACAGGCTGGGCAGTTTGCAAATGGGTATAACCTGGCATTAATGTAGCGGCGTGCTGTTCCGCCTGATCCATTAGGGCCTGCTGCAGAGCGGATAAAGCCGTATCAATTTCATCGCATTGCTGGCGTACCCAAAGCCTTAAATCTGTGGCTACCTGATCATTTCGTGATCTAGCGGTATGAAGCCGGCCTGCGGGTTCGCCAATAATCTCTTTTAGGCGAGTTTCGATATTCATATGGATATCTTCAAGCGCGTGAGAAAAAACAAAATCACCTTGGCGGATCTCATCGCGAATGACCTCAAGGCCTTTGGTTATGCTATCTGCATCACTGGCGCTAATGATGCCTTGTGCGGCTAGCATCTCAGCATGGGCCTGTGAGCCATTAATATCCTGCTCATAGAGTCTCTGATCATAATCAATAGAGGCGTTGACCGCTATCATCAGTTCATCTTGACCACCTGAAAACCGGCCGCCCCAAATGCTGCTGGTTGAAGTCGATTTCTTTTTATGTCCGCTTGCTGTCATGCTATCATTTCCCTTATGAGTGATCCGCATCCATCCCTTTCCGGTCAATTATGCCGACGCCAGTTTTCGCTTGGTCTGGCGTGTGCCATTGGTGGAATAGGGGCGGGGTTTGCCCCAAAATCGGCTCATGCCGTTCTGGATACACTGAAACCACTCTCTATGCCAAGCCCGAAAACCCCGTTTCTTGACCACAGAGGTCATGAAGTCTCGCTTGATCATTGGCGCGGAACACCATTGCTAGTCAATTTTTGGGCAACATGGTGCCCTCCTTGTGTTCATGAATTGCCATCACTGATGCGACTTCATGATATTTTTGCGGCAGATGGTATTAAGGTGCTGTTGATCAGTGTTGATCGCAAAGGCCAAGATAAAGCGCTCCCGTTTCTTGAGGAACTGCAAATAACGGGACCTGACCTCGGCTTTGATGTGAACAGCCGTCTGGCTAAGGCATTAAACCTGCGTGGTTTACCAACAACTTGGTGTGTGCGTGCCGATGGTATGATGACAGCACAGATCACAGGTGATGCGGTTTGGGACGACCCCAAAGTCATTGCTAAAATCAGACCATATCTTGAGGGGTAAATGCCTTATGGCATAGCGGTGTCGTTTTGATGCCGCCATATGCTCAAAAAAACGCCCCCTAACACATTAAGGGGGCGCTTGATTTATTAGTTAGCGGCAAATTAGCTAAGTTTGCTTTCCAGTTCAGGAACAGCAGTAAAGAGGTCAGATACCAACCCATAGTCAGCAACTTGGAAAATTGGTGCTTCTTCATCTTTATTGATAGCTACGATGACTTTGCTGTCTTTCATGCCGGCTAGATGCTGAATGGCACCAGAAATCCCAACCGCTACATAAAGATCAGGGGCAACCACTTTACCAGTCTGACCAACCTGATAATCGTTAGGAACAAATCCAGCATCGACCGCAGCGCGTGAAGCGCCAACAGCAGCATTGAGTTTATCTGCTACTTTTTCGAGCATGGCAAAGTTTGATCCATCCTGCATTCCCCGTCCACCAGACACAACAATCTTAGCAGAGGTAAGTTCAGGGCGATCTGATGATGACATTTCGGATTTTACAAAGCTGGATTTTCCAGCATCACCAGTGCCATTAACGCTTGATACCCCGGCACTTCCGCCACTAGCCGCCGCAGGTTCGAATGCGGTGGAACGAACAGTGATAACTTTGAGGCTTTCGCCTGATTGTACGGTAGCAAGAGCATTGCCAGCATAGATCGGACGCTGAAAGGTATCAGCACTATCAACGCGAATAATGTCTGAGATTTGGGCAACATCTTTAAGTGCGGCAACGCCTGGCATAATGTTTTTGCCATAGGTCGTGGCCGGAGCAAGAATATGTGAATACTGATCTGCCAAACCTGCAATCAGAGGGATCATATTTTCAGCAATCCCATTAGCATATTCAGCAGCATCAGCATGAAGAACTGCGCTAACCCCAGCAACCGAGGCAGCAGCCTTGGCGGCATCGCCAGCGTTGTGACCAGCAACCAGCACGGTGATATCCCCACCAATCTGGCTGGCGGCGGTTACCGTGTGGAGGGTTGATGCATTCAGTTCGGTATTGTTGTGTTCAGCAATAACAAGAATTGACATGAGGTTCTCCAATCAGATCACTTTGGCTTCATTTGTAAGTTTTTCTACTAGCGTGTCCACCGAATCAACGATGATCCCAGCTTGGCGTGCTGGCGGTTCTTCGACTTTGATAGTCTTGAGGCGCTGGCTTGCATCAACACCAAGATCTTCCAGACTGATCTGATCAATAGGCTTTTTCTTGGCTTTCATAATGTTTGGGAGCGAGGCATAACGCGGCTCATTAAGGCGAAGATCAACGGTGACAACCGCAGGCATAGGGCAGGTGATATGCTCTAGTCCGCTGTCCACTTCGCGAATGATCTTAAGGCTGTTACCATCAAGCTCAACCCCAGAGGCAAAGGTTGCCTGGGGCCAGCCAAGAAGCGTCGCCAGCATTTGTCCTGTTTGGTTGCTATCGTCATCAATGGCTTGTTTGCCCATCAGGATCAGACCAGGGTTTTCCTTGTCCGTGATAGCCTTAATCACCTTGGCAATGGCTAAAGGTTCGGTGTCGTGGGATGCCTGAACATGGATGCCGCGATCAGCCCCCATCGCCAGTGCGGTACGGATAGTTTCCTGAGCCTGATCAGGCCCAATGGAAATTGCTACCACTTCATCCGCTGCGCCAGCTTCCTTAAAACGGATCGCTTGTTCAACAGCGATCTCATCAAAAGGGTTCATCGCCATTTTCACGTTTGCCAGTTCAACACCTGATTGATCTGCCTTCACGCGCACCTTTACGTTGTAATCAATCACTCTTTTAATTGGTACCAGTATTTTCATTTTCGGTTCTCTCCATGAAACATCATCAGAAAAGATTTAGGGTTAAAATTTCAATTCTATTTTTTAAACATCATCAGGCATTTGCTGCCGGTTTCCATAACACATCACCACTATTTAGTTGATTGATAGCACGCGCCATCACAAACAGATGATCGGACAAGCGGTTGATATATTGCATTGCCGCATCACCAACAGGTTCTTCAGTGGACAAACGTGTCATATCACGTTCGGCTCGTCTTGTCATGGCTCGAGCCATGTGAACATAGGCCGCAGCAGCCTCACCACCCGGCAGAACAAACGAATTCAGTGGCTCAAGTTTAGCGTTCATAAGATCAATCTCTGCCTCAAGGCGCTGAACTTGGTTAGGGGTCACTCTTAAGGCTTGCTCAGGACGTTCCTCACCAAATGGGGTAGCCAAATCCGCGCCCAGATCAAACAGATCATTTTGAATGCGTGACAGCATGTCATCAAAGGTTTTGTCAGAAAGGGCAGAGGTTTGTAATCGACAAATACCTATGATGGAATTGACCTCATCAACCGTTCCAAAAGCGGTAGGGCGAATAGAATGTTTGGACACACGATGACCATTAACAAGGCTAGTTTCGCCTTTGTCACCCGTGCGCGTATAGATTTTATTTAACTTAACCATTCTGACATACCCTTAGAAATAACCAATTCGTCTTAACGGCTGATAGATATTTTATCAACCACCACTTAACAAAAGCACAATAACAAAAATCGCAATTGCTAAGGCCTGAAGATAAATGCGCCAACGCATAATCGTATTTGACCAATTAAAATTGTAATCCCCGCCGCGTGCCATCGTGATGATCCCCCAGAACAACACGCCAGCCACAGCAAGCATCGCAACGATTAGCAATATATACGACATTCCTAGCATTGATGATCTTTCTTAGACATTTTAATTCATCCTAACCTGTTCACAGCCAAAGGGGGAATGGCTTTCTTGTCGCAGGGGAAGAGGGGTAAACAGCTCCAGCGCACGTGCTTGTTAGATGATATCTTTTGGCAGAGAAAAGCCATGCCGCCGACTTGCTGCCACCAAAGTGTTCCGCAACAAGCAGGCAATAGTCATTGGCCCCACCCCACCGGGTACAGGTGTAATCGCAGACGCTATTGCTTTGGCTTCATTGAAATCCACATCACCAGTGAGTCGGGTTTTGCCTTCTCCGCGTTCAGGGGTTTCAATGCGGTTAATACCAACATCAATGACCACTGCACCAGGCTTAATCCAGTCCCCTTTGACCATATCAGGGCGGCCCACTGCGGCAACGATAATATCCGCCTCACGGCAAATCGCAGGCAGGTCTTTGCTTCGGGAATGGGCAATGGTCACGGTGCAATTCTCAGACAAAAGCAATTGTGCCATGGGTTTGCCAACAATGTTTGAACGTCCAACCACTACAGCATTCATGCCACTAAGATCACCAAGAGCATCTTTGAGCAAAAGCAAACTGCCATAAGGGGTGCAGGGCACGAGAGAGGGTAAGCCAGCCCAAAGCCGGCCAACATTTACCACATGAAACCCATCAACATCTTTTTCGGGGGAAATAGCATTGATGACTGCATCCGCGTTAATTTGTTCAGGCAAGGGCAACTGGACTAGTATCCCGTCAATGGCATCATCTTTATTAAGGGTGTCAATCAAGGTGAGCAATTCGTCTTGGCTTGTTGAGACAGGCAAACGGTGTTCGATCGATGCCATTCCACTGGCTTCGGTGGTGCGGATTTTGTTTCGGACATAGACTTCGCTTGCCGCATCGTTACCTACCAGAACAACAGCTAGCCCGGGTTGAGTAGCGCCCTTGGCCATGGCGGCTTTGACAATATCACCAATGCGTGAAGTTAAATTGGCGGCAAAGGCCTTACCATCGATAATCCTAGCGCTCATGTTTGATGGTGCTCCTACTTTGTGGTGTGATTTTCATGATTGGCTGTCCCATTGTTTAGCCTGAATTGATTCCTAAAGCCAAGCATGGTTTTAAGATTGATCTATTAGCTATATTCAGCTGCGATCATCATAAGCGCCAAATTGCCTCAACTGAAATCTTAAAAATATGATTGGAACGCCAGATAATGCCTTTTTGCCGACATTAATCAGCCGCAAGACATAGCAGATGCGATCACAGAAGTTTTATGAGACGCTCGCAAAGATGATGGTGATGATGTCCTTCAGCACAGGGCTAATAATATATTGAGCTAGCAAAAGTGTTATCAGTGGCGACAGATCAAGACCACCCAAATTTGGGAAAAGACGATATTGCAGGCGGCGAAAGGGCATCAAAATCGGATCGTGGAGGGCAGAAAGTCCACCGAGGATAGCCCTAACCACAGGCTGATAAGGGTTGATAATGCGAAACACGATCAACCATGTTCCTATAATATAGGCAAGTAATGTCCATATATATAGCCCAATGATGACATCAATGAGACCCAAAAGATGAAAGTAGATATAAGTATTATCCATTTGATTCTAAAGCATGTCCTATTGACAGAAAGCGTAAATCCGTGATCTTATAATTCAAACAACTGGGCAGGATCTTTCCTCTGTGATGACTAATTTAAGTGCATCTATCCAAAACCTTTTTGGTTTAGCCTACCTTAACCGATATCGGGTCATGCCTCAAGATATGATCATAAAGGCTTTTTTCTTTATAGTGCTTGGGGTGGTGATGGCGTCTTGTCAGCATGTTTCAGCAGAAATAAAGACGACCGCTCAAGCCAATGTGACTGAGGCATCTAGCCTTGAAATGGCAAGTTCTGTTGATGATGCTTCGGTTACCGACAATGGTTCAGACAATTCAGAAGCGTCCAGTGAAGATTATATCTTTGTTGAGGGGCGCGGATATATCGTGACTTGGCCGCCGGAAGAGCGTTTTGTCATCTCTCCACCAGACCTTATTCGCAAGCAAATGGCCACAAAATGCGCTACTGAAGGCTACATCACAGCTTTCATCACCTCAATGGAATTGCATGATGATAAGATCATCGGCTATTTCCTTTGCCGCGGCATTGGCGGTTAACCGCGGTCTGCCTTTTCTCTAATCTTAATTCGCACGTTATCGCTTGACCTTCGGTGATTACACACCAGTCTAAATAGCATCAATCTGATAAAGGAATGATGCTATGTTTAAAGGCGTAAAACGTTGCCTGATGGCAATGGTAATGATGGCTGGTCTTACCATGATGGCTTCTGCCGAAGAAGCAAACCCAAATCTGATCATGCCTAACCCCGAAATAGCCCCAGCGGAGGTTGTGGAGATCCAGATGATGGCGCTTCAGAATAATGACCGCGTCGAAGACGATTTAGGTATCTTGCAAACCTGGACTTTTGCCCATCCGGACAATAAGGCAGTGACTGGGCCTTATCGCCGTTTTGCCAGTATGATCAAAACGCCAACCTATGCCCCAATGATTAATCACCGTAATCATCGTATTCTAAAACAACAGGAAGGTGAGGGTCAGGTTGAGTTTTTGGTGGAAATGGAAAGCCAGGACAATAAGCTTTATCGCTTTGTCTGGGTGGTCAAACAGGTAACTGGGGGAAGTTTGGATAAATGCTGGATGACTTCAGCGGTCTCAGCACCGCAACCGCTGGGACAAGGCAGTTGATCAGAGCCATGGGGATCTGGCTCTGATCTAGAAATGATGGGCGAATTATGCCGCGGAACGTGTGTTGTCGTTATCGACCAACTGGCGTGCACGGTCTTTGATTTGCCAACGGGTAATGCCGATGTCTTCAAGGGTGCGGTTGTCTAACCGTTCCAGAGTAGAAATGATGCGGCTGATGCGAATGCGGCGGTTAATAGCGGTTAGGCCAGAGTAACGGCAGAACTCGTCATTGGCGGATTTAAAAAGGGAATGAATAGTCATGGATCGTATCTTTCATCATAAGGGGTAAATGGTGTTTCTGAGCCTCATATACGCCTGAAAACGGGACTTGTTAAGGGGAACAAAAAGGCCAAAAAAAGGCAGTTTAGGTCATGAAATGATAGAAGGTAATCTCTCGATGAAAAGACAGGTGAAAATGATAACAAAACATCTTTTTTGGCCTTGTTCTCATCTTCAAAATTACCAGCCTATCCAAAAGGCCGCGTCACTCTGCCACATTATTTGGATCACATTATTGGTAGCCCCATTCATGGGGGATGTGACCACACTAAGGACAACAAACCAACTAAAGCCGCAGAGACAATAATATGAGCAAAGGGAATATGAGCAAGATAGCCATTATAGGCGGCGGCATAACAGGCGTCACTCTTGCTATGTTATTGCAAGACCACGCCAAAGTTACGCTTCTGGAAAAATCCCGCGGCCTTGGGGGAAGAATGGCGCATCGCCGCGCAGAACCATTTGCGTTTGATCATGGTGCAGCTTATCTAACGATTCGTGATAATGATTTTGCTGATAGGCTTGCCCCATATCAGGCATCAGGATTGCTTCGGCCATGGCCACTAAATCCAGTGATTTTTTCAGCCAATAATCAGCCGGTTAAACGCGACCAAAGAAGGGATAGTTATGCGCTTGCAGGGTCGGCAAACGCGCTTGTGAAAACCTTAGCGGCAGAGCATTGCAAAAAGGTTGATTTCCATTTTGAAACAACGGTAAAGGCGCTTGGGCCTGAGACAGATAGCAGCTGGAATATCACAACAGATCATGGCCATAGCATGAATGCTGACTGGATCATCAGCACTGTTCCTGCGCCGCAAACCGCTGTGTTAATGCCAGATGAGGTTAGTTTTGCTGAGGATCTTGGGCGTGCGAAAATGCAAGCCTGCTTTACTATGATGCTTGGCTTTGATCATATCATCCCCATGGATTGGGATGCAGGATGGGGCACATCAGATGATCCGATAGGGTTTGTTGCTGATAATCGCCAAAAACCTGATCGTGGGCTTAACCAAACAGCATTGACGGTTCATGCTGGTAACGCATGGTCAGATCAGCATTTTGACCAAGACCTTGACAAAGTTCAGCAACAGATGAAACGCAGATTATTAGAACTAACCGGAATTGACGCGGCTAAGGCTAGCCATTTGGCATTGCACAGATGGCGTTATGCCAATGCCATTCTTCCAGCAGGCCAGGCTTTTTTGCTTGATCAGGAAAAGGGCCTGGCGGCGGCTGGGGACTGGTGCCTTGGTGGACGCATAGAAAACGGTTACCTCAGCGCATCAGCGTTGGCGCGAAAAATCACTGATCTCATCTGAAGATTTGTTGCGACGGCAACGTTCTGAACAATAAATCACCTCGTCCCAGACGCGTTGCCATTTTTTTCGCCAGACAAAAGGAAGCCCACAAACAGGACATATTTTTTCTGGTAAGTTGGATTTTTTTTGCATTTTTGGCATAATTAGACAGCTTATCTTTCGAGATGATCAGGGCCAAAACTATGCGGCAGAAGGGTATCAAGGGTAAACGCCTGTCTGAACCCGTTTTCATCAGCAATGAATATAGGGGTTTTGAGGGCTGCAAACTCGCGGATGCGTTGACGGCATCCTCCACAAGGGGTGCATAGCAAATCCCCTTTTCCTGCAACAGAAATAGCCGTGATCTGACGACCGCCTGCCATAATCATAGCAGCTATTGCCCCTGCTTCGGCACAAGACCCTTGGGGATAAGCGGCATTTTCAACATTTACCCCAGTATGAATTTGCCCATGTTCGTCGCGGATTGCCGCGCCAACAGAAAACCCACTATAAGGCGCATAGGCCGAAGCCATCGCCGCAATCGCGGCTTTTATCAAGGCGTTGTCGTTATCCTTTAAGGATAGGGAAGAAGGCTGCGTCATGATTAGCGTTCTTTCACATAAGGTTGACCAATGGCCTTTGGTGGTGTTGCCCGACCAATGAAACCAGCCAATAGCACCACCGTCAAGACATAGGGAAGAACGAGAATTAAATCTGTGGGGATAGGGCCTAGGAAAAGGATATCTACCCCTTGCAAGCGTGCGGCCAATGCTTCTAGAAATCCAAACATCAAACACGCCATCAAAGCAGGAACAGGCCGCCAATGCCCAAAAATCATAGCGGCGAGAGCAATATAACCTTTACCGGCGGTCATTTCCCTAACAAATCCAGCGCCATGGGCAATCGACAGATAAGCCCCAGCTATACCACAAAGCAAGCCAGCGATAAGCACCGCTTGATAGCGGATACGGGTTACACTTATTCCTGCAGTATCAACCGCTTCGGGTTTCTCGCCCGTGGCCCGAAGCCGCAAACCAAAGCGTGTCCGATAAAGCACTATGCCTGTCACAAACACAGACAGCAAGGCAAGCCAAACCAACAGATTATGACCAGAAATGATCTCTGCATAAATTGTTCCAATAATCGGCACTTGCCGCATCGTATCAGCAAAAGGCAAAGGTATTGCGCTAAAGCGCTGGGCAGATGACAGATATGGGGTCTGTCCCCCTTGGGCAAATAGCGCAATGCCAAGAGTGACTGTTAACCCTGATGCCAAAATATTTATCGCCAATCCTGAAATGACCTGATTGCCGCGATGGGTGATGCAGGCAAAGCCATGTAAAAGGCTAAAGATCATGGATACCAATATTGCCGCCCCTAGCCCCAACCAAGGTGAGCCCGATAACGCTGCTACACTGGCGGCGGCAAATGCGCTAAGCAACATTTTGCCCTCGAGTGAGATATCAATAATGCCAGAGCGTTCTGAGAAAATCCCTGCCATGGCGCAGAGAATTAACGGTGTTGATACCCGCAAAGTGGCGTCGATGGTCAACAGAAACTGAAGCCAGATATCAGCCATGTTCTGCCCTCTTTGTCTTTGGTGGGCTAGCGTTAGAATCCGGTCCTGCGATCATCCCATAAAGCCGTTCCATCAATGGGTGAAACATTAGCGCCAATGCCCCAGAGAACAGAATGATTAGACCTTGGATCATCAGCACCATTTCACGGGTAATGGTCTGAAACTCAAAATCAATTTCAGCCCCACCTTGATAAAGTGCCCCGAACAAAAGGCTAGCCAGCAAGATACCAAACGGATGATTGCGTCCCATCAACGCGACCGCAATCCCTGTAAAGCCATAACCCGAAGTGAAATTGAGGATCACGCGTTCCTGCACACCAAGGATTTCGTTCAGCGCCATCAATCCGGCAAGCCCACCTGAAATAGCCATGGTGATCATAATGATTTTAGCAGGATCATGACCAGCATAGATGACAGCCTTTTCACTATGCCCAGTGGCGCGAATAATATACCCAAGCCGCGTGCGCCAGATCAGCACCCACACCCCAACCAACGCCGCTAAGGCGACAAGAAAGGAAAGGTTAAGCGGTGATCGTGCCATTGGAATACCTATGGCATTAGCAATCTGATGGATTTGTAATAGACCAACACCTTCGGCAAAATGCCGCGTTTCGGGCGACATTTGCCCCGGTGCCATCAGCATTCCCGCCAACAGCCATACCATGATGGATGATGCAATAAAGTTAAACATGATTGTGGTAATGACAATATGGCTGCCTCTTTTGGCCTGAAGCCAACCAGGTATCATGCCCCATATGGCACCGAATACTGCTGCCATTGGGATTGCCAGCAAGATCACTAACAATGGCGGCAAAAGCGGATCAAGGCTAAGCGCGACTATACCAATACCAAGCCCGCCAATCATGGCTTGACCTTCACCACCAATGTTAAACAGCGTGGCATGAAAGGCTACCGCAACCGCAAGGCCAGTAAAAATAAAGTTGGTGGCGTAAAACAAAGTATAGCCAAGGGCTCCTTTATATACAAAAGCGCCTTTGACCATGACACTAAGTGCGGTAATTGGGTTTTCGCCGATCAACGCAATGATGATCCCAGCAACAACAAATGCGGCAAAAATATTGATGATTGGCATGACGCCTATATCAATCCATTTGGGTAAAGGTCGGCGCATCATTTCACCCCAGCCATCAGAAGGCCAATATGTTTTACCTCTGCTTCATCACGATTGAGAATGCCCATCTTTTTCCCATTATTCATCACCATGATCCGATCTGACAGGCTCATGATTTCGTCCAGTTCAACGGACACCAAAATAATGGCACATCCAGCGTCGCGCATGGCGATTAACTGATGGTGAATAAACTCAATCGCCCCGATATCAACCCCGCGCGTCGGTTGCCCCACTAGCAAAATGCTTGGCCTTGCTGACATCTCTCTGGCTAACACCAGCTTTTGCTGATTACCGCCAGAAAAAAGGCTAGATTTCAAATGTGGATTTGGTGGCCGAACATCAAAATCCTGCATCAAGCCAGAACAGCGTTCGTGGATTAAGGCAGGTGAGGTAAACATATTCCACCTGCCAGAAGTGGCGGCATCTTCATAGCCAAGAATGGTGTTTTCAGCAGCGCTAAAGGGAAGAATAATACCTGAAGCGTGGCGATCTTCGGGCACATGGGCAACACCAAGGGATTTAATATCAAGGGGTGATGCCGGGGTTTTAGCGTCAATGCGTTGGCCATGATAATCGATACTGCCGCCACTTGGCGGGATGATCCCTGCTAGCAATTCCAGCAATTCGGATTGCCCGTTTCCAGCAACCCCAGCAATGCCAAAAATCTCTCCGGCATGAACCTCAAAATCAAGGGGTGATAAAATGGGATTAGCCTCATTGTCGCTCCCGTTAAGGCTAAGGTCGCTGACCTTTACCACGGCTTCGCCCCTATCACACTGATGCCATTGTTTTTCCACCAAAACAGGACGCCCAACCATCAGATGGGCAATATCCTCTGCGCAAGTGTCAGCAGTGTTTAGATGGGCAACGATCGCGCCATCACGCATCACAGAAATGCGGTCTGTGACGGCCATAATCTCACGCAATTTATGCGTGATCAGCAGAATAGTTACCCCTTGATCCTTAAGGATCCGAAGGATAACAAACAGCTGATCAGTTTCTTGGGGGGTGAGAACACCAGTGGGTTCATCAAGGATCAGAATGCTAGCGTTACGGAAAAGCGCCTTTAGGATTTCCACCCGCTGTTGCAAGCTGACAGGCAAATCCGCTACTTTTGCATCTAGATCAACATTAAGCCCAAAGCGCTGAGACAGGTCTTCTAGCATCTGCCGCGCTTTCGTCATACTTGTGGTCAGGTTAACGCCGCCTTCATGACCAAGAACAATATTTTCCAGAACGGAAAAATTTGGCACTAGCATGAAATGCTGATGCACCATCCCTATCCCTGCGGCGATAGCATCAGCGGTGCTATTGTAATGATGGGATGTACCATTAAGGCTGATGGTGCCGCTATCAGCCGTATAAAATCCATATAGGATTGACACTAACGTGGATTTTCCAGCGCCATTTTCGCCGACAATGCCGTGAATATCTCCCCTATAAATATCAAGGTCGATATTACGATTAGCATGAACAAGGCCAAAGTGTTTATTGATGCCAGACATGGAAATGGCGAAAGGCAACTTAGTGTTGCTTTTCGCCGAAGATGGGTTTTGCGTCATCATATTATCTTGCCATATCAAGGGTTGCCTTTTTCATATTTGGGCGTAACCATCAGGTCAGATATAGCCAATAGATATGAATTAATATGGGCAGGCCTGATCACTTTCATAGTTATGAACGCTGATTTTGCCTGAAATAATGTCACTGCGTGCTTGTTCAACGGCAGCCTTCATTTCAGCAGTGATCAACGAAGCGTTGTTGGCATCAAGCGCCCAATCGACACCGCCTTCAGCAACACCTAACGTCAACACGCCAGATGAGAAAGTGTCATTTTTGGCATCCATAAAGGTTTCGTAAGCAGCAACATCAACACGCTTGAGCATAGAGGTCAGGACTGATCCAGGGGCAATGCCATTCTGATTAGAATCCACGCCGATAGACAATTTTCCTGCATCTGTTGCGGCTTGAATGACGCCAATACCTGTGCCGCCTGCTGCCTGATAGATAACATCTGCACCGCGATCAATCTGGCTCATTGTCAATTCTGCCCCTTTGGCAGGATCATTCCAGGCCGCTGGTGTTGTGCCAGTCATATTCTGATAAACCGTTGCAGAGGAGTTGACTGATTTAACGCCGCCAACATAACCACAGGCAAATTTACGGATCAGGGAAATATCCATACCGCCAACAAATCCCACTTTACCAGTTTGGCTGGCATGTGCGGCGGCCACCCCGACCAGATAACTGCCTTCATGTTCTTTAAAAGCATATTGGCGCAAATTAGGGGCATCCAGCCAGAACACATCAATGATTGAAAACTGAACATCTGGATTTTCTGCCGCTACTGTGGCGATCGCATCCGCTTGGGCAAAACCAACGCCAAGCACGATGGTTGCCCCACGCTCTACCATGCGACGCATGGCTTGTTCACGCTGGGTTTCGTTGGTGACTTCGAATTCCATCACTTCGATGCCAGTTTCTTCGGTGAATTTTTTCACTCCGTTCCAGACACCTTCGTTAAAGGATTTATCAAACTTACCCCCCATATCATAAATGACTGCAGGTTTGATGTCTGCCGCCTGAACAAGGCTGATGCTTAAACAAAATGCCGTTGTTGCAATCGTGGCGATCATTTTTAAAAAAGAAATTATGCGCATGGATAGCTCCTAGAGTTTGTTGTCAAATTTATTTCAGTCCAATTTCACTAAGCCGTTGCTGAAGAAACATTTCCGCCGTAAAGCCGGGTATGAGTTCAACTTCAGGTCGGGGATGCAAAAACATCGGCATGGAATAGCGCGATGAGTTTGTGTCTTCTACCGGGTTGATGACCCGGTGTTTAGTGGATGGGTAGTACCCATCCGTTGCTAGCGCCAGCATATCCCCATTATTGATGGTAATCATGCCTGGATCACAAGATATGCTGTGCCAATTTCCATCACGATCCATAGCCTCAAGCCCAGGTTTTGATCCAGCCAAGAGAAGCGTAATCAGATTAATATCCTCATGCGCCGCGGCGCGGATGGCATTAGGTTCGGCGTCAACTTGAAGAGGTGGGTAGTGAAGAATACGAAATAGACTTTGCTGGCTTGATTGCATCATTGCACCAAGGTTATCACTAAGCTTCGTCTTGATCGCATCTGGCAATGCTTCATCTAACCATTCCAGCAATTCCACCCCTACGGCAAACAAATCATCATAAAGCTGACGTGTCATCGCCTCTAATTCTGGTGGCACCCGTCCCCAAGGATATACATGGAAAAACTCTTTTAGATCCTTGGCAGGAGCATCCTTGGCATTTTCAGATTTAAAAGGAAAATAGCCATCCTGAAGCTCAGGATCACGAAGCCAATTGTGTTTTTTGCTATCTGTAAAGAATGCACCCCATTGGGCGTAGGCCTCATCAATGCGTTGAGGCGAAACAGGGTGGTTAACAAGAATCGCAAAACCCGTATCATGAAGTGAAGACGCCAGCATTTTTCTGGCATTAATATCATGATAATCAACGGTTTTTACCAACATACTAAAATGTCCCATCCTGTGCTTTGTAAAAGCATCAATTTATTGTGTCGCATTGCCCACATATGTCCAGAAATTTTTTTCTCACCATTTCAGCATCAACGAATTTAGCCACTCTGACAGCACGGCG
>Ga0181580_10002436_pt1 | contig 15071 bp, 17 predicted proteins | sample 071ome_23_FD_132413 | JGI IMG/M metagenome (GOLD analysis project Ga0181580, IMG submission 132413) | Coastal salt marsh microbial communities from the Groves Creek Marsh, Skidaway Island, Georgia - 071403BT metaG (megahit assembly) | ecosystem: Environmental > Aquatic > Marine > Intertidal...
CGAAGAAGGCTGCCAAGAAGGCACCGGCTCGGAAGGCTGCTCCGAAGAAGGCTGCCAAGAAGGCACCGGCTCGGAAGGCTGCTCCGAAGAAGGCTGCCAAGAAGGCACCGGCTCGGAAGGCTGCTCCGAAGAAGCCTGCCAAGAAGGCTCCTGCACGTCGCAGGTGAACGACGAGATCCCTCGGGATTGCGGGCGGGGCCTCCGGGCCCCGCCCGAGTCGTTTTCGGGCGAGGGCTCTACAGGTCCGACATGAGGTGGAAGGCCTCGGCAGCGCCAAGGCCATGCGGACGGCCGAGTTCGTTGGCCCGTTCGCGGATGCGTTTCCTGAAACGCGCCAACCCGTTCTCACCGATGGCTCGCATCGTCGACTCGAACTGGCTCACGTGCGCCTCGAGGGCCGCCAACTTGATGTCGATCGAACTTGATATGTCCTTGACATGGTTCGGCTCGTCGGCCTCCCAGAGCACGAGGTGGCTCGGTCGGTGTGGCTCGAGTCCATGCTCAGGGAAGAAGTGGGGATCTCTTGCCGCGACGATTCCCTCGCAGGCGAGTCGACCGGCCTCACGATGGTCGGGATGCAGGCGATACCGCTTCCACGGGTCGTGGCCGAGGACCACCTCGGGGCGCAACTCCCTGATCACGCGCGCCACCGCTGAACAGGCCTCGCGGTCCGCGGTCAACTCACCGTCGACCCGACCGAGGAACACGACATCGGTCGACACCCCGCCGTTGAGGAGTCGGTTCGCCTCGCGCTGCTCCTCCTCGCGCCGCGTCACGAGCGCGGTGATGTCCGCACTCGCGTCCCAGGTGCCCTTCGATCCATCGGTGCACACGAGGTGCATCACACGGCATCCCTCCGCCGCCCACTTGGCGAGCGTGCCACCGGCGCCGAACTCAACATCGTCAGGGTGAGCGCCGATCGCGAGCGCGCTCGCCGGAGTTTCGAGCGAGTGTGTCCAGTCCGTGGACATCGCCGCCGGCTGACCGGGTTCATTCGATGCCATGGATGCCTTCCTCGGCGAGGAGCGCGATGACCGATGGGTGCCGGAGGTCGTCGACGGTGTCGATGTCGAGGCCGAGAGCGCGATGCCGAACCACGCGGAGCACCGTACCGGTGCGTCGCGCCTCCGCTCCGACCAGATCGAGGTGCGCTCGGAACGACCCTCGCCCATAGGCCGGGCGGATTCGCACGCCCGGTTCGAGGACCATCACATTGGTGCCGTCGCCACGAGCATCGGGCACGAGAACGTTCCCCGAGTGGCCGAGCACCGACGAGAGTTCGGCCGGCTCGGCGAGATCGGCGTGGATCACAGCGATCCGAGAGCTGTCGCCGAGGCCCACCATGGCCTCTGAGACCGCGGAGTTCAGATTCCCGCCGGTCACCCGTCGGACCTCGACGTCGCGCTCCCGCGCCCAGCGCTCGACGTCGTCGTCCTCGCAGACGATGTGCACGCGGTGGCCGGACAGGGCCTCGACGGTTCGGGTGGCGAGCAATGTCGCCAACCGTCGGCGCGCGTTCCCGTCGAGGTGGCCGTCGAGTCGGCGCTTCGCTTCGGCGAAGGCGCGCACGGGAACGAGGATGTCGACCGCCATCACCCCGCGAGGCTAGGTGTCATCCCGCCCGCCCGTGTCGTCTGCCGGTGAGCGGGCTTGACTGTCGGGGTGGTCGTCACCGGAATCGTCGGGGGGCGTTGGCGCGCCGAGGTGTCGCCCCGCGGCGCGATCCGGCCGCTCGACGGCTCGAGAGGCCTCAACTGGTTCGTGGCCGCCGAGGACCGCTGGCATGACCCCGCGGCCGACCCCACCGTTCGCCAGGAGGCGCTCGGTGGCACGCCGGTCACAGTGACCCGGCTCCGCGTTCCCGGCGGCGATGTCGTGCAGACGATCCGCTCAGTGCCCGATGGTGGGGGCCATACGGTCGTCACCTTCGACAACGAGTCGCAGGCGGCGGTTGCCGTCGTCCTCGACCGGCGCGATCTGGTGGCCGCTCGTCTTCCGGCGATGGGGCTTCCTGCCGGCATCTCGATCGACGGTGATCCGGCGGTGTTCCCGCTGGCCCACGGCGCTCGACTCGAGGTGGCGCTCGCGCATGGCGGCGATTCCCGACCGATCGACCTCTCGTCGCTGCCCGACCGGGATCGGGTGGCCGCTGGGTGGCAGGCCCAGATCGCGGCACTCGGCCGTGTCGAGCTCCCACCCGGTCGCGACGGACATGGTCTGGCCCGGGCGGTGAGCCTCGCCCGCTGCCAACTGTTGCTGGATGGTCCCGTACACCCCGGTGATGATCCGGCGGCCTTCCTCGTCGGACTCGACCAGTTGGTGCGGCTCGACGAGGAGGTCGACCCCTGGCTCGGGGAGGTGGCCGACGCCGTCGCGCATCTCTTGAGGGCCGCGGGCGATGACGAGACCCTGTCGTGGTCGGCTCATGCGGGGCTGGGTGCGGCTCGCTCGCTGCTCCAGTCGGGTGACGAGGTTCGCGCCCTCGCCGACCTCGACCGGGGGGTCGCCGGTCGCGGCGCCGCGGATCCGCCGGAGGTGGAGGCTCTCGGTGACCCCTCGCTGGTGATCGCCCTGCTCGAGGACCGCTTGGCCCGTCGCACCGCCGAGGGTGTGACGATCTTGCCCCACGGCTTCCCTGAGGCCTGGCTCGGTCATCCGATCGAGGTGCACGATCTCGCGGTCGGACCGGAGGCGCGCCTGTCGTTCGCGGTCCGGTGGCATGGTGAGCGGCCCGCGGTGCTCTGGGAGCAGAGGGGGAGCGCGCCGCTCTCCTCGGGTGCCGACCCGTCCTGGTCGACGGCGGAACCCTCGGGCGAGACCCTCTGGGCCGCCCCGTTCACCGGTGACCTAGGGTGAGCGCGTGTCGAGCGAGCACAGCCCACTGCGTCTCACTGAATGGACCTCGTGCGGTGGATGCGCCGCCAAGTGGGGGGCCTCGTTGCTCGCCGACCTCGTCGCCGAGTTCCCGGCTCCGGCTGACGACTCGCTGCTGATCGGGCTCGCTCCCTTCGATGACGCCGCGGTCTACCGGGTGAGCGACCGGCTGGCTCTGGTCTCGACCACCGACTTCTTCCCGCCCCTCGTCGACGATCCGTCGGACTTCGGCGCGATCGCGGCGGCGAACGCGTGCAGCGACATCTTCGCGATGGGAGCTCAGGTGGTGATGGCTGTCAATGTCGCGGCGTTCCCCGAGCACTTCCCGCACGACGCCATCGCTGAGATCTTCGCGGCCGGGGCCGCCGTGGTGGCCGAGGCCGGTGGAACGGTCGCTGGAGGCCACACCATCAGGAATCCGGAGCCGATCTACGGGCTCGCCGTGCAGGGAGTGGTCGACCCCGATCGGGCGCTGCGCAAGTCGGGTGCTCGGCCTGGTGACGTCGCCGTGCTCTCCAAGCCGATCGGGACCGGTCTGGCGCTCGCGGCAGGTTCTGAAGACGACCGAGCCGTGGCCATCGCCGGGATGCGAGCGATCAATCGCGCGGCCGCTGAGCGGCTGGTCGGTGCCGGTGACGCAGTCGGCGGTGCCACCGATGTCACGGGATACGGCCTGGCCGGTCACGGTTGGGAGATGGCTGAGCGGAGCGGGCTACGGCTCGTGGTCGACACGTCGGGGCTTCGGGCCTACCCGGGTGCTCTGAAGGCAGCGGAGCGGGGTGCCCGCACGGGCGGGGATCCAAGGAACCGCGACTATGTCGCCGGCGCTCTCGACTCGAGCGCCGAGTCGGGCCCGGAGGCGCTGTGCTTCGACCCGCAGACCTCGGGGGGCCTGCTCGCCGCCGTCACCCCTGACCTCGCCGACGATCTCGTCGCCGACGGCTGGTGGCGGGTAGGCGTGTTCGAGGACGCAGAACCGGGCCTCGTCCTCCGCTGATGGCCCGACGCGACGCGGGAACCGGCATCGAGGAACCGATCTGGGACGAGGGGCGTGTCGTCGTCGGCCTCGACGAAGTAGGGAAGGGCTCGTGGGCCGGACCCCTCATGGTGGGAGCCGTCGTGATTCCGGTCGGTGGGTGTATGAGCGGGGTCCGTGACTCCAAGGCGATGAGCGAGCGGGCGCGCGAGGCGATCTTCGACGACCTCGCCGACTGGTGCGCCGCCTGGTCGATCGGCGCGGTGTCAGCGGCTGAGTGTGATCAGCTCGGGATGTCGGCGGCACAACGGCTCGCCTGCCGTCGGGCGCTCGACGGTCTCGGTGTACTCCCTGACGTCGCGATCTCCGATGGTCGATGGGATTTCGTGTCGCCCCTCGTGCCGGAGGTGGTCATGAGAGTCGGAGCCGACGCTGACTCACTCAGCGTCGCGGCGGCGAGCGTGCTCGCGAAGGTGACCCGCGACCGGGTCATGCGGTCGCTCGACGAGCACCATCCCGCCTACTCGTTCCGGTCGAACAAGGGGTATCCGTGCCACCTGCACCGTGCCGGCCTGGGGTGGTTCGGGCCCTCGGTCGAACACCGACGCTCCTGGGCCTTCATGGACTCCGCGGTTCCCTGGACCGGCTCTCCGAGGCTCACCGCCGAGGCGCGGCTGTTCTGATCCCGACGGTTCGGTTCACGGCGTCAGCGCCGAGGGAGCGGCGGCGTCTCTCAACCGTCTCACCATCAGCGCGATCATGAAGACGATGACGTTGGCGAGGGCCATCGACCCACCCGCGGCTGACCGGTGGTGGTAGCTCACCAGCAGGCCGACGATCGACGCGCCGCAGCCGATCAGCACCGCCAGCGCCATGATGCTCACCACCCGCCGCGCCAACAGCGACGCGGTCGCCGGAGGGGCGATCAGGAAGGCGAACACGAGCAGACTGCCGACGGTCTCGAACGAGGCGACGATGGCGAGAGCCACCAGAATGAGTAAGCCCACGTGGGTCGCTCGCGGACGCAGTCCGCCGAGGCGGGCCTGCACCGGATCGAAGGTGCCGACGAGTAGCGCCCGGTGACCGACCGCGACGCCGAGGAGGACCACGGCTGTCACGACCGAGAGGCGGATCAGGTCGTTCGAGTCGACCGCGCTGATCGATCCGAAGAGGAATCGGGTGAGGTCGCCGGTCCCGGCGCTGGTCGACATGATCACGACCGCCAGGGCGAGGAAGCCGACGAACAGCACGCCGATGGAGGCGTCGTCGGGCAGGGGAGAGCTCTGGCGGATGAGACCCACCCCGCCGACCATGACGAGGGCGGCGATGATCGCCCCGATGGAGGTGTCGATGCCGACCACCCATGCGAGGGCGATTCCCGGGAGCACACCGTGCGCGAGGGCATCCCCGAGGAAGGCGAGCCCTCTCAGCACGACCCAGGTGCCGATGACCGATGTGCAGGCGACGGCGAGCACGGTGGCGGCGAGCGCCTCTCGCATGAAGGTGTTGTCGGTGAAGGGTTCCACCCACCAGGCGATCGGATCCGTCAGCCAGCCCATGAGAACCTCGGGTCGGATGCCGTCATGGGGACCACGCTAGGCCCGCGAGCGGGCTGGATCAGCCGAGGGCCTCGGCGACGACCTGCGTGTTGCGTCGCATGAACGTGATGTAGGAGTCGTTCGAGTCGCGGAGGCTCCCGGTGTCGAGGGTTGCCACGCTCACGCCGGGTAGAACTTCGGCGAGGGCGTTCGCCTCGGTGTCGGCGGCCTGATACTCCGCGAAGATCGCAGGGATGTCGAGTTCCTCGATGATCGCGGCGAGATCGGCGAGATCAGCGGGGTTGGTCTCGCCGAGGCTGCTGAGCGACGGGATGACGGTTCCGACGACTTCGAAGTCGTAACGGGCCGCGAAGTATCCGAAGGCATCGTGGTTGGTCACGAGGTAGCGGGCGTCATCGGGAATCGCTGACAGGGTGCCGCGGATCTCGGTGTCGAGAGCCTCGAGCTCATCGATGTAGTCCTGACCGCAGGCCCGCACCGAGGTGTCGGCGCCAGCGGCGATCGCGGCCTCGACGATGGTCGGCACCACCTCGGCGACGGTGAGCGGGTCGAACCAGATGTGTGGATCGCCACCCGAGTGATCGTGTTCGTCGTGATCCTCTGACTCGTGGTCGTCGTGGTCCTCTGACTCGTGGTCGTCGTGGTCGTCGTGGTTCTCTGACTCGTGGTCGTCGTGGTCGTCGTGATCCTCTGACTGGTGGTCGTCGCGGTCCTCTGACTCGTGGTCGTCGTGGTCATCGTGGTCGTCATGACCGCCGCCGAACTCCAGGACGTCCGCGTTCTCGGTGAGTTCGATCACCCGCACCCCCCCGGCCGCCACGGTGGAGAGCAGGTCGACCATGCCCTCCTCGAGGTAGAGGCCATTGGCCACGACCAGGTCAGCAGCCTCGAGGGTGGCTCGGTCGGCAAGGGCCGGTTCGAAGATGTGCGGGTCCGCGCCGGGTGGCATGACCGCCGGGACATCGAGTCCGCAGAGCGCCGCGGAGGTCACGTCAGACCAGATGGTGGTGGTGGCGACCACAGAGATGTCGGTCGGGGTGGCCTCGGTCGTGACCTCCGCCTCTGTCGCGACGTTCGTCGTGTCGGACCCACCGGTGTCCGACGCGGCGGAGGAACACGCCGCGATGGTGAATGGCAGCACCGCCGCGAGCGCCAGACCACGCCTCCTCGGCAGGACTGTTTCGGGAACGAAAATCATTCGACTAGGAATCATTCTCATTACGATAGGCTGGGAACGTGGAATCCGCAACCCTCGATTCGACACGGATCCCGACGGCCGATCCGGGTGTCTCGGCCCGAGGCGTCTGCGTCCACTACGGGGCCACGGTCGCGCTGGCGCCCACCGATCTGGAGGCCGGTCCCAGTGTGGTGCTCGCTCTGGTCGGATCCAATGGCAGCGGGAAGACCACGCTCCTTCATCTCATCGCCGGACTTGTCGAACCGACCGCCGGGTCGATCGAGGTCACCGGGCGAGTCGCGCTGGTCGCTCAGCATCAGGCGCACCACTCGTGGATGCCGCTGTCGGTCGATGAGGTGCTGCGCATGGGCCGCTACCGCGGACTCGTGCATCGGCTGCGCCGCGCGGACCGCGAGGCGATCGACCGCGCGGCCGAGCGTCTTGAGGTGTCACATCTTCGACGCCGCGCCTATGGCGCGCTCTCGGGAGGTGAGCGCCAGCGGGTGCTGGTCGCCAAGGCGATCGCCTCTGGCGCCGATGTTCTCCTCCTCGATGAGCCGATCACCGGGCTCGACCTCCCGAGCCAGGCCCGCATCCTCGACGTGATCGCTGACCACGCGCGCAATGGCGGCACTGTCATGTTCTCCACTCACCACCTTGGCGAGGCCTCCCGGGCTGACCGAGTGTTGCTCATGGCCGGATGCGTGCTCGCCGACGGCCGCCCCCAGGAGGTCCTCGTGCCCGAGCTCCTCGCCGAGGCGTTCGGGGGGCGCATGGTGCTCGGTGATGGCACCGCGGTCGTCGTCGACGAGCACCACCACGACCATGAGACCTCGTTCGTGGCCGCCGATCTCGCCGCCCACCTCGATCACCATGGGCATCATCACGAGCACGATCACGGACACGCGGGAGGGAGCAGATGAGCCGCGACACCGAGATACACCGGCTGATCAGGGTTCGCCTGGCCGAAGCCGGGCAGATCTACACCGGTAACCGTCGTGAGCTCGTGGACGCCCTCATCGCGGTCGGTCGTCCCGTCACCCTGCCCGAGCTGCTCGATCAGTCGCCGCGGCTCGCGCAGAGCTCCGCCTATCGAAACCTCGCGGTCCTCGCCGAGATCGGGATCGTGCGGCGGCTCACGATCGGTGACGACCACATCCGTTTCGAGATCCACGAGGACCTCGCCGGTCATCATCACCACCTGGTCTGCGATGGATGCGGCACCGTGGTCGACGTGATGCTGCCCGAGGACGTCGAGCGCGACATGGACTCCGGTTTCGATGCCGCCGCGACGGCAGCCGGGTTCTCAGTCACCGGCCACAACGTCGACATCCACGGGCTCTGCGCTGAGTGCGTCGCCTGACGCCCTTAGGTCCCGGAACGCTCGAGGAACGCGGTGACCTCGCGAGCCGACGGGTTCACGAGACCGACACCGTCGATCACAACGGTCGGCACGGTCTCGTTACCGCGGGCATGGGAACGCACGACGGCAGCCGCTTCCGGGTCCTCCCAGATGTTGTGATCGACCGTCGCGATACCCCGTTTGTCGAGTCCCCGGCGCAGCATCGAGCAGAACGGGCAGCCCGGTCGCCAGTAGTAGTGGACCTCAGGCGTCATCGTCGCGCGCCTCGGATGAGGCGAACATTGACGCGAGACGGTCGAGCGTGGCCTCTATGGCGCGCAGGTTTCTCTCCGGGTATCCGGAACGCTCGATGAATTGCGGAGACCGCGCCGTTGACCAGTCGAAGGTCTCGGTCACCTCGCAGCCACCCTCCACCGGCGCGATCTCGTAACGCCAGCGGTGCTTGCCGAGGTGCGCCCAGGCGATGAGGCGGTCCTGCTCGAACTCGACCACCCTGTTCGAGATCCGGTACGGGAGCGGCCCCATCTTCATTGACATGCCGAACCGGGAGCCCAGGGTGAGCAGCTGGGAGGCGCCGCGGCTCGCTTGGACCATGCCCGATCCGTCGAAGGAGGCGTGCTTCGCCGGATCCTGGAGGAGGGCGAAGACCTCACGTGGCTCGGCAGCGGCGAACCTCGTAGCGGAAACTCGACGCTCGGGCATGCCGGCAAGGTACCGCCGAGTGGATGGGTCTGTCGCTCGGTGCTCGGCTCAGCTGTGCTTCACGCCGGCGAAGCGCTCGACGTCGTCGGGATGGCCGGCGACGACGATGTGGTCGTTCTGCCCAAGGACCGTCTCGGCCTCGGCGTAGGTGAACTTGCCGCCCTCGGGCTTGATGCACACCACCGTGACGCGATATCCGGCGCGGATACCGGCGGAACCGAGTATCTGGCCGGCGAAGCGCTCAGGAACGGTCATCTGGGAGATGACGAACTCGTCCTCCTCGCGGAGTTTGCCGGCCTCGACCTCGGTGTTGAGTCGCACGAACTCCTCAAGTTTCCCGGTCACGAGGTGAGCGACTCGTTCGCCCATCTCGGCCTCCGGGAAGGTCACGTGGTGGACGTTGAGCGTGGAGAGGATCTTGCCGTGCTCGGCGGTGATCGCCTTGGCCCACACGTTCGGAATGCCCATCTCGACGAGCAGAGCTGCGGTCAGGAGGCTGGCCTCGATGTTGTTGCCGATGCAGACGACCACGGTCTTGGCCTGGTCGACACCGAGGAACTTGAGTGTCCGTTCGTTCGTCGTGTCACCGGTGGCTACCGAGGTGAAGTCGTCCTTGTGTAGTTCGATCAGGTCAGCATTCCGGTCGATGGCAAGCACTGAGTGACCGAGGCGGGAGAGCTCCCTCCCCAAGGCCAAACCGAACCGACCGAGACCGATGACAACGATCTCGCCTCGGTGCTCGAAGCGTGAGCCGTCGAGCATGCTCTTCATGTTGTGGATGATTCGCTCAGCCAATGATCGGTCGCTCCTCTGGGAATCGGTACGGCAGGTCAACGTTACGCAGGGCGAGGGCGGTCACGAACGTGACCGGCCCAATCCTGCCCGCCAGCATGACCAACACGAGCAGCACCTGGCAGGCGGGCGGAAGATCTCCGGTGATGCCGGTGGACAGCCCGACCGTGCCGAAGGCCGACGCCGCCTCGAACAGCGCGGGGGTCAACGAGATGTCGGCAGCGGCCATGAGGACCAGCGCGGTGCTGATCACGAGGCCGACGGAGAGCAGGGCAACCGTGATCGCCTGACGGATCAGACGGCGCGGGAGGCGGCGGCCGAAAGCGTTCACATCGCGCTGTCCCCTCGCTTCCGCCCAGATCACGAAACCGAGCACCGCGAAGGTGGTCACCTTGATCCCACCGCTCGTTGACGCGGGGCCCGCGCCGACGAACATCAGGGTGCTCATGAACACCTGAGTCGGCTCGCCGAGTGCGCCGACGTCGATGCTGGAGAAGCCCGCTGTCCGGGCCGTTCCCCCCTCGAACCAGGCGGTGAGGATCTTCCCCCCGGTGGCCATCGGGCCGAGGGTGTCGGGGTTCCTCCATTCGGCAATGGCGATAACGAGCGGGCCGAGCACGAGCAGGACGCCAGTCGTCGCCACGACGAGTTTCGTGTGCAGCATCCAGCGGCTCACGTTGAGCCGACCGGGCCGGTAGCCGGAGCCCTCCTCGCCGCGCACCTTCCGGGCGATGTCGACAATTACGGGGAAACCGAGGCCGCCGATGATGAACCCAGCGCTCATGGCGAGCAGCACGATCCAGTCGGACGCGTAGGGAATCAGACTGTCGGAGTTGAGCGAGATGCCGGCGTTGTTGAAGGCCGAGACGGCGTGGAAGACCGCGCTGTAGGCGGCCCGCCCCGGCGTCTCGCCGTAACTGACCGTGAAACGGATGAAGAGGACAACTGCGAGCAGACCCTCCACAGAGACCGTGATCTGACCGACACGTTTCATGATCGACTTCAGGTCTTTGTCGTCGATCGATCCGAGTTCCGCGGTGGTCAGCATCCGTTGTCGCAGTCCCATCCGGTGGGAGGCGATGATCGCCAGGATCGACCCGAGAGCCATGATCCCGAAGCCACCGATCTGGATCAGGGCGAGGACGACCAGTTCGCCGGTAAGGGAGAGCGCTGAGATGTCGAAGGTCGCAAGGCCGGTCACGGTCGATGCTGAGGTCGACATGAAGAGCGACGCGAGCAGACCCGGATGTTCGCCGTCAGCTGCGATGGGGAGCCGAAGGAGCAGCGTTCCGACCGCGATGAGGCTGCTGAACGCCGCGAGAACGAGTCGGGCCGGATTGTGGGTGGCCCGCACGAGTCGACGCCGTGGCACGGGGCGACGTTACCTCCGTCGCGGCCGAGGGAGAGTCGAAGCCGGTCCGGGCGGTTAGGTCGATTCGGGGGTGGTCCCCCGCAGACCGCTAGTTTGTGCGGTCATGGGTCAGATGGTCGGAGTCGTCGAGCGAGCGAGCGCATCCCAGGGAGTGGTGCGCTTCGAGACCAATCGAGCGCTCTCCGGACAGGGGCACGAGCACTACACCTCGGTCTCCGATGCGTGGGGTGTGCGTCCCACCGACGAGTTGGCTCGCCGGCTGTTCGCCTCCGGTCGGGTGTCCTCGGTCCACGTCTACGCGAACATCGTCACCGTCGAACTCGAGCGTGGCGCCACCTCCGAGGGGCTCGCGGACATCGTGCGCGACCTCTACCAGTACTGGTTGCCCGGGGTCGAACCGCCGACCTTCGACGATCTCGTTCCCGACACCCCGGCTGCGGCAGCGGTCGATGCTGATTCGAGCGACCCCTGGGCGGCTGCGGCTGCCCTGGTGCCACCGCATCTACTCGAGCGATCGAAGGCCGCTCGCGCCCGATTGAAGGGCTAAGACGCTCGCTGGTTGCGTGCGCGCAGAGTCACGCACGATCGCTCAAACGACCGTAAATTCCGGCCATGGTTCGCGACGAGGGTCTCACGCTGCACGAGGCAGCAGCCGACCTCGGCGTGCACTACATGACCGCCTATCGCTACGTGCGCCTCGGACAACTCGACGCCGTCAAGCGGGCGGGCACCTGGAGGGTGTCCCGATCGGAACTCGAGCGCTTCCGTGCCGCCCCCGCTGAGGAGCCGTCGGAGTCCACCGGCCGCAGTCGCGTCGACTGGAGCGAGCGGATGCACTCGCGTCTGGTCGCCGGTGACATTGGTGGGGCGTGGTCCGTCGTCGAGTCGGCGCTTGCCGCCGGGTCGACACCGGCCCGGGTGTACACCGAGGTGATCTCGCCAGCGCTCGTGACCATCGGCGACCGATGGGCGCAAGGGGAGCTCGACATCTCCGTGGAGCACCGCGCCACCGGCATCGTCCAGCGCATCATCGGGCGTCTCGGACCCCAGTTCGTCCGTCGTGGGCGGTCCCGCGGGTCGGTCGTCATCGGGTCACCCTCGGGGGAGCGGCACGGTCTGGTCGTCTCCATGCTCTCCGATCTCGTGCGAGCGGCGGGCTGGGAGGTCTCCGACATCGGCGCCGACTCTCCGGCCTCCTCGTTCATCTCCGCCATGCGCGAGACCGGCTCGGTCGCCGTGGTGGTGTCGGTGACCCATGCCGACTCGCTGCCCTCGTGTCGCGACACGGTCCTCGCGATTCGTGGGGCTGAACCCGACATCCCCGTGATCGTCGGGGGACGAGGCATCACCTCGCGGGCTGTCGCTGCCGACGTCGGCGCCGATCACCACGCAGCCGGTCTCGACGACCTCCTCGAGCTGCTCGGTGAGGTGGCCGCCAGCACGCGAAGCGCCTGAGTTCAGGCTCGAAGGTCCCACTCGGCGCCGTCCGCGGTGTCGCGCACCTCGATCCCTGTCTCGTCGAGACGGTCGCGGATGAGGTCGGAGACCTCGAATCGCTTCTCAGCGCGGGCGTCCGAACGAAGTTGCAGGAGCAGATCGACGAGAGGGGCGACCACGGCGCGCGGATCGGCGAGCCCGGCGACCGCTGCCTCACCGAGACGGGTCACCATCGACCGCAGCACCTGACGGGCGCGGTCGGTCTCATCGCTCTGGAGGGTGTCCGCCGACCAGGCCCAGATCGCGGTCTCGAGTTCGAGCATGACGCCGGTCGCCGTTGCGGCGTCACCGGCCGTGATGGCCGCTGAGAACTCGCGATCGGCGCGGTCCGCCGTGTCGGCGAGTGATGACTCGACGGTCTGCTCGGCACTGGCGGGGATCGTGGCGAGATCTGAGGCGTGGTCGTCGGCGATCTCAGTGGCACGGACGGTCGACGCGTCGCCGCGGATCGTGCGGGAGACCGCATCGCGATCGGTGAGGATCGCGAGGTCGAGTATCGACCCGGTGGGGTGGTGGAGGGACTCGCCGTCGACCCGCAGCGTGACGCCGCCGTTGCCGGTGACCTCGGCCTGGCCTGCGTCGAGATCGATGACGAGACCGGTGTGCTCGTCGATGCCGAGCACCCAGGTGCCCTCGGGGAGCATCGTCTCCATATGCGTCAGCCGACGCTCACCGAGGTAGCAGAAGCGGGTGTCGTGGTGGCCACCTTCGGCGTTGTCGTAGTGGGGGATGACCGCGGCCTCGATGCCGATCCCAGCCAGCAGGTCGAGGCCGTCAGCCCAGAACGGCTCGTGCCCGCACTTGTAGATCTCGTAGACGGGTACGGTCGCCACGCCGAGGGTGAGTGCGGCGGCCGAGGCGAACACGACTACGCCTCCCTGCTCGAGTTTGGATCGGAGCGCGCCGGGGACGGCGGAGCCACGCCACTGCTCGACCGCGTAGGTCGGTGAGCCGGGGCCGGCGAAGATGTAGTCGCTCCGTCGGAGTACCTCGAGGCCGCGCTCCACGGTGAGGTCATCGACCCCGATGATCCGGGTGAGGCCGGCGACGTCGAGATCGACATCGATCGACTCGGAGAAGTAGGCGACGGCGCGCTCGGCGAGCTCGGATGCGTTCTCCTGGAAGCCGTATGGGGTGTCGAGGACAGCGGCCCTGACGTTGGTCCGCACCCGGCCGGGTGAGGGTTCGAGACGTGCGGCGAGTCGACGGTGGGTCGAGACCATCGTCGGGGCGGTCTCGCCCGATCCCATCAGCGTGAGGACTCGGGGGGAGGGCATCCCTCCAGTCTGGCGAGACCGATGGTGCCGTGGCCAACAGGGCCGACGTGTTCCCGGCCTCGAATGACCGAACACCTGTTCGATACGATGTCGCCATGAGCATCATCGGTGACGACGCCCCGCCTCACGGCATCGAGCGTCTCGGTTCGGCCCGTCTCGCGACCGAGCGCACCCTCCCCCTCGATCCGGTGCTCGCTGACCTCCTCGGTGTCGATGGTCTGGTGAGGGGGCACACCGTGGCGTGCCGCGGGCCGGCTGCTCACTCACTGGCGGTGGTCGCCGCGGCGGCCGCGGTGGCGATGGGCTCATGGGTCGCCGTCGTCGGAGTCGACGGCCTCGGTGTCGAGGCGATGGCCGATGCCGGGCTTCCACCTGAGCGCCTCATCCGGATACGTGTTGCGGGCGATGGCGCCCGATCGTGGGTCGACCTCTGTCTCGCCGCCCTCGACGGGTTCGAGGTGTTGATCACCTGTCCTCCCGCTCGGGTGCCCGCGCCGGTCGCCACGGCGATCCGCCGACGACTCCGGGCCCGTGGGGGATGTCTCCTCGTCGTCGGTGATCCACGCGGGCTCGAGACCGATGTCGAACTCCTCTCGGATGGCCCCTCCTGGCGCGGTGTCGGTGCCGGAACCGGTCGTCTCGACGGTCGTCGTGTCGAGGTCCGGGCCACGGGTCGTCGTGTGCATCGGGGGAGGGCCGCGTCGCTCTCCCTCCCGGGTTCCGACGGGCGGTTGTACGGACCTGAGACGCACCATCCTGTTCCCCTACTCGCTGCGGTCTAGGCCATGGCCGGCGGGGTTCGCACCATCACCTTGCGGTGGTCCGACTGGCCGGCCTCCTCGCTCGGGCATCCACCCGACCGTCCGGTCGCGGTCATCGTGGCCAACCGGCTCGTGGCCGTGTCCCCGGGCGCGTCAGCCCACGGAGTCGCCGTCGGCGAGCGGCGCCGCACGGCGTTGAGGGCCTGCCCTGATCTCCTCATCGCCGAACGCGATCCGGCGGTCGAACTCGCGGCCTTCGAGTCGGTGCTCGAGGTACTCGCGGCGTACACCCCTGGTGTCGAACTGGTCGACCCCGGGCACATCCGGCTGCCGGCCCGGGGGCCGTCGCGGCTCTTCGGAGGTGAGCAGGCACTGCTCGAGCGCCTCTCGGGCGATCTCCGGTCGATCAGGCCCGCTGGTTGGCCGGCACCCGGTATCGGGGTCGCTGATGGTCGAGCGCTCTCGGCGCTGGCCGCTCTCCGATCGGTGTTGGCCGGTCAGCCCGAGGTGGTGCCCCCTGAGGCGTCCACCGATCGCGTCGCCGACCTGCCCGTGTCCTGGCTCGCGGAGATCGGGGAGGTGCCGATCGATCTCGTCTCGCTGCTCGATCGACTGGGCATTCGGCGTCTTGGTGACCTCGCCGAGCTCGCCGTGCCCGATGTCGTGTCGAGGTTCGGTCCCGTCGGCCTGCACGCCCACCGACTCGCCAACGGTGTCGACG
>Ga0181580_10002448_pt1 | contig 15036 bp, 8 predicted proteins | sample 071ome_23_FD_132413 | JGI IMG/M metagenome (GOLD analysis project Ga0181580, IMG submission 132413) | Coastal salt marsh microbial communities from the Groves Creek Marsh, Skidaway Island, Georgia - 071403BT metaG (megahit assembly) | ecosystem: Environmental > Aquatic > Marine > Intertidal zone...
CAGTGGGACAGTGGGACAGCGGCCGTTTTTGAATTCGAATCCATCGGTCCATCCATCCATCCATCGGTCGCCGGCGCGAGACGCGACAGAGCGACGCGCGAGAGAGGACCCGCGGTCGATACAACGTCGGACGCGTCGCGAAACGTAATAACGGCGGAGAGACCGCGGTCATGGGCGAACGAGAGGAAGATGGCGCGAAGAAGGATTCGGATTCCGGTTCGGATTCCGGTTTGAAGTGCGAACTGTTGTACTGCGGGGCGACGGATCACGGGGCGATCGGACGGGTGACGAAATCGCCGGACGCGAAGTACCCGGACCTGAACGAACCGACGAAATTCGCCGGGTTGGAGGGGAAGACCTGGCGCGCGGTCGGCGCGGGGTCGTGCGCGGCGCACTGCGCGGCGATCGATTCCGACGGCGTCGTCCACGTCTGGGGACGCAACGAACGCGGGCAGTGCGGGACGAATGATTACGTCAACCGGGGGAAGCCGACGGTCGTGCAAGGGTTGAAGGACGTCAAGTGCGTCGCGGTGGCGTGTGGACGATCGCACACGGTGGTTGTGGCGGAAAACGGTGACGTGTACGGGTTCGGGTCGAACAAGTTTGGACAGCTCGGGTGCGGGGCGGTGAAGCAACAAAAGAAAAAGGGAGACGGGGAGGACGACAGACTGACGCCGGTGAAGGCGTTGGTGACGAACGGCGCGGCGGTGTCTTGCGGGGCGGATTTTACCGCTGTGTTGACTCGAGATGGGGAGGTTTTTACGTTCGGGATGCCGCAGTACGGTCAACTTGGACACGGAACGGATCACGAGTATAACAAGAGCGCGAGTTCGATTAAAATTGTCTACGAACCGCAGCCGCACCCGAGACGCGTGACGGCGAACGGGTTCGGTGAGCGGAAGATTGTCAAGGTTCGGTGTGGACACAATCACGTCGTGTGCTTTGACGATGCCGGGAAGATTTGGACCTGGGGTAACGGCGGATACGGCCGACTCGGACACAAGGTGCAACAAGATGAATTCGCGCCGAGAATGGTTGAGATTCAAGGCGGCGATCGCAACTTGGTTCCCAAGGATGCCGTCATCGGCGCGGGATCGGTGAGCTCCTTCGTGAGCGCCGTCCAGGGGCAACTCTATGCGTTCGGGAAGCTCAAGACGGCGGGTGACAACACCATGTACCCGACCCCTTTCCTTGGACTCTCTGGTTGGGTGCTTCGCGACTTTGCGTGCGGTCACGTCACGTACGCCGCGTGCGCCGAAAAATCCGCCGTCACTTGGGGCGGTGGATTGTACGGCGAACTCGGCTATGGTCCGAGCGGTAAAAAGTCCAGCGCGCAACCAGACTTGGTACCCTCTCTCGAAGGTAAGACGACGCATCGCGTCGCCGCCGGTAATGGATTCACGCTATTTTTGGTTGACAAGGAGGACGCCAAGGATTTGCCATCCTTCACGCCGGGGCCGGATGTGGAAACCAAGCCAGAGCCCAAGGCGCCGCCGGCGAAAAAGGCTAAGAAGAAGTAAAATAAATAAACTGAGTACCCTATGAATTTGGAAACTATGCCTGCGCTTCACATTACATCGCGACAAACCAATTTAATATAAACGTCCTTCGTTTTAGACGACCCGACTGCACGCGTCTAAGACAAGCCGAGAATTTGCTCGGTTTCCGGGTCGACGGAAATTTCATAGTACGCCGGACGCGTGGGGAGACCTGGGATGGTTGGGAACGCGCCGACCAGCGGAACGACAAAGCCCGCACCAGCGCTGAGACGAACGTCGCCGATCGGGAGGGTGAATCCGCTCGGTGCGCCCTTGAGGTTTTGGTCATGGGAGAAAGAATATTGCGTCTTTGCCATGCAAATCGGCAAGTCGCCAAAGCCTTGCTCGGTGTAGAGCTTAATCTTAGCCTCAGCTTGTTCGGAGAATTCAACTCCAGAAGCCTTGTAAATGTTCTTCGCGACGGCTTCAATCTTCCCCTTGATGTCGAGGGAGGATTCATAGCCGAGCTTGAAATCCTTGCAGTCTTCGTTGTTTTCGCACGCCTTTTTGACGGCGTCAGCGAGCGCGACGGCACCCTTGCCTCCGTGGGAGTGATGCGTGCACAAGACAGCGTCGTCGGCACCGGCGGCGAGGGAGAGCTCACGAATCACGGCGTGCTCAGCCTCGGTGTCGGTCGGGAAGGAGTTGATGGCGACGACAACGGGAATGCCAAACGCCTTGGTGTTTTCAATGTGACGCACCAAGTTGCACATGCCCTCGCGAACGAGGTCGACATTCTCAGTCGTGTACGAGTGATCGAGCGGTTGGCCAGCCTTGACCGGCGGACCGCCGCCGTGGCACTTGAGCGCGCGGACGGTGGCGACGATGACGGCGCAGTTCGGCTTGAGGCCAGACTTGCGGCACTTCAAGTTGACAAACTTTTCAAGGCCAATGTCGGCACCGAAACCGGCTTCAGTGACGACGAAACCACCCTTGCCCACCATGTCGAGACCGATTTGGTCGGCAATGATGGACGAGTTACCGCTCGCGATGTTCGCGAACGGACCCGCGTGCACGAGCACCGGAGTGGCTTCGAGAGTTTGCATGAGAGTCGGCTTGATGGCGTCCTTCATGAGCGCCAGAACGGCGCCGGTGACGCCCAAGTCGTCGCACGTCACTGGGTTACCGGCGCGATCCGGACCGACAACCATGTGTCCTAGGCGTTCTTCCATGTCCGCGAGAGACGTGGTCATCGCGAGGACAGCCATGATTTCAGAGGCAACGGTGATATCGAAGCCAGTCTTGCGAGTGTAGCCCTTCTCCGTCGGCGACTGACCGACGGTGATTTCACGCAAGAAGCGGTCATTCATGTCAACGACGCGTCTCCACGTCATGCGCTCCGGATCAATGTCCAAACGAACAAACTTGGAGCGCTCTTCTTCGGTGAGATCATCCGGGTTCGTCTTATCGATCCCGAGCTTCTTCAATCTCTTCAACATGATGGCGGAGAAGGAGCAAGTGCCATCCTTCTTGCGCGGAATCAAGCGGCGCCAGAGCGCTTCATCACTCTGCGTCGATTCGTGGAACATCCGAGCGTCGATCGCCGCCGCAACCAAGTTGTTCGCGACGCCAATGGCGTGAATATCACCCGTCAAGTGCAAGTTCATCTCCTCCATCGGAATCACTTGAGAGTATCCGCCGCCGGCGGCGCCCCCCTTGATGCCAAACGTCGGACCCATGGACGGCTGACGAATGCACGCCACCGCCCGCGCGTTCGTGTGCGCCTGAAGCGCCTGCACCAAACCAATAGTCGTCGTAGACTTACCCTCACCCAACGGCGTCGGCGTGATACCCGCCGTCACGACGTAGTATCCCTTTTCAGTCGTCGCGCCGCGTCTCGCGCCGAGCGTCGTAGACAATTTTTCAGACAACTTCGCCTTGTACTTTCCGTACAACTCGTAATCATCCTCCTCCAAGCCACACATCTGTTCCGCAACAATCTTAATCGGCAACGCCGTCGCCGCGGTGGCGATATCGATGTCGCTCGGCGTCGGCGACTTCAAATCCGTCAGCCGGAACGCGCCGAAATCAAACCCGCCCGTCATCTTTTCAAACGCCAAACCTTGTTCCTTGGTCGCTCGGCGTTCGCCCTCCTCTTCGATCGTCGACGATCCGTTCGCGGCACTTGCCGTGATCGTTTTCGTCGCTCTTCGCGCGCCCGCGGGTCCACCGGGGGTGACGAATCTATCGCAAACGCGTCGTCCAGAGAGGGTGCTCGCACGCGCTTGAAGAACACCGTGCGCACGTCGCGTCGTCGTTGTCGCCGCGATGCGCATGCGATGTACTGATGCGCGCGGGGGTGAAGTCTGTAGGGTATTCGAGCCTCGGTCGCGCGAGTCGAGACGCGGGTTGAGGCGAGCGCGGTCGTCGAACGACGGCGCGGAAGTGACGTCAGAGGGGGGCTATTGGCCGCCGTTTCACATCATCTTCAACTTCTATCAATTAAGGGGTTTTATATATGTTTCACATGTCCGAGGATAATATTTACTTTTTGGATTAGTTTCGAAACGCGAATGCGTCGACGCGCACACGCGAGCGCGCGACGCGTCGACGCGTCGGCGCTGGGAACGCGTCCTCGGGAGGTTACACGCGCGTCCGTTCGGTTTGACGTGCGCGCGTCGACGGTGTATCGACCCGAAACGGAGGATTAATCGGAACTTTCAGTTACAGCGCGCCTCCCGGCATGACGACTTTGACGACGTCGAACGCGCCGAAGACGACGATGCGAGACGCGAGTCGACGATGGTTCGTCGACGCCGGACGCGCGTTCTTCGAAGACGCGCTCGTCGTCATGGACGACGCCGGGGCGGCGTGCGCGAGGAGCCACGCGGGCGGACGCGCGCTGGTGGAAACGTGCGGCGTCGCGTGCGCGACTTCGTTCGACGCCGTCGCTCGCTCGCGGTCGGGATCGGGTTCACCCGATGAGAGGTTGCGCGACGTGCTGGGGAACGAAATCGATGAGACGACGCCGGTGACGATGTGCGTCGGACGACGGTTGGCGGAGGCGAGGGAGGACGTGACGGCGTGCGTTCGAGCGAGAAGCCGCGCGAGTCGAGCGACCGTCTTCGTAGGTTGCGATGAAGGGGATGAGACGCACGCGGACGTCGCTCGGGCGTTGACGGAGGAGTGTGAGAAAATACTTCGCGAGGCGGCGGCGACGACGCGCGAAGAAGGAACAGGGAAAAACGGCGGTGATGAAGAGAAGGCGGTCGACAACGCCGGAAGCGACGCCGAAAGCGAAGACTGGGGTAGTTGGGGAGACCAGAACGAGAACGACGATGATTGGGGCGCGAGCGGGTCGACGCCAGTACGTCCAGAGAACGCCACGGCGCCGTCTCCGGCACGGTCTCGGAGTGAACAGAATCGGTTTTCAATCAAGTTTTTCCCGCCGATGATGTACGGAGCTGTTTCAGACGGCGTCTTTTCGCTCTCAAGCGCGCGTGCGAACGTCGAGGAGAAGAGCGCCGCCGACGCGCTCACGGGTGAGAGTCGTCGGCATCGGATCATAGGTCATCACTTAGCGGAGATTATGGCGCATTGGGCGCTGGCACCGGATTATTTCGCCCTCGGACCAGAGTCGGAAGCCATCGCGCGCGTGGCGGCGCAAGCCAAGACGGACCCGGTGGGCGTGGATACGATGGTGACGCCTCGTACGGCGGCGGTCATCATCGTCGATAGAGAAGTAGATTTGATGACGCCGAGCATGACTCGGGATGGATGGCTCGAGCGCGTCGTCGGTGCGGGTGAAAACGAGGATGAAAACGCGGTGGGCGAAGCGTTGTCGTCTTTGTGCCCGCTCCTGTCGTCGCCCGAAACCATCGCATTGGACGAGAGCTTGCTTTCCAAAACCGCGCGAGATGGGGCGATGTACGTGCGGAAGATGCTCAGAGAGGTGGCTCACGTCGAGTCGATTGTTGTACCCAAGGTGGACGAATCGAAGAGTCGATCGGTGACGTCGGAGGATCTAGACGTGCTCGTGCGAGCGCTCGAAAGTGACGCCGGTGTAGAACTGAGACATCGGGCGCTCATCCAGCGCGCCAAGCTCACCTCGCGCGCGTTGACGAACGAGAAGGACATGGAGGCGAACAGACAGATCATCGCGTTGCAGCGACTCACGGCTGCGGCGCTAGAAAACAAGGCCCCCGGCGTTGGACAGACGGCTGTCGACGTGTTGAAGATGATGTATTCTTCGAGCGGCACCGCCGCGGGACGTTTACGCGAAGCCTTATCCATCGTTTTGGCGGCTTACGTCATAGCAGAAGACGCTAACGCGTGTTCTAACATTGGAACCATGGGAAACTCTCCTTTTAGCGCCGAATTGGACGGAAAGCTTCGAGAAGCTCTCGCGAACGTCCTCGCGGCGAGCGACATCGAGGATGTCCAATCGCAGCTTCCCTCGCTCGGACAGAGCGCGATCGAAGCGTTAGAAAAGGTGAAAAATAGCAATAGCAATGGGAAGGCGACCAATGTCGATGCACCGCAGACGCCAGAGAAGGATGAAGATGACGGATGGGGAGATGACGACGATTGGGGCGACGACGACGACGACGGATGGGGAGACACGACGGGAAAATCACCACCGATGGCAAATCAAGCGACGATGACGACGACGACGACGACGACGACGACCGAAACCGATCCAGAAGTCGCTGCCGCCGCGCTTGAACTCAAAGACGCCGTCGAGTCGGTCCTCCGTTCTATCGCGTCGATGAGCCTCGCGCGCCGACGCGTTCTGAAGAGTCGCGACGAGCTCAAAGCGCTCTACGCCGACGGATTACCCAATCCGACCCTCGTGGACATCGTCCGCCGGGTCAAAACATCCACGGACGACCGAGGAATCACCGCCGACTTCAAGCACATCGCTGCATCTCTCGGCGGTTTGCTCAAATCCGCCGCCGCCGCGTCCGCATCCGCCGCGAGCGCCTCCATCGTCGGCGGCGGCGGCTCCGTCATGGGCCGGCTCGGCTCCCTCATCAACAAGGTGGCCGCCGCCCCAAAACCCAGCGATCGCGACGTCACCGTCGTCTTCCTCGTCGGCGAGCTCTCCCTCATCGAACTCACCGCCGTTCGCGCCGAATCCAAGCCCCGCGTCGGCGAAGACGACATTTCTTTCGTCTCCGCGAGCCGTCGACGCCACAAGGATTTCATCCTCGGCGCCGAACGCGTCGCTCGATTCGCCCCGCGCGGCGTCCCATCCCCGTGATCCCCCACTCGCGGTCGTCACGACGTGTAAAGAACTCAGACAAATTCTAGATTGGAATCACAACCACCGTGGCGCGCGTCGCACCGCGCCGTTTCGCGTTCCGTTCGACGCGCGAGGTCGAGCGCGCGTTCGGCTCCAGGTTCATTCAAAAAATCTCAATCATTCGACGGTTCATGACTCGTCAAATACACCATGACCCCCTTCTGCAGACCGACACAGATCCGAACGAACCGCGCGCGCGCGACGGCGCTCGACACATCGAGACGCTCGACCGAGACCCGGCGCGAGCGCAGACTCGACGGGAATAAGCCTTCGTCGTCGGGAAATCAACCGCGAAACGCCCCCGATCGCGACGGGACTCGCGCGCGGGAAGGAAAAGAACCGCCGCCGCCGCCAAGTTTTGAGTGCGCCTCTCTGTCGCGATCGAAACGAAACGAAATGGATGCGGAACTGGCGAGCGTGCTGAACCCGGGTTCGCCCGATGCGTTCGCGAGCCTGCTCGGTGGGTTATCCTCGGCGGATAACGCGCAACGATCGAGGTGTGAGGCGGTTTTTGAACGGGCCAAGGGACACCCAGACGCGTTCGCGACGCAGTTGACGCGGGCGCTTCGAACCAACGCGGACGCTCGGACGAGAGAAACCTCGGCGGTGCTCGCGCGGAGAGTCTTCACGGCGGAGGATGGGGCGCTGTTCGCGGCGTTGAGTGGAGAGACGCGAGAGATGATCAAGGCGGAGCTGTTGAACGCGTTGAGAGAGGAGGGAGAGGTGAAGATTTCGAGAAAGGTTTGCGATTTGATTTGCGAAGTCGCGGCGGCTGGTATGGAGCGAGAGTCTCCGTGGCCAGAGCTGTTGCCGTTCATGTTCGGTGCGGTGAGCGAGGGTTCGTCGGATCGGTTAAAGGAGAGCGCGCTTTCGATTTTTGGCATGTTGGCGCCCTTTATCGGTGAGCAATTGGTACCGCAGATTCCGACGTTGCACGGAGTGCTCTCGGGGTGCTTGGCAAACGCGGACACGCAAGTGCGATTGGCGGCGCTTCGAGCGACGTGCGCGTTTGTGGATGCGTTGGAAAACCCGAGCGATCGTATGAAGTTTCAAGATTTGTTGCCGGCGATGTTGAACACGCTCGGTGCGGCGCTTCAGGGTCAAGATGAGAATACGGCGCAAGAAACGTTGGGGTATTTCATCGAGCTCGCCGAGGCGGATCCTCGATTCGTGCGCAACCACTTGTCTCAGCTCGTCGAAGCGATGCTTAGCGTCGCCGAACACGCCGATTTGGAGGATGGTACGCGCACTTTAGCGACAGAATTCTTGGTGACGCTCACCGAAGCTCGCGACCGGGCGCCGGGTATGATGCGCAAGGTGCCCAACTTTGTGCAGCGGCTTTACAACTGCCTCGTCAACTTTTTGCTCGACATTGAGGATGACGAGGACTGGCACACGGCTGAGAACGAAGAGGACGAGGGTATCGGTCAAGGTGATTTGTACGAAGTCGGACAAGAGTGCTTGGACCGCATCGCCATCGCGCTCGGATCCAACTCGGTGTTGCCGGCGTGCGCGGCGACGATGCCGTCTCTCATCGGCGACGCCGACTGGAAGAAGCGTCACGCTGCGCTCATCGCCTTGTCGCAAATCGCCGAAGGTTGCGCCAAGGGCATGAAGAAGGATGTTGTCGGCGCCGTGCAACCGTGCTTGCATGCGCTCGCGACAGATCCGCACCCGCGCGTTCGCTGGGCAGCCATTAACGGCCTCGGTCAAATGTGCACCGATCTCGGTCCCCGTTTGCAAGAAAAGGCGCACGCCAACGTGCTTCCGCTCCTTCTCAACGCCATGGATGACTCGAAGAACCCGCGATGCCAAGCGCACGCCGCGGCGGCGACGGTCAACTTCAGCGAAGATTGCCCGCCAGAGTGCATGGCTCCGTACTTGGATACTCTGATGAACAAGTTGCTCAGCTTGTTGCAATCCGGCAACAAGTCTGTGCAAGAGGCGGCGCTCACCGCGCTCGCGTCGACCGCAGACAACGCGCAAGAAGCGTTCGTCAAGTACTACGACACCGTCCTTCCGTTCTTAAAGTCAATCTTGGTGAACGCCAACGGAAAGGAGTACAGAATGCTTCGCGCCAAGGCGGTCGAGTGCATTTCCCTCGTCGGCATGGCTGTCGGCCGTGCGCGCTTCGCCCCAGATGCCCGCGAAGTTATGGACTTGCTCATGCGCCTCCAATCTGGTGGCTTTGAAGACGATGATCCCACGGTACAGTACATGTTACAAGCCTGGACTCGTCTCTGCAAGTGCCTCGGTGAAGAATTTATCCCGTACTTGCAAGTCGTCATGCAACCCTTGCTCAAGTCGGCGAACCTCAAGGCGGACGTCATCGTTACGTCCAAGGATGACGATGAGGAAGAAGAAGAGGAAGAGAATGACGAGTACGAACAAGTCGACTACGGCGATAAGCGTGTGTCCATTCGTACCGCCGTTCTCGAAGAGAAGGCGACCGCGTGCAACATGTTGTGCTGCTACGTCGACGAACTCAAGGATGGCATTTTGCCCTACCTCGAGGACATTCTCCAAACCATGATTCCGTCCCTCGAGTTTTACTTTCACGAGGACGTCAGACGCGCTGCCGTCGCTTCCTTGCCGGACCTTTTGCGCGCGGGTAAGATTGCCGTCACGAAGGGGGTCAAGGATCAAGCGTGGTTCCAACAATTGGTCAACCACATCATTCCGCCGCTCATTCAAGCCATGGCCAAGGAACCGGATGTGGAAATTCAGGTGCGGCGACAAAGACACTCGTTCAAGCAAGCAAGTGATGAGACTTATGGATTCCCCTTCAAGATGCTCTAAGCACTGTTGATAAATCCGTTATAACAGTCCCTGATGCTTGGTCTTTTTGTATTTGCTTTTTTTCATCGACGACGAACGCCTGGAAACGAACACTGACTGACAAAACGAAAACCTTTGCAGGCGCGCATGTTGGAATCCCTCGCCGAGTCTGCCGGCGAAGCCGGTGAACTCGTCCGCGATCACTTGACCGCGATGTTGGAGACTTTCAAGGTTTTGCTGACGGAATCCCTCGAGCGCCGAGCCGAGCGTAACAAGCGCGCCGGCACGGATGATTTCGACGAGGAGGAAATGCAAGCGCTCGAGGAGGAACAAGAGGCTGAGGATGAGGTGTTTGATCAGTTTGCGGAATGCGTCGGTTCGTTGCTCAAGAGCTTCCACAGCGCCATTTTACCCGCGCTCGAACCGCTCTTGGGTTTCATCATTCCTCTCTTGGATAAGAGCAGAAGCGCGGCAGAGCAAAGAATTGCGATTTGCGTCTTTGACGACATTTTCGAACACGCGAGCGACGGCGGCGCGGCGCTCAAGTACCTCGAAGGTTTCGTTAGTCCGTGCATAGCCGGTTGCACCGATAACGACGCGGATGTTCGTCAAGCGTCCGTGTACGGCGTCGGTGTCATGGCGGAGCACTGCGGCCAGAGCTTTGCGGCGCACGTGCCCAGTGCGCTCACCGCACTCGCCACGGTTATTCAAGCCCCAGGCGCGCGCGACGACGAAAACATTTACGCATTTGAGAATGCGGTCGCGGCGCTCGGTAAGATGTGCGAATTCCAAAGCGGTGCTTTGGACGCGAGCGTCATTCTTCCGTCTTGGTTGGCCAACTTGCCGCTGACGGAGGATAAGGTTGAGGCGAGAAACGTGCACGCCCAACTCATGCGCCTCCTCGAAACCAACAGCGGGGCGTTGATGGGTGCCCAGTTTGAACACGTGCCGCGCGTCGTGAGCGTGCTCGCGGACGTGCTACCAACGTCCACGTTGAGTTCCAAGTTGAGATTGGTGGAACCGGACGTCGCGGCAAAGATGAAGGCTTTCCTCATCCAGATGCAGTCTCAAATGCCACAGGATAAACTCGCGGCGGCTTGGGGAGTGTTGAGCACTGAAAAGCAAGCCGCGCTTCAAGCGGCACTCCAGTAGAGATCTAGGGTAATACGAAACACAGAGACGACAGTGTTTATTATTTTCTTGTTTTATTCACAACCCTCTGAGCGAGCGAACGAACGAACGAGCGAACGAGCGAACGAACGAGCGCTGCTCTACGACTTGCGCTCCTCGGGACGCTCTTGGACCCAATTGTAGCGGCCGTCATACTTTTTCGGATCCCATTCCGGCAACTCGGACGCCAACGCACCGACCTCATTCAATTCGCGTTGTCTCAAGAGCTTCTTATCGAAAATCGATCCCGTCGCCCCACAGCTTCCGACGCGCATGTCGGCGTACCGCTTCGTATCGAACGCCAACAATTCGTAAAACGACCCGGTGCGAAGCTTCAAATCCGAATACTTCACCCCGGTCGCCACGCAAATCTCGCGCTTCACCTCCGCCTTTGTGTCATTCTCTGAAATATCCACGTCGACGTACCACGCATCGAGCAAACCGAGTCGCACTTTCCGCGCCCCCGGGACTTCAAAGTAACACGTCACGCGCGTCTTCACCATGACGCGTGCGCACCAGACGAACACACACGACGAGAAACAAAACAAAACACACACACACGAACGACGAGACGCACCGCGGGCGACGCGAATGACTTCACCACGCCGATCCCTCACGCGCGAATGACCACTCCAACGCGCGCGTCGATCAATCGCGCCGTCCGACGACGATAACAACGAAGACGACGAGCAACAACGACGAAAACGGCTGTCGTAACGCTCGAAACAAAACATACCCACTGATCGACGGGTCATGACTCGAGAATGGAATCCCAGTGAACGCCGCCGTTACCAAAATTAAAAACGGTTCCTACACGATGGACTTTACTTTTCGCTTTTTTGAGGATTTTCCCTCCCGCGCGCGTCCACAGACCCGGACGGACGGACGGACGGACGCGCCGATGTCGGTGTTTAACGCCCCCGCGGCGGCGCGAACGGCGACCGGACGCGCGCCGGCGCGATCGGTGACGATCGCGGAGGGTGGTTCGACGCGCGGGGCGACGCGAGTGCCGATGAATCCTCGAGCGAGGGACTCGGATGAGGAGGACGAGACGAGTGATGACGATGACGACGACGAGGACGAGGAGGAGGAAGGGACGTCCGGAAGCGATGAGGACGATGATTTGGATGCCGGAACGTCGACGTCGGCGTTGGTGGCGCTCACGGGCGCGGGTGAAGGGGCGCAGTGCGTCGTGCGAGGCGCGGATGGGGTCGCGCGAGGCGTGTGGCGTTGCGCGCTCTTCGCCGAGGACGAGCGCGTAGAGAGCGAAGCGGACGTCGCCGAGGCGTTCGGGAGGTTAGTCGCGGCGAAAGATAAACCGTGGGTGGTGGTGCTCGCGCGCGGTGGGCACTTTGCGGCGAGCGTGTTTGATGTGCGGGGGTTCGACGGGAGCGGCGACGCGCCAAAGGCGAGCGCGGTGGCGCACACGACGTCGTCGAGGTACGTCGTGCGGGCGAAAGCTGGGGGTAGGCAGGTGACGAAAGATGCCGGTGGGAAGAATATAAAGTCGGCGGGGAGTTCGATTCGGCGTCAGGGGGAGTTGGCGCTGGAACAGGATATGCGTAAGGCGTTGGCGGAGGACTGGAAGGACGCGGTCAAGGTGCGCGCCTCTTTCTTTTTTCTTTTTGTTTAGAGTTTGGAATTCGTCGTCATCGACATGGATCCGGGTGATGAAAACTGACATCCTGAGACGGACGGCGTACGCGTCGTCCGAGTGGCTGTGGCGAGCGACCGCGGTATCGGTCGCGTCGGCGGGTGACGACGGCGTTCACGCGAAGCAGAACCTTTACGCCGTAGGGCGCGCGCGCGCGTTCGCGTCGATCGGTACTTTCGATCCGCGAGCGATGCGTGTCGCCCGTAGGTGTGCCGGGTTCTGTAACGCACGGGCATCGTTTGATCCGTTCACGTCGGCGCGAGTGACGCCGCGCGAGTGACGCCGCGCGAAGGCCGTCTATGAGGGTTCAGTTATGAGAGCTGACGGATCGTCGCGTCGATGTTTCTTTTGTTTACAATTGTCGCGTTTTCTTCGTTATGATTTTTGTTGTCTGACGCGCGCGGCCACGTTTTCATCACTTCACAGGATGCGAGTCGGATATTCATCAGCGTCAGTAAAGTGGATGCGAAGACGCTCTTCAACGCGAAGAATCCCATTTTGGATCGAAAAGACCCGCGAATCAGACGCGTACCGTTTATGACGCAAAAGCCTACGTTCAACGAGACGCGACGCGTCGCGGGGCGTTTAGCCGCCGTGAACCTCAACGTTGTCGAAGAACGTGCTCCGACGTTGGAGTTTGATGAAGAATTAACCAATCTCGTCGATACCAAGTTTATAATTGCCGCCAAGCCCAAGGCTGTCGTGGAGGAACCGACGCCTACGGAGGAAGCGGAACCGGAAGCGCCCGAGCCAGAACTTCACGCTGCCGCTCGAGCGGGCGACGCGGATCGCGTTCTCGCTCTGCTCAACGATGAGCACGCGGACCCGACTGTGGTGTACAGAGGGAAAGTTGCGTACGTCGTGAGTAAAGACAAGGTTACGCGCGACGCGTTTCGACGCGCCATGGCTCGAGCGCCAGACGCATGGGACTGGATCTCTGAAGCGCAAGTGCCGAGTGCTCTCACGGAGGAGCTTGAGGCCAAGCACGCGGCTAAGGAAGCTGAGTACGAAGCTGCGCGAAAGGCGAAGGAGAAGGAGCGTAAAAAGGCGCAAAAGGAACGGAAGAAGAAGCAATCCGCGGCGGCGGCGTTGTTGGCCAAGACGCAGCCGGCGAACGAACGCGATGAAGGCGGTAGCAAATCCGCCGCTCTGCTGGAAAAGGTTGACAAGGACGCCAAAGATCGTCGAGAACAAATGGTAAGTGTACGCGCCGCGCGAATATATTTTTCTCTCGCGAACATTGTTGATTCACTCGCACCTCGCAGCTCGAACATGGGACTCATCAAATAAATCGACAATGTTTACTAACGCAGGCTCGCGCCGCAGAGCGACGAATGGAAGCGCAAGCAGCCGCGAAACGTGCGAGCCTCGGTGCACTCGGCGGGGCCCACTTTCGTGACTCGAGCTCTATCGGCGGCGGCTCGAACGGGTCGTGACGTCGTTCGCTTTGTTAGAAGCGAAAGCGACGTCATGATCAAGGGTGCTTTCGTAGGTCTCGCCCTCGCCGTCATCACGCAAAGTCGCGCCGATTTGAAAAAAGAGAAGGAAAAGCAGAGGGGCGCGACGAAATTGTAGCGCAAAGTAGTGTAGAAACATTCAATTCATTGATGAGAATAGCAAATATTTGGTAAGAAACTACTGTACACGCTCGCTCTAGCGCGCGTTTTCAATCGCCTTGAGACACTCCACCACCGACTCGCCTCGCTCCATCTTTTCCGTCAACGCGTCGAAAGCCCCGGCGTGCTTTTTCAAAATTGATGCCGCCTGCCACACGGCCCATCGCGTCAGTTGCTGCTGCGACGCATCAGACATTTTGGGTTCAATCCTATTCAACATTCTTTGCAAGTCAAACAAATCCGCAGTCTGTCCCATCACCTCTTCAAACTCTAAAGCTTCCGCGGCGACGCCCGCCATGGACACCACCGCCAACGGCAACGCCTCCGCCTCGGTCAATCTCGCCCCTTGAAAAATCTTCCTCTCCAATTTGCTCTCCATAAAGTTCACGTGCGACTGGTCGATGCCCAAGTCGTACGAACCAACCGGAACGCCCAACGCGTACCCAACCAAAAAGTGCCCCGCTTCGTGTCTCGCGATCCGTCTGCGGTACTCCGGGTTCACCCGCGCGAACCGATCGATCGCAACGCGCAACAATCCGGGCGCCGTAGATCCAACCGCGAGCACCGCCAAAGCGATGCCACCGATTAAATATGAACCAAACGCGCCCCAGTCCCCCGGAAGCGTCACCCCAACCACCGTCGCGAGCAAAGACGTGCTCATCGTCACGCCGACGATGAAGTTGAAATCGTTCGCATCGCTCGGACGTCCGATTGATTCCGGGTTTTGCACTCCGAGCTGTCGCAGTTCGTTCGGAAAGACGTTTCGGCGCATCAGCTCTGGATAAGAGTCCCACACGTTGGCGTTGCCGGTGGTTTTGAGCGACGAGAGCGACGAGCGAACGGTGGAGGTCGCGCGTTCGAGCGCTTCGGGACGCTCACTCGGTGGTAAACGTCGCACGGCGTCGAGCGCAGTCTCGATGTCGGCGTAGCTGGCGTCGGCGGCGCGCACGCGGACGATGCGACTGGATGACGTGGCTCGAGTGCGTCGAGTGGGTCTCGACGCACAGAGACGGACGGTGGACGCCGACGGGCGCG
>Ga0181580_10002452_pt1 | contig 15026 bp, 14 predicted proteins | sample 071ome_23_FD_132413 | JGI IMG/M metagenome (GOLD analysis project Ga0181580, IMG submission 132413) | Coastal salt marsh microbial communities from the Groves Creek Marsh, Skidaway Island, Georgia - 071403BT metaG (megahit assembly) | ecosystem: Environmental > Aquatic > Marine > Intertidal...
GGTCGAGATCCATGCCGAGGAGGGTGTGTCGGCGGCCGAGGTGATCATGACGCAGCTTCATGCCGGCGGGAAGTTCGACAACAATTCCTACAAGGTGTCTGGCGGCCTTCACGGCGTCGGGGTTTCGGTTGTCAACGCCCTGTCGGAATGGCTGGAGCTGACGATCTATCGTGACGGCCGTCAGCACAAGGTGCGGTTCCGCCATGGTGAGGCCGAAGGGCCGCTGGCTGATACCGGAGACGCTAACGGTCTGACCGGAACGCATGTCACTTTCATGCCCTCGACCGACACCTTCTCCGCCATCCAGTTTGATTTTGCGACGCTTGAACATCGGCTTCGCGAACTGGCCTTCCTGAATTCGGGCGTGCGCATCCAGCTTGCCGACAAGCGCGGCGCCGAGCCTGTTGTATCGGAATTCTTCTTCGACGGTGGCCTGACAGCCTTTGTCGAATGGCTCAACCGCTCACGCTCGCCGCTTCACGAGACGGTGACGCTGACGACAACACGTGATGACATCACCGTCGAGCTGGCCATGGCCTGGACCGATTCCTTCCATGAAAACACGCTGTGCTTCACCAACAACATCCCGCAGCGCGATGGCGGCACGCATCTTGCCGGTTTCCGCGCGGCGATGACCCGTGTCGTGAACAGCTACGCGCAATCCTCGGGAATCGCCAAGCGCGAGAAGGTGGCGCTCACCGGTGAGGATTCGCGCGAGGGCCTGACGGCGATTGTCTCGGTGAAGGTGCCGGACCCGAAATTCTCGTCGCAGACCAAGGACAAGCTTGTCTCCTCGGAGGTGAAGCCGGTGGTCGATTCGGCGGTGGCAAGCTGTCTCAACCAGTGGTTCGAAGAGCATCCGGCGGATGCCCGCAAGATCATCTCGAAAGCGTTCGAGGCGGCGGCGGCGCGCGAGGCGGCGCGCAAGGCCCGCGACCTGACGCGGCGCAAGGGCGTGATGGAGATCGCCAGCCTGCCCGGCAAGCTTGCCGACTGTCAGGAACGCGACCCGTCCAAGTCGGAACTGTTTCTTGTCGAGGGTGATTCGGCCGGCGGTTCGGCCAAGCAGGGCCGCGACCGCGCCAACCAGGCGATCCTGCCGCTACGAGGCAAGATCCTGAATGTCGAGCGGGCGCGGGCCGACAAAATGCTGTCCTCGGCCGAGATCGGCACCCTGATCACCGCCATCGGTGGCGGCGTCGGCAATGATGAAATGGACACCGAAAAGGCCCGCTATCACAAGATCGTCATCATGACCGACGCCGACGTCGATGGCAGCCATATCCGCACCCTGTTGCTGACATTCTTCTTCCGGCATATGCGCCCGCTGATCGAGGCCGGTTATCTCTATATCGCGCAGCCGCCGCTGTTCCGCGCCAAGCGCGGCCAGTCCGAGGTTTATCTGAAGGACCAGCGTGAGCTGGACACCTATCTGATGGAGGCCGGGCTGAAGGATGCCGTGCTGACATTGCAGGACGGCGCCCAGCTTGCCGGTGCCGATCTGCATGAAAGCGCGGCGCGCGCCACCATTGCCGGGCGGCTGATCGAACAGCTTGGCAGGCGGCTTGGCAACCGTGATGTGATCGAGCAGGCAGCTATCGCCGGCCTGCTGACCCCAAGCATGATTGGCAATGCAGAGGGCGTCGCATATCTGGCGCGGCGGCTGGAAGCGCAGGCGTCAGACCTGGAAAAGGGCTGGCAGGCTGCGGTCGAGGATACACCGAACGGTCCGGCGACGGTTGTCACACGCCAGCTGCGCGGAATCACCGAGCGTTATGTCATTGACATGCGCCTGCTGAAGGCACCGGAAGTGGCAGAACTTGACGACATGGCGGCGCATCTCCAGGAGCTCTATGTCAACCCGGCAACGCTGCGACTCGGCTCCAATGAATCGGTCATTACCGGGCCGCTTGGCCTGTCGCAGGCGATTTTCCAGACCGGCCGGAAGGGCGCGCAGATTTCACGCTATAAGGGGCTTGGCGAGATGAACCCCGAACAGCTGTGGGAAACCACCCTCGACCCGTCGCAGCGAACGCTTCTTCAGGTTTCAATCGAGCAGGAGGAAGAGGCCGACAACGCTTTTTCGACCCTCATGGGCGAGGCGGTGGACCAGCGCCGCGAATTCATCCAGAAGAATGCCTTGAGGGTTGCCAATCTTGATGTCTGAAGCCGGGTAGATGGCTATCGAGCCGCAATCCACCGAACGCAAATGGTCGGACACACCGGCCATACGTACATTCATGCAACCGCGTGAGCGGCGTGGCAGCCCCCCCGGCACGATGGATGCCCGCCTGATCCTGAACATCCGCTGGCTGGCACTGGCCGGTCAGCTTTTCGCCCTTCTTTTCACCTTTCTTGGTCTGGAAATCCAAATTCCGATCGGGCCGGCATTGTTCGTGATCGGCCTTTCGGTGGCGATGAATGTCTGGCAGACACGCCTTACGATGATCCTGGAGAGGGGCCGCAACCAGAGCTTTCCGGCGCTGATCTTCGACGTCATTCAGCTGTCGGCGCTTCTCTATTTCACCGGCGGCCTGTTGAACCCCTTTGCCGTGCTTCTGCTGTCGCCTGTCGTGGTGTCGGCAACATTGCTTCGCCGCCGCGAAACATTACAGCTGATCGCCCTTGTCGCGGGGTGCGTCAGCTTTCTGGTGTTCTTCAATTATCCGTTGCCGGTCGATGATTTGCGGGCGGCGAATCCTGATCTTTATCTCATCGGCTTGTGGATGGCGCTTGTTCTGTCAGCCACTTTCATCGGCATCTATACATGGTGGATCGCCTCGCGCGCGCGACGTCTTGATGAAGCGCTGTCCGAGGCGCGGCTGGCCCTCGCCGCAGAGCAACAGGCAGCGGCGCTTGGCACATTGGCAACGGCGGCGGCACACCGGCTGGGATCCCCGCTGAACACGATCACGGTGATTGGCCATGAATTGGCACGCGACATTACCGACGATGATCCGCTCTATGAGGATGTGATGCTGCTCCGCGCCGAGATCGAGCGTTGCCGGGTCATTCTTGGTGAACTTGATGATTACCAGTCGGCAGAATCGCTCGATCTTGAAACGCCGGTGCCCTTGTCGGGACTGATCGAGGAAATCCTCGACAGCCGGCTTGAGGATGGCGCCGCTTCCTTCACCATCGATTTCGACGAGAGATCGGCAGTGCCCATGCCGCTTGTCAGGCGTGGACCGGAATTGATGCACGCGCTGGAGGATCTGCTCAGCAATGCGCGTGATTTCGCCAGAACCAAGGTCAGCATCATGATCCGCTGCACGGTTCAGGATGTGATTGTGACGATAAATGATGACGGCCCGGGCTTTCCGGCCGGGGTGCTGGCACGGATCGGTGCGCCCTGGAACAGCTCGCGTCGCGGAGAGGGCGCGCATCGGGGTTTGGGTATTTTTATCGCCAGCACCTTGATTGAGTCACTTGGTGGCTCAATATTATACGGGAATGCGGAGACCGGTGGCGGTGAGGTGAAGGTTCACCTGCCACTCGATTCAGTGGCGGCAGACGGTCTGCCCGCGTAACCGACCGGTGTAGTGAGCCTTTTTAGCGAGCCTTTGTAGTGAGATAGTGCGTGACCGACAATTCGCTGTTGATCCTTGATGATGATGCGCCCCTTCGCACCCGCCTGCGCCGCGCCATGGAGTCCCGTGGGTTCGAGGTGATGGATGCCGGGTCTGTCGCGGAAGGCATCGATATCGTTCGCAAGACGCCGCCGGCCTATGCTGTTCTCGACATGAAACTGGAAGATGGCAGTGGTCTGAGCCTCGTGTCCGAATTGCGTGCCAAACGTGCGGAATGCCGGATCGTCATGCTGACCGGCTTCGGCAATATCGCGACGGCGGTGGCGGCTGTCAAAGCCGGTGCTCTTGATTATCTCCCGAAACCCGCCGACCCGGACAGTATCGCCGCGACCCTTCGCCATACCGGCGACGGCATGCCGCCACCACCACAGGACCCGATGAGCGCGGACCGCGTCCGTTGGGAACATATCCAGCGCGTTTATGAGCAATGCGGTCGCAACGTCTCCGAAACAGCACGGCGGCTTCGCATGCATCGCCGCACACTGCAGCGCATTCTCAGCAAGCACGCACCACGCGCCTGAAGGCCGGCGTCCCGCCGGTCTCCCGCCCTGCCTGACCCATCGCTCCCCGCGGTTTTTCGGCATCATACCTGTTGTGATCCGCATGGCGCTCATGATCAGATGATTTGATCGCGGACGCCCGAGGCAATCTCTCAAAATGCGCGAAAGGCGGGTTTACGTTTTATGTTGAATCACCCTAAAATCCGGCGCTTCGGGAATGTATGAGACGTTCCCGCCTGCATCAGGTTGTGGTTGGGGGTGCGAAACATGTCGCTTCGAATAACAGCGGTCGTCACAATCGGCCTGTATGGGCTGGTCCTGGCCGCCTGCATGCCGGACATTGGTGTGAAGCCGCAAACCGATACCGCCACGATTGATCCCGAACCGGAGCAGGCTGTTGCCGTACAACCTGCCGAAGCGACGGTTGAACAGATAGCACCGCCACCGCTTGTCTATTCCTGGGACACCGGCTTTTCCACTTTTTTGTCACCACCGATCGAGGTGCGTCGTCTGGCGCGTGATGACTGTATGGCCGCCGGGTATGAAATTGCCACGGTCGCAACAATGGCGCTTGATGGCAGCACGGCCACGGCGACCTTTATCTGTCGCGGCGATTTCGAGTAGAATTCCTGCACTGTGATTCTTTACATTGGAACCGGTGACGGTTCCGGGTTGCTGTTGCGCGACCCGAGCCTGTCTCCTCCGGCACCTTGCCCGGTGCTGACATTCGAACGCTGACATCTGATTGGATCTGACATGAAAACAAGACGACTTGGAACTTCCGGCCCGCTGATTTCCGCCATTGGCTATGGCGCCATGTCCTTTACCGATTTCTACGGGACGACAGACGAGTCGCAGTCGCATGCCGTTCTGGCGGCGGCGCTTGATGAAGGCATTACGCATATTGATACCTCGAATGCCTACGGCCCGCATCGGTCGGAAGCTGCCATTGGCAGTTTTCTCGCCAAACAGGGAAACCGGCGCCATGATCTTTTTTCCATCGCGACGAAGGCCGGTATCACCAAGGACCCTGACACCGGCGCACGCACCTACAACAATTCGGCGGCGCATCTCGAGGCCGAGCTTGACGGGTCGCTGGCGCGGCTTGGCGTTGACCGTGTCGACCTTTTCTATGTCCATCGTCGTGATGCCGCGACGCCCATTGAAGAGGTGACAGAGACACTTGCCGGCCTGATCAGGAAAGGCAAGATCGGTGGCTTCGGCTATTCTGAAATCGCGCCTTCCTCATTGCGCCGGGCCAACGCCGTGCATCCGGTAATGGCGGTGCAGTCCGAATATTCGCTGGCCGTGCGTTATCCCGAGCTTGGACTGGTCCAGACCACGGCCGAGCTTGGAACAGCACTTGTCGCTTTCTCGCCGGTCGGCCGTTCGCTGCTGACGGACAAGCCGCATTCGGCTGAAAAAGCCGCCGAGTTGCCGTTCCTGAAGGTCAATCCACGGTTTCAGGAGCCCAACCTTTCGGCCAACATTGCCGCCGGCGAGGCCTTTCGCCGCCTTGCCGCGGACATGGGAACATCCGCCGCCGCGCTGTCCATCGCCTGGCTGCTGCACCAGGGCGAGCATGTGATTCCGATCCCGGGCACACGTTCGCCGGAGCATCTGCGCCAGCATTGCGAGGGCGCGCGGCTCGACCTCGACGCGGCGGCGCTGGCGGCCATTGACGCGGCGCTTCCGGTTGGCTGGGCGCATGGCGACCGCTATTCGGTGGCACAGTGGGACGGCCCCGAGAAATATTGCTGAATGACCAAGGGGGAAGGCGGCAGGACAGAACGGCGCCGGGCGGTTGATCTTGGTCAGCCTGTTGCCGGCTGGACAGGCGCTGCGGCCCCGGCCCGGCAACCCATGGTCGGTCATCATTGCCGGCTGGAACCGCTTCGGATGGATCATGCGGCCGGGCTTCACGCCGCCTTCAGAACCGACAGCGATGATGTGGTCTGGGACTGGCTGCCCTATGGCCCGTTCGATGACATAACAGGGTTCGAGGCGTTTCTCGAGGCAAGCTGCCTCGGCATGGATCCGATGTTCCATACCATCATCGACCTTGCCAGTGACAGGCCGGTCGGGATGGCGAGCTATCTTCGCCCCGATCCGGTGAATGGTGTCATCGAGGTCGGGCATATCAATTTCTCGCCGCTGATGCAGCGCCGGCCGTTGGCCACTGAATCGATGTATCTGATGATGCGCCGGGTTTTTCTGGAGTGGGGGTATCGTCGCTATGAATGGAAGTGCAACAATCTGAATGCCCGTTCCAAGGCCGCCGCCATCAGGCTCGGCTTTTCCTATGAGGGGCTGTTCCGGCAGGCCGCCGTGGTCAAGGGCCATAACCGTGACACCGCCTGGTTTTCGATCCTCGACAGCGAATGGCCGGTCGTCGCGGCGGCCTTCGAGGCCTGGCTTGCACCGGACAATTTCGATTTCGGGGGCCGGCAACGGCGCGGCCTTGCTGACATCCGTCACCAGCTTGGTGCGGACATGTCATGCCCGTCACAGTCATGACCCCGCCGCCCATCAACCGCCAGATGCGGCCTCTTGAACGGGGCATGCTTGTGCCGGCCAGTGCGATTCTGCCTGGCATGCTGAACAAAGTCAGTCGCTGACCTTTTGTTATACAGGCGGCCTGACGGCCGGGCTGGCTGGCGGATTGCCCGGCGCCGGATCGATGGGCATGGTTGGCCCGCCGGTCACGCTCTCGAAAATCTGTGCCGCGGCCAGCAAGGCCGCCTCGCCGCGCGGCCGCCCGATCAGCTGGATGCCGATTGGCAGACCGCCCGGCCCCGGCCCCACCGGCACCGAAATGGCGGGCAGGCCTGTCGTTGTCGCGAGAAAGGCGAAGCGGAGCCAGTCCATATATCCCGGCAGATGATGCCCGTCGATGTCACTGACCCATTCCTCGGTTTGCAGGTGCGGCATGCACCCGACAGTCGGGCAGGCAAGAACATCAAAGGTTTGGAGAAAGCCCGCCATATTGTTGAAAATTGTGGTTCTGCCAAGCTGCGCATCGGCGATGTCGTCGGCTGTGAGGCTTCGCCCGAAAGCCATATTGTCCGCCAGTGTCTTTTTGAACTGAGATGAAATACTGTCCGGCACCTGTCTGGCCGTGATCGCCATGTCGAGCCCCCGAAGCGTGTAATAGATACGCGCAAGATCAGGCAGATCGGGACAGGCTTCCTCGATGTCCGCGCCGTGCCGTTCCATCTGGCCCAGAACACCGCGAAGATGTTCCAGAACCTCGGGGTTGGCTCTCGCCATTCCGTTGAAATCCGGCGAGAATCCGATCTTCAGCCTTGGCGATGCGTGAATGACCGCATCTTCGAAACTGCCGCCATCCGGGCCGGGATAGGATATCGGCAGATCGGGATTGAAGCCGGCCATGGCGTCGAGGAACAGCGCGCAGTCGCGAACCGAGCGTGCCATCGGCCCCGGCACCCCCTCGGTAGCGAAACCGGCCGGGCCGGCGCTGGCGACCCTGCCCGGGCTTGGCCGTAGCCCGACAACACCGCAATAGCAAGCTGGCGTGCGAAGGCTGCCGCCATGATCGGAGCCGTGACTGAGCCAGACCTCGCCGGTTGCGAGCGAGGCTGCCGCGCCGCCGGACGACCCGCCTGCATTCAATGACCTGTTCCAGGGATTCAGCGTGGCACCGAACACATCGTTGAAGGTGTTGCCGCCGGCCCCCATTTCCGGGGTGTTTGTCTTGCCGATGACGATGCCGCCGCGCCTCTCCAGCCTTGTCACGAGTGGATCGCTGGTCTCCGGTACGAAATCGGCAAAACCGCGCGTGCCAAAGGTGGTGCGCACGCCCGCCACCATGGTCAGATCCTTGATCGCGATCGGCAGGCCGGCCAGTCCGCCGGCAATGTCGGGATGCTGCCGGTCAAGCCTGGTGGCGGCTTCATAGGCGCGGTCCGGACAGATGGTGGGCATGGCGTTGATGTCGGGCTCGACCGTCGCGATTCGCGCAAAGGCCGCATCGAGACAGTCACGCGGGCTGATCTGTCCCACCCGCAGCATGGCGATGACCTCATGCGCCTGCAGACGGCACAGATCCGGTCCGCTGAAGCTGTCCGACGCCGTCATGACTTTTGTCTCCCTTGCTTGATTCTGCTGTAACCGGTCAGCCGGAGCGTCATGCTGGCATGGTGCCGGCGGCTTGTCGAGCCGATGCATATGGTGGAAGAAAGTGTGGTTAAATCACTGATAATGATTATTTATAGAATAAAATTTTATATATCTTAAAAATAGTAGTTTATAATGGCGCATTAATGGCCTGACCGGTTTATGACAGGAGGCAGGTGCGATGAAGCTTGTGATGAATATGGTGCGCAAGCCCTTCAGGAAGGGCGATGTCATCTTTGAAAGCAGCGAGAGGAGTGATGAGCTCTACCTAATCCATACTGGCAAGGTCGAGATCAGGTCGCGTGAGGGGATGCTGCTGGCGATACTTGGCGAGGGTGAACTCTTTGGCGAGATGGCCTCCATCATGGGGGAACGTGAACGGACGGCGCGCGCCGTAACGGCCACCAATGCGGTGATCGACGTGATTGATGCCTCAACCATGCAGCGCAAGCTTGGCGAGGCTGACCCGGTGTTGTGGGCGTTGATCCGGAACCTGACGAACCGGCTTGCCGATGCCAATCAAATGAATGAGACGCAGTGGCAGCAGCTCAATTTCTATCGGAGCCTGTCTCCCGAAGAGATCCAGAAACCCTGACCCATGCCCAAAGCCGGATTTATTGCCATCATCGGCAAATCCGGTGACTGGCCGGCCGGCCAAGAAATCTGCGGCTGACATGCGGTAAATTCGGTTCGCCATACCTACATAAAGGAACGTTGCCGGCGATGTTGCCGGTTCCGCGGGGTTCGCCCCGGCCCACCGCTATCCGGAAGGACGCAACCATGGCCAATGACATGACGTTCGCGCAGCTCTTCACCGAGGCGCGCTCATATAAATTCTTTTCCGACAAGCCGGTCAGCGAAGATCAGCTTCGCGCGCTCTATGATGTGGCGAAATTCGCTCCGTCAGCATCGAATTCCTGCCCGATGCGGATCACTTTCGTGACCTCTCCGGATGGCAAGGAAAAGCTGCTCCAGGCGTCGATGCCGGGTAATGTGGAAAAGATCAAATCGGCCCCGGTGACCGCAATCATCGCCTATGACATGGCGTTCTTCGAGAATTATTCCCGTCTGGCGCCGCATATGGAAAGCCCGCCGAAGGAGGCCTCGCTGCCCGAGGCGGCGGTGGAGAAGCTGGCGCTTCGCAACAGCTCGCTGCAGGCCGGCTTCCTGATGACCGCGGCGCGCGGCATGGGGCTTGATTGCGGGCCGATGTCGGGTTTCAAGAATGCGGTTGTGGACGACCTTTTCTATGCCGGCACGACATGGCGCTCCAACTTCCTGATCAATCTTGGCCATGGTGACGGCGAAAAACTCCATGGCCGTGCTGCCAGGCTTGATTTCGACGAGGCTTGTCAGATCGTCTGAGGCTGCGCCCGGAATTCCAGATTCCGGGCGGATACATCGAGGCCCAGAGATGCGGCCCCTGTGAGAAGGTCATCAAGAATTTTGGCTGGCAGGGCAATGCCGGTGCTGCGAGACGCTGTTTCATGTTGATGTTCCGGCTCGCCGGGATACAGGATTTCGGCAATACCATCCTGCGGCGCACTGGCCTTCCAGGACGCGATCATCGCCTGCATGTCGGCAAGAAACCCGTCCAGCGGGCGCAGGCTGGCAATGTCGATGGCGATCAGGAAATGACCGGCCCCGCTCCGCCTGTCGGCGATATAGGGGCCGGCGACCCGTTCGCCGAATTCGCCCCCCGACAACAGGCCGGACAGGACATCCATCATGGCTGACAGGCCGGCCCCCTTGTGGCCGGCCATCGGCAGCAATGTGCCGGCAATGGCTGCTGACGGGTCGGTGGTCGGCCGGCCGGTGCTGTCAAGCGCCCATCCGACGGGAAGGGCCTCGCCCTGTTCACGCGCCAGATATATCTTGCCGCGCGCCACAGCCGAATGTGCGAAGTCAAGAAGGTAGGGCACCGCCAGGCCGGTCGGCGCGGCCCAGCTTTGAGGATTGTTGCCAATCAGCTTCTCACGCCCACCCGCCGGCGGGATCGCCGGGCTGGCATTCGTCGCCAGAAAGCCGATCATGTTCTGCACCGCCAGCTGGCGAGTGAAATACATGGCGGTGCCGAAATGTCCGGAGTTGCGGATGCTGATCGCGGCGATGCCATATTGCCTGGCCCGCTCCATTGCCAGATCGACCGCCTTCTGCGCGACCTGCTGGCCGATACCGTCGCTGCCATCGAGTGCCAGAAGCGGGCCGGTATCGCTGATGATGCGCGGTGTCGTGTCAAGCCGGGTCGCGCCGCTTTCGATCCGGGCGCCATACCAGAAGGTTCGCATCACGCCATGCGAGGAGTGCCCCCACAGATCGGCTGCCACAAGCGTATCGGCAAGATGCGCCGCCATGTTGGCCGGCACATCCATCGCCAGATAGATATCGGTAATGAAGTTTCGCAGTCGGTCAGGGTCAATCCGTGGCATGGGCGCTCTTGTCTGCAGGACAGGCTGGTGATGCCAGTGTAACCTTATCAACATGTATTTTCAGGTCGAAAATTTCTGGCGTCCCGGTGCTGACCGGCTAATCTGGAGGACAGACATATCGGAGTATCAACAGGGGGTTCGAAGTGACCATGGCGGGCAATATTTCGTTCGAGGATCTGAAATCGGAAACCGCGGCCGGCACGATCGATACGGTGCTTGCCTGTATCGTTGACATGCAGGGACGGCTTGCCGGTAAACGCTTCCATGCCGAGCATTTTGTCGAGAGCGCCTGGGAAGAGACGCATTGCTGCGATTATCTGCTGGCGACCGATCTCGAAATGGCGACGCCGGACGGCTATGAGGCGACGTCCTGGGAATCGGGCTATGGCGATTACATCATGAAGCCCGATCTTTCGACCCTGCGCCGCGTGCCGTGGCTGGAGGCACGGCGCTGGTGCTGTGCGATGTTCTGGACCACCACACGCATCAGGAGGTGCCGCATTCGCCGCGCGCGCTTCTCAAGCAGCAGGTCGCGCGGGCGGCGGCGCTGGGATTCGAGGCGATGACCGCGACCGAACTGGAATTCTTCATTTTCGAGAAGAGTTTCGAGGACATCCGCAAGTCGGGCTTCACCGACCTCGCTCCGATCAGCGGCTATAACGAGGATTACCACATTCTGCAGACCACCAAGGAGGAGCATGTCATGCGCCCGCTCCGCAATCATCTGCGGGCGGCCGGCATCCCGGTCGAGAATTCCAAGGGCGAGGCCGAGACCGGGCAGGAAGAGCTGAACATCAAATATGCCACGGCGATGCTGACCGCCGACTACCACACCATCGCCAAACATGCGGCCAAGGAAATTGGCTGGCAGCAGGGCCATGCTGTCTCGTTCCTGCCGAAATGGCATCATGACAAGGTCGGCTCGTCGGCGCATATCCACCAGTCGCTGTGGAAGGATGGCATGTCCGTCTTCCATGACCCGAATGACCCGCTCGGCATGTCGGACGTGATGAAGCGTTACCTTGCCGGACTGCTGAAATATGCTGGTGAGACAACCTATTTCCTGGCCCCCTACATCAACAGCTACAAACGGTTTGCCAAGGGTACCTTCGCGCCGACGCGGATCATCTGGTCGGTCGACAACCGCACCGCCGGTTTTCGCGTCTGCGGCGACGGCACACCGGGGGTGCGGGTTGAATGCCGGATCGGCGGGTCCGATCTGAACCCCTATCTGGCGATGGCGGCGCAGCTTGCCGCCGGGCTGTCCGGCATTGAAGAGGGCCTTGAATTGCCACCGGCGACAAGGGGTGATGTGTATAAGGGCCGCTCGGCGATGCTGCCGGCGACGCTTCGCGAGGCCCGCGGCGCGATGCTGCGCTCGAAGATGCTTCGTGCGGAATTCGGCGAGGGCGTTGTCCGGCATTATGCCCGCGCGGCGGCCTGGGAGATCGAGGAATTCGACCGTGTTGTCACGGATTACGAGGTGGCGCGCGGGTTTGAGCGCGCCTGACCGAAGGGAAGGCTGCCATGACAGAAATACAATGCATTTCGCCCATCGACGGAACTGTTGTGGCCGTCCGCGAGGCGATGGACCAGCAGGCGGCAAGCGCCATCATCCGCGGCGCGCGGGCGGCGCAAACCGCCTGGGCGGCGCGGCCGCTGGATGAGCGGGTCGCGTTGGTGAGTGCCGGCGTCGCGGCGCTCGGCGCGGCGAATGACGAGATCGTGCCCGAACTTGCCCGCATGATGGGACGACCGGTCCGCTATGGCGGTGAGTTCGGCGGCGTCGAGGAGCGGGCCAGCCATATGGCGTCGATCGCCGCCACGTCGCTGGCCGATATCGAGGTTGGCGAGGACACGCAATTCCGGCGCTTCATCCGGCGCCTGCCGCATGGTGTGGTCTTCGTTGTTGCGCCCTGGAACTATCCCTATCTGACGGCCATCAACACGATCGCGCCGGCGCTGATCGCCGGCAATGCCGTGGTGCTGAAACACGCCAGCCAGACGCTTCTTGCCGGCGACCGGCTTGCCGCCGCCTTCCACAGCGCCGGCGTGCCGGAGGCGCTGTTCGTGAATATGAGCCTTGACCATGACATGACGGCGCGGCTGATTGGTGACGGCATGTTCGATTTTGTCAATTTCACCGGGTCCGTTGGTGGTGGCCGCGCCATGGAACGCGCCGCGGCGGGAACCTTCACCGGTGTCGGGACCGAGCTTGGTGGCAAGGATCCGGGCTATGTGATGGAGGATGCCGACCTCGAGGCCGCGGTGGCGACGCTTGTCGATGCGGCGATGTATAATTCCGGGCAGTGCTGCTGCGGCATCGAGCGGATCTATGTCCATGACAGCCTGTATGATGCGTTTGTCGAGCGTGCCGTGGCGACGGTGAATGACTACCGGCTTGGCAACCCGCTTGACGAGGATACGACAATGGGGCCGATGGCGCATCGGCGCTTTGCCGCGCATGTCCGCCGCCAGATCGACGAGGCGGTCGCTGCCGGCGCCACCGCGCATATCGCCCGCATGGATGGCGATGATGGCGGTGCCTATCTGACGCCGCAGGTGCTGACCGATGTCACCCATGCGATGGAGGTGATGCGCGAGGAAAGCTTTGGTCCCGTTGTCGGCATCATGAAGGTGCGGGATGATGACGAGGCGGTGGCGATGATGAATGACAGCCATTATGGGCTGACGGCCAGCCTGTGGACCGGCGATCTGGACCGCGCCGAGGCCGTTGGCAACCGGGTCGAGACCGGTACCGTGTTCCTGAACCGTGCCGATTATCTTGATCCCGGCCTGTGCTGGACCGGCGTCAAGGATACCGGCCGTGGCGGCGGGCTGTCGGTCATCGGCTATCACAATCTGACGCGGCCGAAATCCTATCATCTGAAGAAAGTCACATCATGAATCTCACTGGAAACTGGTCCTATCCGACGGCGATGCGCTTTGGTGCCGGAAGGATTGCCGAACTTGCCGAGGCCTGCGCAGAGGCCGGTATCACCCGCCCGTTGCTGGTCACCGACCGCGGGCTTGCCGGCCTGCCGATCACCGCGCGGGCGCTGGATTGTCTGGCGGCGGCTGGGCTGGAACACGCCCTGTTCGCTGAGGTCGACCCGAATCCGAACGAGGTCAATCTGGATGCCGGCATCGAAGCCTACAGGGCTGGCGGCCATGATGGAGTGATTGCCTTTGGCGGCGGCTCGGGGCTTGATCTTGGCAAGATGGTCGCCTTCATGGCCGGACAGACACGGCTGGTCTGGGATTTCGAGGATATCGGCGACTGGTGGACCCGTGCCGATGCCGACGCTATCGCGCCGATCATCGCCGTGCCGACAACCGCCGGCACCGGCTCCGAGGTCGGGCGGGCCAGCGTGATCACCAATTCTCGGACGCATGTGAAAAAAATTATCTTCCATCCGAAAGTACTGCCACGCATCGTTATCGCCGATCCTGAACTGACGGTTGGCATGCCTGATTTCATTACCGCCGGCACCGGGCTTGATGCCTTTGCGCATTGCGTCGAGGCCTTCAGCAGCCCGCATTACCACCCGATGTCGCAGGGTATCGCGCTCGAGGGGATGCGGCTGGTGATCGACAATCTGCCGCGCGCCTATGACCGGCCGGACGATATCGAGGCCCGCGCCCATATGATGAGCGCGGCGGCGATGGGGGCCACTGCCTTTCAGAAGGGGCTAGGCGCCATCCATGCGATGAGCCATCCGGTCGGCGCGGTCTTCAACACGCATCACGGCACCACCAACGCGGTGTGCATGCCGGCGGTGCTGGCGTTGAACGCACCGGTGATCAGGGACCGGTTCGACCGCGCAGCGCCCTATCTCGGGATCGAGGGCGGTTTTGACGGCTTTTGTGCGTTTGTTCAGGAATTCAATGACAGCTTCGCGATTCCGCGCCGGCTTGGCGAGATGGGCGTGAGCGCCGAGCGCATGGATGATCTGGTGGCGATGGCGCTGGAGGATCCTTCCTGCGGCGGCAACCCGGTGCCGCTGACCGCGGACAATCTGCGGGCGCTGTTTGAATCATGTATCTGAGGGCCTGATCAGGATTGCCATATCCACAGAATTTGCCAAATGGCAGGAGGGATGATGAGGCGCAGGCTGGCAGCATCATGGCCATTCTCGATCGAATCCGGGGTGATCCGCGCCTATACCGGTGCCCTTGGCCGGCATGGCGCCACCCCGCAGGGCGTGTTCTGGAATTCGGCGGCCAGCCAGAATGCCCGATTTGCCGCGCTGCTTGCGATGATCCGCGCGCACCGGGCCGAGACCGGTACCGCCGGGCGCCTGCTACTGATCGCCGATATCGGCTGCGGCTATGGTGCGCTTTATGGCTATATGCGGAGCCGCAGTGAC
>Ga0181580_10002473_pt1 | contig 14970 bp, 19 predicted proteins | sample 071ome_23_FD_132413 | JGI IMG/M metagenome (GOLD analysis project Ga0181580, IMG submission 132413) | Coastal salt marsh microbial communities from the Groves Creek Marsh, Skidaway Island, Georgia - 071403BT metaG (megahit assembly) | ecosystem: Environmental > Aquatic > Marine > Intertidal...
AAGCCGGGTTGCCCACATCTGGAAAAAGTTCACTTTTTGATGGCCAAACCGGACAGAAGTTTGATCAGGAGGTGGTTGTTGGTTACATCTACATGATGAAGCTTAACCACCTTGTTGCGGACAAGATTCATGCCCGTGCAGTAGGCCCTTACAGTTTGATTACCCAGCAGCCACTTGGGGGTAAAGCCCAGTACGGTGGTCAGCGTTTTGGGGAAATGGAAGTGTGGGCTCTTGAAGCCTACGGTGCTGCCTACACCTTGCAGGAACTTCTCACCGTCAAGTCTGACGATGTTGTCGGCCGTACAAAAATTTACGAATCTCTGGTCAAAGGAGACAACAGTCTTCAGGCCGGAATTCCACAGTCCTTCAATGTCTTGATGAAAGAAATCCAGAGTCTTTGTCTGGACATCCAAGTCAAAGAAGACCGTTATTGATTCCACCTTTCCATTCCATCGGAATATCCACCTTTCCCCTCCACAAATCTTCAGCTGAGGTCACACACTTATGAGCGCAGACGATAAAAAGACTGAGAACGTCAAATTCGATAAAGAACAATCCTTTGACAGCGTAAACATTGTTGTCGCCCACCCACAAACGATCAAAGGTTGGTCCAAGGGTGAGGTCAAAAATCCCGAAACCATTAACTACCGTACATTCAAGCCGGAACCGGGAGGACTTTTTTGCCAGAAAATCTTCGGCCCTGTCCGTGACTACGAATGTGCCTGCGGTAAGTATAAACGGATCAAGTACAAAGGTGTCATTTGTGACCGCTGCGGAGTGGAAGTCACACTGGCCCGTGTACGCCGTGAACGTATGGGCCACATCGAACTCGCAGTTCCGTGTACGCACATCTGGTTCTTGAAAAGCCTTCCCAGCCGACTGGGCCTGATTCTCGATATGACCGCCAAGAATCTTGAGCGTGTCATCTATTACGAGAATTACATGGTCACCGACCCTGGCAAAACCCCACTTGAAGAAAAGCAACTGCTGACAGAAGGGGAGTATCTTCAGACCATAGATGAATATGGAGATGATGCCTTTACTGCGAAAATGGGAGCAGAAGCTCTACTTGAAATCCTGGAGCAAGCCAATCTCGAAGAAATGGTGATTGAACTTCAGGAGCAATTGGACAGCACACGTTCCAAACAGGTCAAAAAGAAGCTCTCCAAACGGATGAAACTCATTCAGGGCTTCCTTGGTTCCGGAACTTCACCAAGCCAGATGGTTCTCCAAATGGTACCGGTGATCCCACCTGATTTGCGTCCGCTGGTTCCTCTCGAAGGTGGTCGTTTTGCAACCTCTGACCTGAATGATCTGTATCGCCGCGTCATCAATCGCAACAATCGCCTGAAGAACCTTCTTCAGTTGAAGACCCCGGATGTCATTATCCATAATGAAAAACGCATGCTTCAGGAAGCGGTGGATGCATTGTTGGATAACGGACGACATGGTCGAGCGGTAACAGGAGCAAGTAATCGACCACTTAAGTCTCTCAGTGACATGCTGAAAGGCAAACAAGGTCGTTTCCGCCAAAACCTTCTTGGAAAACGTGTCGACTACTCTGGCCGTTCCGTGATTGTGATTGGTCCGGAATTGAAGCTGAACCAATGCGGTCTTCCAAAGAAAATGGCATTGGCTCTTTTCGAACCCTTCATCATCCGTCGCCTCAAGGAACTTGGTTTCGTGCACACCGTCCGTGGTGCCAGAAAGATGATTGAACGGAAGACCCCGGAGGTATGGGACATTTTGGAAGAAGTGACCAAGGGACACCCCGTTCTTCTTAATCGTGCTCCCACCCTTCACCGTCTTTCCATTCAGGCATTTGAACCAGTCCTGATTGAAGGGGATGCCATTCGTGTGCACCCTCTCGTATGTACTGCCTACAATGCAGATTTCGATGGTGACCAAATGGCGGTCCACGTGCCTCTTTCTTTGGAAGCAGTCATGGAAGCCAAGCTTCTCATGATGGGGATTCATAACATCTTCTCACCCTCTAGTGGAAAGCCGATCCTCACACCCTCTCAGGACATTGTGCTTGGGTCCTACTACCTGTCTCTGGAGCCTCGCCGTGAGCTGAAGAAGGGAGAACGTGTTCCTTTACTCACAAATCTGGACGAAGTACTCCTGGCAAATACTGAAGGTGTTCTCAACAAGCACGACTGGATCGACTACATTAATCCAGATTTCGGCAACGAAACTTTCTTCGGCAACGCTGAACGCAAGGTCATTCGTACCACTGTTGGTCGAGTCATCTTCAATTCCATCTGGCCTGACGAAATTGGCTTTTTCAACAATACCGCAACCAAAGGAAAGCTTGGAGACCTGATTCTTCAAACCTTCAATCATTGTGGTAAGGAGCGTACAATCGAAACTCTCGATGCGATGAAAAACCTCGGTTTCCGTCAGGCAACTGAAGCGGGTATTTCCATCGGAATTGACGACATGATCATTCCTGAGGACAAACCGGAAGTTGTAAGAAATGCCAGAAAAGAGATCGATAAAGTAGAGTCTCAATACCGACAAGGTATTATCACCACTGGAGAGCGTTACAACAAGGTTATCGATATTTGGACCAACGCTACCGACCAGATTTCTGAAGCTGTGTTCAATGGCTTGTTGAAAAATGATGATAGGGAAGAAGTAAATCCAGTTTACCTCATGATGGACTCCGGTGCCCGGGGTAACCGTCAGCAGGTTCGCCAGCTTTGCGGAACCCGGGGCCTCATGGCTAAGCCTTCCGGTGACATCATTGAACGTCCCATTCTTTCATCTTTCCGTGAGGGACTTACGGTTCTGGAGTACTTCATCTCCACTCACGGAGCTCGTAAAGGCCTTGCTGATACGGCACTGAAGACCGCTGACGCAGGATACCTCACCCGGAAACTTTGTGACGTTGCCATGGACTGCGTTATCAAGGAAAAGGATGACGGACGTCGCGACGGAATCTGGAAAGAAACCATTTATGAGGGCGACCAGGAAATTGTTCCATTGCGTGAACGGATTGAAGGCCGTTGCAGCTCCTTGGACATTCATTATCCTCAAGAACCTGACAAGATCCTGGTCAATGACGGTGAGTTGATTACGGCTGAACAAGCCAGAAAAATTGAAGAAGTCGGGATCACCCGTGTGAAGATCATGTCTCCTCTCAGTAGTCGCCAAATCAATGGTATTACTGCTCTGGAGTACGGTATTGACCCATCATCCAATAACCTCGTTAAGCGTGGTACTGCTGTAGGAATCATTGCTGCACAATCCATCGGTGAGCCCGGTACTCAGCTAACCATGCGTACCTTCCACATCGGCGGTATTGCCAGTGGTGCTCTCAAAAACCCGGAAATCAAAGTTCGGGTTGGAGGACGAGTCTCCTACAAAGGCCTTCGCTTGGTAGAAATCTTTGGACCCAATCGCGAGCCTCTTTTCGTGGTTCTCAACAAAACCGGTTCCGTTCTCATCTTCGATGAAAATGATCGCCAGGTAGAGGACTACAACATTGTTGCAGGAGCCATCCTTTCCGTGCCTGATGGTGAACGGATCAAAAAAGGTGAAATTCTTGCCCGTTGGGACCCCCACAACATCCCCATTCTCTCTGAGAAAGCCGGTAAAGTCCGCTTCCGCGACATGATTGTTGGAGTGACCATCCGGAAGGAATTTGATGAATCTACCGGGCGTGAAGCCTTCATTGTCACTGAGCACAAGGAAGACCTGAATCCTCAAATTGAGATCATGGATGACAAGGGCAACCTTCAGGCTGCCTATTCCATCCCAACCGGCGCTCAGCTGGCTGTCAGTGAAGATGACAACATTTCCAAAGGTGCAGCACTGGCAAAAACGCCTCGTCAGGCAACCAAGACCCAGGACATCACTGGTGGTCTGCCACGTGTTGCAGAACTGTTTGAAGCCCGCCGTCCAAAAGAAGCCGCAGAGATGGCAAAGATTGACGGTAAGGTTTCAACTTCGGGAACCGTTCGCTCCAAAGTTCGTCTGCTGGTTACAAATGAAGAAACAGGAGATGTGGAAGAGCACCTGATTCCTCACGGTAAGCACATCATCGTCCAGCCAGGAGACCATGTGCACAAAGGCCAGAACCTGACGGAAGGCTCCGCTGACCCACACGAGATTCTCGATATTCTTGGACCTGCGGCAGTCTACGACTTCCTCCTTCGAGAAATTCAGAAAGTTTATCGTACCCAAGGTGTTACCATTAATGATAAGCACCTTGAGGTCATTATTTCCCGTATGCTTCACAAGATCAGGATTTCTGATCCCGGTGACTCCGAATTCTTTTGGGGTGAGCAAGTCAGCAAATACTCCTTCATTGAGGCAAACGAAGAGATCGTGGAAGCCGGGGGTAAACCTGCGGAAGGAGAGCCCATTCTGCTGGGCATTACCAAAGCCTCCTTGGAAACCGAAAGTTTCATTTCCGCTGCATCCTTCCAGGAGACGACCCGTGTTCTTACCGAAGCCTCAACGCTCGGAAAGACGGATGACCTCAAAGGGTTTAAGGAAAACGTCATTATGGGGAACTTGATCCCAGCAGGTACAGGTCTACCGAGTTACCGGCACTTGCGGATCGATACCCTCGGGGTTTCCAGAGTCTCCGAAGTAGAGAAACCAGCATCAGCATAATACCAACACCATAACCTTTTTCTTCAGAGAATCAGGCATGTCACATGCCTGATTCTCTTTTTTTAAGAACAATCCAAACACTCAAAAAGAAAAGTACTCCAAATTTTCATTCTAATGGATCCCGAAATTCAGAATTTTTAAAATTTGGTCATCAGAACTTCTCTCCTTTCGAAATTTCACCAAAATTTTTCTTATAGTTTGGAAACCATGTTCTTGAGAACCCCTTTATTTATGCGGATTTTCCGCCCAAAATGTTACAATTGAAAAAAAATACCAAAAGTGCTTGCGCTGGAAATCGAAAACACCATTTTCGTTCTTCTTTCGATTTTTACCCAGACCAATTTTTAGACCCAAAATGCCTACAATTAACCAGTTAGTTCGGAATCCCCGACGCATTATTAAAGCCAAGTCCAAATCGCGTGCTTTGAAGGCGAATCCATTCCGTCGTGGAGTTTGCGTTCAGGTGATGACCCGTACCCCGAAAAAACCTAACTCGGCGATTCGTAAGGTAGCCAAGGTTCGTTTAACTACGGGTATTGAAGTCATTGCTTACATCCCCGACGAAGGACACAGCCTCCAGGAGCACAGCATTGTTCTGGTACGCGGTGGTCGTGTAAAAGACCTTCCCGGTGTCCGTTACCACATCGTTCGCGGTACTCTGGACTGTAGTGGAGTCGAAAAACGCCGTCGTAGTCGCTCCAAGTACGGAGTAAAACGCCCCAAGAAATAAACACAATTTTCACCCCCCTGTTAAAGTTCAAGCCCCCCCCCCGAACCTAGAATAATATACAATGTCCCGCAGAAGAAGAGCCGTCAAACGTGAGCCGCAGGAAGATCCTCGTTATGGGAACACTCTTGTGACCATGCTCGTTAACATGGTGATGCGCCAGGGTAAAAAGTCTACGGCCCGACGTATTGTTTACGGCGCATTTGAACGCGTCAGCGAACAAGTCGGAAAAGGAGATTCCTCCGAATTATTACTGGGGGCATTGGAAAACACCCGCCCAAAACTGGAAGTGAAAGGACGCCGTGTCGGTGGTGCTACCTATCAGGTTCCCGTTGAACTTTCTTATGAACGCCAACAGTCTCTTGCATTTCGCTGGATTGTCGCTGCAGCCCGTGCCCGTAAAGGCATGCCCATGGAAGAGGCCCTCGCTGCAGAGCTTGTAGACGCCTACAATAATACAGGAACTGTTGTTAAAAAGAAGGAAGACACGCATAAAATGGCCCAGTCCAATCGTGCCTTCGCTCACTTACGCTGGTGATTCCAATAGGTTTCCCGCAGTAACTTCTTTTTTCATATTTATCTAATCAAAGACGGAGCTAATCGCCATGTCTGATACACAATTATCTTCAGCTAACTCACCGGACCGGAAATATTCCCTCGAGCATACCCGTAATATCGGTATTGCTGCACACATCGATGCTGGTAAGACTACCACTACTGAGCGGATTATTTTCTACGCAGGTGTCGTTCATAAAATTGGCGAAGTCCACGAAGGAACTGCGGTTACCGACTGGATGGAACAAGAACGTGAGCGTGGTATTACCATTACATCAGCAGCCATTTCCTGCCAATGGACTAATCCAATTGGACCTTTCGCAGGTATAGAGCATCAGGTAAATATCATCGATACTCCAGGGCACGTTGACTTCACCGCTGAGGTGGAGCGTTCTCTTCGCGTTCTTGATGGAGCCGTTGCAGTTTTTACATCTGTTGAAGGTGTGCAGCCCCAGTCGGAAACGGTCTGGCGTCAGATGGATAAGTACAATGTTCCCCGCCTTGCCTTCGTTAATAAAATGGACCGTACCGGAGCTGACTTTCTTGAAGCAGTTCAGTCCATGCGAACCAAGCTCGGTGCCAATGCACACGCAATTTATCTCCCCATTGGTGCGGAAGATAACTTCAAGGGTATCATCAACCTCGTCGAGCAAAAGGCCATTATTTATGATGACGAGTCAATGGGAGCCAAGTTTGAAGTCACAGATATCCCTGAAGACTATAAAGAACAAGCACAGGAATATCGCGAAAAGCTTATTGAAGCAGTTGCAGACTTTGATGATGAGTTGGCAATGCTCTTCCTTGAGGGGGAAGAGATTCCTGATGATCAGTTTAAGAGCGCCATTCGTGCCGCTACACTTTCCCTCAAGTTTACTGGCGTGATGCCAGGCTCCGCATTCAAGAATAAGGGTGTTCAGCCTCTTCTTGATGCTGTTATTGACTACCTCCCAAGCCCATTGGACCTTCCCCCTATGAAGGCCTTTGATGACGAAGAGAACGAGACCACCGTTGAGCCAGATGACAGTGCACAAGTTGCCGGACTCTGCTTCAAACTTATGACCGACCCCTATGTTGGAAAATTGGTATTTTATCGTGTTTACCAAGGTGCTCTGAAAAAGGGAGCTGCACTTTACAACCCACGTACTCGTAAAACAGAACGTGTTAGCCGTCTCATGATCATGAAAGCGGACAGCCGTGAGGATATTGATGTTGCTTACTCCGGTGACATCTGTGCCATCATCGGTGCGAAGCAAATCGTTACGGGTGACACTCTCTGTGACAAGGATTTGGAAATCACCTTGGAGCCACCATCCTTCCCGGAACCAGTTATCTCCATGTCCATCGAGCCAAAGACAAAGGCTGACCAGGAGAAAATGTCCATCGGTCTCCAACGCCTCGCTGAAGAAGACCCAACTTTTCGTCTCTCGTCCAATGAGGAAACTGGCCAGACTATTATTGCAGGTATGGGAGAGCTTCACCTCGAAATCATTCGCGATCGTCTGTTCCGTGAATTCAAAGTAGAAGCAGAAGCAGGCCGTCCACAAATTGCTTATCGTGAAACCATCCGTGCCGCTTCTGAAGGAGAGGGCAAGTTTATTCGCCAATCCGGTGGACGTGGACAATATGGCCATGCCCTCATTCGTTTGGAACCCAACGAAACCGGCAAGGGCATCGAACTCGAAGATAAAATCGTCGGTGGTGCCATCCCTCGTGAATACATCAAACCGACTTTTGACGGTATCAACGAAGCTGCACTTAATGGAGTCGTTGCCGGATATCCAGTAATCGATTTTAAAGTAGAGCTCTACGATGGCTCCTTCCACGATGTGGACTCTTCTGAAATGGCTTTCAAGATGGCAGGTATTTTTGCTTTCAAAGATGCCATGCAAAAAGCGCAACCAGCACTGCTTGAGCCAATCATGAAAGTAGAAGTTGCCACACCTGAGGAGTATCAAGGGGACCTGATGGGCGACCTTAATCGCCGCCGTGGCCAAATTCAAGGCATGGAAACAAAAGGAACCGTCTGTAACATTAGTGCCTTCGTCCCTCTGGAAACCATGTTTGGTTATTCCACGGACATGCGTTCTCTCAGTAAAGGACGTGCTAACTACTCGATGGAACCATCTCACTTTGAACAAGTCCCGGCGAGCCTCGTCGAGAACATTGTTAAAACCTCTTCGCGCTCTGTCGCCCGATCATAACCCCATTACAAAGAACCACTGCTATGGCCAATCAACGCATACGTATCAAGCTTAAAGGCTTTGACTACCGATCCGTCGACCAGTCCTCCAAGGACATCGTGGAAACGGCCAAAAGATCCGGTTCTCGGGTCTCAGGTCCCGTGCCCATCCCAACACGGATCGAAAAGTTCAGCATTAACCGCTCTGTACACGTGGACAAGAAGTCCATGGATCAATTTGAAGTACGGACTCACAAACGACTCATCGACATAATTGAGCCAACCGCCCACACGGTGGACGAACTGAAAATGCTCAATCTTCCTGCCGGTGTGGATATCGACATCAGCATATAATTTAACCCTCTTTCCACAATATTCGCCATGTCCTTCGAGATCTTAGGTAAAAAAGTCGGCATGACCCAAGTTTACGACGAAGAAAACAACGTTCATGTTGTTACAGTCGTTGAAGTTGGTCCTTGCCCGGTTGTACAAGTAAAAACTCAGGAAACTGACGGCTACGATGCTGTGCAGATCGGCTTTGGCGAACAAAAGGAGCACCGTGTGCCCAAGCCAGTGCTTGTACATCTCCAGAAAGCCGGAGTTGGACCTGTTGCCCAACTACAGGAATTTCGGACTAATGACCCCTCTGAATACGAGCCCGGTCAAACTCTTACGGTCGAAAAATTTGAAGGCATTGCCAAGGTCGATGTTATTGCGACTACCAAAGGTAAAGGCTTCCAAGGCGTCATGAAACGTCACGGTTACTCTGGTGGTCCTGCTTCTCATGGTTCCATGTTTCATCGTCGTGGCGGATCCTATGGTATGTGTCAGTGGCCAGGTCGTGTGATCAAAAACACCAAGATGCCGGGGCACATGGGAGACAAACAACGTACCACACAAAACCTCAAAGTTTTCCGCATCGACAAAGATCGCAACATACTCCTGGTCGAAGGTAGTTTCCCCGGCCCGAAAGGTGGAGTTGTGACGATTCGTCCTGCAATCAAGGTCAAGAAACCCAAATCCTGAACCTCGTCATGAAATTCAAACTTTACAACAATACCGGCAGTAGCAGTCAGGAAAAAGAAATCTCCGATTTTCCTACTTTCGAAGGAGATCGTGGAGTAAACGCCCTACGCCAAGTGATTTTGGCTCATCAGGCAAACGCTCGTCAGGGGAATGCCTCCACCAAGACTCGTGCCGAAGTCAGCGGTACTGGAAAGAAAGCTTTTCGCCAGAAAGGTACAGGTATGGCCCGTCGTGGTAATCGCCGTACCCCCATCATGAAAGGTGGTGGCGTAGCCTTTGGACCCAAACCACGTGACTACAGCCAGAAGCTGAACAAGAAGCAGCGTCAACTTGCTTTAGGCCGAGCATTGTACGAGCAAGCCAATTCGGGAACCTTAAACCTGATTGAAGAGTGGATTGTTGCTGAACCTAAAACCCGTATTGTCAGCGGCATTCTAAAGAACATCGCACCCGAAGGTAAAGTTCTGATCCTTGGAGAAGACTTTTCCAAGGACGCACTCCTTGCATGTCGTAACATTCCCCGGTTGAGTGTTACCAGTGCGAAAGATGTTAATGCACTTGATCTGGTCCACCATGACCACGTCATCATTAGTGAGAAAGGCATGGACCAAGTACTGGAACGTGCTAAAGCCTAAGCTATCAGGAGACTACAAACAATGACCCCTCGCGACATCATTCTAAAATATTCGTTGACTGAAAAGGCCAGCTCACAAGCTATTCAGAACAAGTATACCTTTGTGGTTTCCCCAAAGGCAAATCGTACTCAAGTAAAAGATGCGATCGAGCAACACTTCAGCAATGTAGAGGTTGCCAATGTCAACATTATCAATCGTAAAGGTAAGCCCAAGTCCAGCCGCATGCGTGGTATGCGTACTGGTGGACGTACCACCTCCACAAAACGTGCCATCGTCACTCTCTCTAAGGGAAGTATCGATCTCGTCTGATTTCTCTCATCCATAGGAAGATAACCCTCGAATTTTAAGACAAATGCCAGTTACCCAGTCCAGACCGATTACACCGGGACAACGGTTTCTTCAGCGTAACCGTACAGGTTTGACTGTAAACGAACCAGTCAAGTCCCTGACCCAGTACAAACACAACAAAAAGGGCCGTAACTGCTACGGACGTATCACCTCTCGTCGTCGGGGTGGGGGACACAAGCGCCTCTATCGTCAGATCGATTTCAAGCGGAACAAGATTGGAATTCCTGCCAAGGTCGAGGGGATTGAATACGATCCTAACCGTACCGCACACATTGCCCTTCTTACCTACGAAGATAAAGAGCAGCGCTACATCTTGGCCCCCAAAGGTCTGGAAGTCGGTGCTACCATCATCAGTTCAGATGAGGTCGTCAGTTTTGATGTGGGGAATGCTCTTCCCATCAAATTGATCCCTCCCGGTAGTGTCGTTCATGCTGTTGAACTTCAACCTGGTCGTGGTGCACAGATTGGCCGTTCTGCTGGAGCCGCACTTCGCCTCGTTAATGTAGAAGGCAAGTATGCTACTCTCAAATTGCCCAGCGGCGAAATTCGCCTGATCAATGCGAATTGCCGAGCCACCATCGGCACTGTCGGAAATACATCCCACGAAAAGCAAGTAATGGGGAAAGCAGGCCGTAATCGCTGGAAGGGCCGTCGTCCCCGTGTACGCGGTGTGGCAATGAACCCTGTCGATCACCCAATGGGTGGTGGTGAAGGACGCACATCAGGTGGTGGTCATCCCATGTCTCCATGGGGGCAACTCTCCAAAGGCTTTCCTACACGTCGTAAATCCAAATCAACCAATAACATGATTCTGATCCGTCGCAACGGACGCAGAATGAAACGATAAAGAATTCCCATGGCAAGATCCTCAAGAAAAGGTTTCTTCGTTGACCCAGGCCTCTGGAAAAAAGTTCAGGAGGCACAGGCTACCGGCAATCGCAAACCCATCAAAACCTGGTCACGTCGTTCGACAATCACACCAGATTTTGTCGGTCTCAATTTCAATGTCCATAACGGTAAGTCATTTTTACCCGTTTATATCACTGAAAACATGGTTGGCCACAAATTGGGTGAATTCTCCCCAACCCGTAGTTTCCGTGAGCACAGTCCTCATACACAAAAGTAATCGCCACTAACCATTTGATATTGTCATGGAAGTCAAAGCCTACACGAAGTACAACCGCATGTCGCCCAAGAAGGTGCGTCAAGTGGCACGTGAGATTCAGGGGATGGAAGCCAGTCAGGCTCTCAACACATTGCAAGTGATTCCTCGCAAATCCGCACGATTGATCAGTAAAACTCTCAAGTCTGCCATGGCGAATGCGGAAAACAATTTCGACCTCAACCCGGATGATCTTGTTGTCAGCGAGGCCATTGTAGAAGAAGGGCCTGCCTTTCGTCGATTCCAACCATGTGCCCGTGGTTCTGCACATCCATATAAAAAACGCACCTGCCACATTCGCATCACACTCAGCGAATAACCTCCTCTCACTTTAACACAGAAATTAAGAATTATGGGCCAGAAAGTAAACCCCAAGGGATTCAGACTCGCAGTCAATCATGACTGGGATTCCCGCTGGTATGCAAACAAGCAGCAATTTCCCACATTCCTCAAGGAAGACTACAGCATACGGGAATTTCTTGCAAAACGGCTGCTGACTGCCTCCGTGCCTCGCATCTTTATCGAGCGTTCCTCGAACCGTGTTCGTGTCCGTGTACACACTGCCCGTCCCGGTGTCGTTATCGGTCGTAAGGGTCAGGAATTGGATAAACTTCGTGCAGATCTAGTAAAACACGTAGGGCAAGATGTCATTCTGGACATTCATGAAGTGAAAAAGCCAGATCTCGAAGCCAAGCTTGTTGCTGAAAGTGTCGCACTCCAATTGGAGCGCCGGATTGCTTTCCGTCGTGCGATGAAAAAGGCTGTACAAACCACGATGTCCCTTGGTGCACAAGGCATTAAAATACAGTGCAGTGGGCGCCTTGGTGGTATGGCCATTGCCCGTACTGAATCCCAACGTGCTGGACGTGTACCTCTGCAAACCCTTCGTGAAAACATAGATTACGGCTTCACGGAAGCCAGTACGACCTATGGTCTCATCGGCGTCAAGTGCTGGATCTGTCAACCCGAAGAAGAGTAATCCCACAAACTATCACTCCTTCAACATACTTGAATCATGGCTTTCCTACCATCTAGAACAAAATACCGCAAAGTCCACAAAGGACGTATCCGTGGTAATGCAAAACGTGGTGACTATCTTGCTTTCGGAGATTACGGCATCCAGTCACTTTCAAGAGGTCGTATGACTTCAAATCAGATTGAAGCTTCCCGTGTTACCGTAACCCGTTACCTGAAACGTAAAGGTAAATTATGGATTCGGGTTTTCCCGCAGAAGCCAGTCACGAAGAAACCTGCTGAAACCCGGATGGGTAAAGGTAAAGGTGGGGTGGACCACTGGGTTGCGGTAATCCGTCCAGGTATGGTTCTGTTTGAACTTGCTGGTTGTTCACCAACCATCGCTCGTGAGGCCTTACGACGTGCAGACGCAAAACTCCCTTTCCGTTGCCGCCTCATAACCCGCGATTAATCACTAATATCGTAGCCCATTTCCAAAGATGAAAACAAAAGATCTCAGAGAAAAATCTGTTGATGAGCTCGAAGACCAACTTCGCGATCTCTCACAGGAATTGGTAGATTTACGTATCCGTAAGGAGACCGGACAGCTTGAAAAGCCACACATGCTCAAGACTCTTCGTAAAACCATTGCCACCATTCAAACTCTCCTCGCTGAGAAGCATCAGGAATCTATAAAGGATCAATACGGAGATGCGGCTAAAGACAAAACCCTCAGTACGATTGCCAAAGAACAAGGCTTAAGTTATCGTCAGGCGCTTCGCAATCTGGCCAAAGCTTCCTGAATTAAATTTTGAGAATTAATCCATGAGCGAAACAACAACACGTAACCGCCGCAAACTGCTGATTGGCGAAGTCATCAGCATTACAGGCAATAAGTCTCTCAAAGTCGCTGCTTTCTATAAAATCCAGCACCCTCTTTACAAAAAGGAAATTAAGCAGAAAACCATTTTCCATGTGCATGATGAAGATAGCACTTGTAACGTTGGTGACCGGGTTGAAATCATGGAAACCCGCCCTATCAGCAAAAATAAACGTTGGCGTGTAGTTCGCGTCGTCGAAAAAGCCCGAGAGTCCAATATTTAAGCACGACCCTCACTATTTGTAATCCACTGAATTTCATTTCCTACAACCTCGACATTCATAAGCCATGATCCAGTTAAGAAGCAGAGTGAGCGTAGCGGACAACACCGGAGCCAAATCCGCGATGATGATCCGCCGTATTGGTCAAAGCAAAAAGTCCGCTTCTATTGGCGATCTCATCGTTTGCCATATCAAGGAAGCCACCACCGATTCTGCAGTCAAAAAAGGATCTGTGGTTCATGCGGTTGTAGTGCGTACACGTTCGCCAATTCGCCGACGTGATGGAAGTCGTATTCGTTTTGACCAGAACGCAGTCGTTATCGTGAACAACGAAGGTGCTCCCCGGGGCACCCGTATCTTCGGACCTGTTGCTCGTGAACTGCGTCAAAAATACCTCAAGATCGTATCTCTTGCACCGGAGGTTTTGTAAAGATGGCCCAGAAAATTAAAAAAGGAGACAAAGTTACTGTCATTAGCGGAGCGGAAAAAGGAAGCTCCGGTACCGTACTTGAAGTACAGGGCAAGCGTAACCGCGTCATTATCGAAGAAGTCAACATGCGGAAGAAGCATGAGCGTAAGACACAGGACAATCCGGAAGGAGCCATTGTTGAACGCGAAATGCCACTTCATATTTCCAACGTCATGCTTCAAAGCCGCTGGGATGAGCGTCAGGAGCGCAGAAACAAATCAGCCTCTGCATAACCCTGTATTGGATTGATTGGAGAAGACAGCCATGAGCGAACCACAATTAAAGAAACAATATAAAGAGCAAGTCCGTCCGGAAATCGTAAAACTCCGTGAATTCAGCAACGAGCTCCAGGCAGCACGACTTGAGAAAATCGTCATCAATTCTGGAGTCGGTGCCACCTCGGATAAAAACCGAATTAAAGATGTCGCTGATGATATCGCAAAAATTTCGGGTCAATGTCCGGTCATCACAAAAGCACGGGTGAGTATTTCAAATTTTAAACTTCGTGAGGGGATGCCCATTGGAGTCAAAGTGACATTGCGTGGCAATTCCATGTGGGAGTTTCTGCTTCGCCTTCTTGCGACCGCTTTGCCTAACATTCGTGACTTTCAGGGAGTCCCCAAGAAGTTGGACGGTAAAGGCAATTATACACTGGGAATTTCTGACCACACCATCTTTCCTGAAATTAAAATGGAAGGTGTAAAGCAGACAACTGGAATGGACATCTGTTTTGTCACCACAGCTCCAGATGACGACCAAGGGCAGGAGCTTCTCTCTCTTCTTGGAATGCCCTTCCGCAAGTAATCAATTTAAGAAAGCATAAGAAATGGCAAAGAAATCTTCCATCGCCCGAAACAACAAACGCAAGCGCCTCATCGACCGCTACGCCAAGAAACGTCAGGAAATCAAAGACAAACTTGAGGATCCTGATCTTGAAATGGAAGAGTTTATCTCCCTGCAACACAAACTCACTAAACTCCCCAAAAACTCTTCTGCCATTCGTTACCGCAAACGCTGCTCTATCACGGGCCGCCCACGTGGTTACATTGGAAAATTTGGTGTTTCCCGGATTACTTTCCGTGAACTTGCACTAGATGGCAAAATCCCCGGAGTGACCAAGTCCTCCTGGTAAACTATATCCATCCGGAATTACAATATTAAAACAAAGTTACCTCTCATGGCCATTCA
>Ga0181580_10002480_pt1 | contig 14957 bp, 8 predicted proteins | sample 071ome_23_FD_132413 | JGI IMG/M metagenome (GOLD analysis project Ga0181580, IMG submission 132413) | Coastal salt marsh microbial communities from the Groves Creek Marsh, Skidaway Island, Georgia - 071403BT metaG (megahit assembly) | ecosystem: Environmental > Aquatic > Marine > Intertidal zone...
CAGGAAGCCTGCTGAAAGGCATGAAGGCAGTCGGCCTGGGAAAAGTAAGTTTTTGGAACGGCGTGCGAGACCGAGTGGATGAACATATCCCTACTTTGAACCTTTAAGGGCGATTCGCCAATGGCTTCCTTGAGGCTTTTTGATCAAAAACGCTACTTTTCTGTCAGGAGACAATCTTGCTGGGCGTCACAGGATTGTAACCCATTCAATTCTTGCTAAGTTGTCTCCCATACCTCGAAAGCCGGTTTTGCCTGGGTCGTTTCGGCTTGTGGGCAAGGTAGTCCGTGACCGCATGAGAAACATGATTAATGTGTTCCTGTGTCACTGAGGTAGCGAAATCAACATCAGACTCTCATGAAAATTATTCAAAACTTCGCAAAAGCTGGAAATCCCCCGGAGTCTGTCAAGTCGGCTTGGGTCTTGCTTCTGCTGGCAGTACTTTCTGCTTGCAGCGACTCCAGTAAGTCATCGAACTACATCACGGCTGATGCGCCAGTGCCCGGTGAGAACTTGTCTCATGCGACAGAATCTAATGAGGAGAAAGCTTCGGAATACGAGGTGCGACGAGCACAATGGGTCCAAAAATTTGACCTGGACGCCAATGGCTTTTTGGATGCTTCAGAGCGGGAAGCCATGAGAAAAACCCCCAAGCCAAGGGGAAAATCCTTTCGCCGAGGAAAAGGGGGCGAGAATGAAAAAGAAGGGAAAGAGGGCGTTCGCTTTGATGCCCCGGATCATTGGGTCGAGAAATACGACAAGGATGGAGATGGAGGCCTTTCGGGCGAAGAGTCTGAAAAAGGGTATTGGAGTGAAAGGAAACGACTCTTTGATCGGTATGATCGCAATGGCGATGAAACCCTGGCACCGACTGAGATAGCCAAACTCGCTTCAGATATCGACGACGGTGTCTATGAGAGCTGGGATCATTTTGTGGCCACCACCACCTTGAAGGACCATGCTGCCAAAGCAGGTGTTTCTCAGCCCAGGCTGGACGCTCGGCAGCGCGAGTGGTTGCAATCCGATTTGGATGGTGATGGTAAGGCAAGTGCCGATGAACTTAAACGCATTCGGAACCTCGCAAGGCCATGAACCACCGCTTGTATTTCGATGGTAATTGGGACCCAAAGAGGAGCTTTCAAAGCATGAAAAACTCTATGGCTCTGTGTGGCGCTTTCTGCGCCCTTTCCCTCTCGCTCCAGGGAGCCCAGGCACCCTTGGTGATCAGTGAAATCATGGCTGAGAACGATTCGGGGCTGGTGGATGAGAATGGGGATCGAGTGGACTGGATTGAGATTCAAAATGTCAGCTCAGACATCGTTGATCTTGAGGATTTTGCTCTCTCTGATGATCGCGCAAACCCCACGCAATGGACCTTTCCCGAGCAATCACTGGGACCTGGAGCCTTTCTTATCGTCTTTGCATCTGGAAAAGATCGAGCGGCGGATCAGGATGCCTTGCACACCAACTTCAGCCTTTCCAATAAAGGAGAATATTTGGCTTTGATCGACAAGACCGAAGGCCGACCGATTCATGAAATGACTCCGTCCTTTCCACCTCAGCAATCGGATGTCTCCTTCGGTTTGCCAGCCGACTGGCAAATGGGGAAGCCCTTGGTTATGCAACCCCTTCTCGAGGCGACACCCGGTAAACCCAATGTCTCCGCTGCCTTGGGCCGGCTCTCCAAAATCCGATTTAGTCAGAAGCGTGGTTACCAATCACAAGCCTTCGAATTAAGCCTGGAGCTGGAAGAGGCAACGGCTCGTATTCGATATACCACCGATGGATCTATCCCGACCGAGGAACATGGAAACCTTTATGAAGGCCCATGGTCCATTGCCCAAACGACGGTGATTCGTGCCAGGGCCTTTGCTGACGGTTACCTTCCATCGCGAACGGTTACCAGGACGTATTTATTTCCATCAGATATCGTACGTCAGTCACCAGATGGTTTGCCACCCGCTGGTTTTCCTTACCACTGGGGAAGAAATCGAGTGGATTACGGAATGGACGCACGTGTGGTGGACGACCTGGCCTACCAGGATGAATGGGAGAAAGCCCTTCGATCCATTCCCTCTTATTCTCTGGTCACTGACATGGATCATCTCTTTGACCTTAAAAGCGGTATCTATGCCAATGCACAGGAGGACGGTCGGCCATGGGAGCGACCCACCTCAGTGGAGTTGATCCATGGAGATGGAAGCAAGGGGTTCCAAATCGATGCAGGCTTGCGTATACGCGGAGGCTTCAGCCGTCGAGAAGACAATGCCAAGCATGCCTTTCGTCTATTTTTTCGAGACAGTTATGGGGAAGCCAAATTGAAGTATCCACTCTTTGGTGAGAAGGGAGCAGAGGTCTTTGACCACCTGGACTTGCGATGTTCTTCCAATTATTCCTGGAGCATGGGGGGAGACCCTCAAGCCGCTCTTTTTCGGGATCAGATCAATCGGGATTTGCAGGCTTCGCTGGGGCAACCGGCGATGCGTGGCTACTTCTGTCATTTGTATATCAATGGTCATTACTGGGGTCTCTACAACACATGCGAACGCCCCAAAGCGGGACATGGGGCTCAATATTTTGGGGGTAAGGACAAGGACTACGATGTTGTCAAGGCGAGTAAGGAAGGGGGCATCATGGCCTCCGATGGTTCCCTGGATGCCTGGAGACGTGTCTATGAGATCGCTCGAGAGGGATTGGAAGAAAATGATGCCTATTTCAAACTACAAGGTAGAACCCCAGAGGGTGAACTGGATCCAGATGCTGAAGTCCTCATCGATATCGACAATTTGATCGATTACAATATGATCCTCTTTTACGGAGGTAACTTGGATGCGGCCATCACTTGGTTTGGCGGCGATCGCTGGCACAATAACTGGTACGGCATGCGGCATCGTTCCAACCGCCAGGGGTTTCAGTTTTTTATCTGGGATGCCGAACACACCTTCCTCATGCGTGGCATGAACCAGGGTATCGAGGAAGATCGCACCGGCCCTTTTCCAGCAGGCAAACAGTTTGAATCGAGCAATCCTCAGTGGCTATGGCAGCAATGCCTGGACAACGCCGAGTTCCGGATCCGAGCTGCGGATCGGATTCATGCCTTGTATCATCAAGGCGGCTTACTGACCCCGGACGCCGTTCATGCCGTCGTCCAACGTCGGGCGCAGGAAATAGAATCGGCGGTGATTGCGGAATCGGCTCGTTGGGGAGATACGGGCCGCGGAAGGGGTGAGCCTAGGACCCGCGATGAACACTGGCGGGCGGAAGTGGACAGGATTCTCAATGAATACATTCCTCGCCGCAGTGACATCGTTTTGGCTCAGCTTTTTCGCCAGGGGCTCGTGCCTGATTTCAGCCCTGCGGCCTGCGAACGTCGCGCCGATGATTGGCATTTGAGTGCTGAACGAGGACAGATCTTTGTGACCCTGGACGGGAGTGACCCCAGAGCCATCGGGGGCAAGCCTTCAGAAAAGGCCAGGGTGGTTTCCATGCCCATCCCGGTGAAGGAAGGGAAGAAACTGCGAGCCCGTGTTTACTTTCAGGGCGAGTGGAGTGTCTTGACGGAATGCTCGCCTTGATGGAATGAGGCTGGGCAATACCGCCGATCGGTCCGTCATGGTTTGATCTGCGATGTCAGAAGTGGTTCCAGTCTTGCTGGAATGATTGCTATGGCTTTTGATGACCAGTGATGATGAAACTTTTCACAGCTCCCAAGGTGATTCTAAGTGTCATTTTTCTCACCGTTCTTCTGGCTTTCATGGATCACCTGCTGACCCCTTTTTGGGTGGAAAGTATCAGCTGGATCGTCCTGATCTACTTTACCCTCGAAATCGCATGTAAAATCCATCTCGAAGGCTGGCGAACTTATGCAAACTCCTGGGGAAATCGGGCGGATTTGTTCATCATCGCAGCCAGCCTCTTATGGGTCTCGGTGCATGGCATGGGAGAGGGTAGTTTGGCTTTTTTGAGGATGTTTCGATTTTTATCCATGGTTCGTATCCTCAAATTGATGCCGGATACGGCACAAATGGTCCGAGGGGTGCTGCGTGCCATCAAAGCCTCACGAGCCATCGTGATCTTGTTGGGGATTCAGTTGGTCTTTTTTTCCCTTCTGGGCTTTACCCTCTTTGGCCAACCTCTTCCCGAATTCTTTGGAACCCCCTTGAAATCACTCAACACCATCTTTTCGGTATTTACCGTTGAGAACTGGGCAGCAGCTCCTGAAGCGGCGAGTCTGCTGGGTCATCCATGGCTTTATTACGGGGTGAATTCCTTTGTCATTCTGGTGTTGGTCATTGGAGGATTTATTTCTCTTTCCCTGGCCAATGCTATTTTTGTCGATGAAATGGCCAGTGATAACAATGATGATGTCAAGGCGCAGTTGCTGCTTCTCAAGCAAGACAATCAGGCTATGCAGACTCAGCTTGAAGAAATTCTGGTCACACTGAAGTCCTCCAAGCCCTGAAGATCCCAAGCTCCTTCATGCGGCCTGATCGCGAAGAAAGACCCACTGGTCTGGGGTAGAACCCGCTTTGTCGTAGCGGTAGCCCATGCCATCAAAACCTTTCAGGTCCTCCGGTTTTTTCAAGCGGTTTCGAATGATGAAATCCGACATGGTTCCTCGGGCCTTTTTGGCAAAAAAGCTGATGATTTTGTATTGTCCCTTCTTCAGGTCCTTGAATACGGGAGTGATGACCTCGGCCTCAAGTTGGTCTTTGAGGATGGCTTGAAAATACTCATTGGAAGCCAGATTGATGAGGGTGGCTTGGCCCGAGCCAGCAATCGCCTGGTTGAGTTCCTTGGTGATGAGATCACCCCAGAAAGCGTATAGGTTGTGACCTCTTTGGTTCTGTAGAGAGGTTCCCATTTCCAGCCGATAGGGCTGGATGAGATCCAGAGGTCGCAACAAACCGTAGAGACCGGAAAGAATGCGAAGGTGTTTTTGTGCAAAGGTATAATCAGCGCTCTGGTAATCTGTGAGCTGGAAACCGGTGTACACATCCCCCTTGAAGGCAAGCAAGGCCTGCTTGGCATTCTCTGGAGTAAAGGGTGGGCTCCAGGTCTGATAGCGTTGGCGATTCAGTGCGGCCAATTTCGTGCTGATCGACATGAGCTTGCAAAGTTCCCCTTCGGAACATGCCCTCAGATGCTGGATGAGTTGCTTGGAATGCTTCAGGTAGGCCGGAGAAGAGTGTTTGCGAGTCAATGGATCCGATTCGAAGTCCAGCGTTTTGGCGGGTGAAATGACACTCAACATGGCAGAAAAGATCACCCAACCAGGCAATCGGTGCAACCCCTTAAGAGGATTTTAAGCTAATCTTTTGGGGTGTCGGTTCGTGGTGTGGCGGATCAGGACTTCATGTGATGCAACAAGTTCCGAGTGATTTGCTGCACGCGTGGATCCGGCCCCATGGGTTGCGTGTAAACCGAGGGTCTGACATAGCCCGGAGGTTCGCTGAGCCCATCACCCCACCAGATGGTAGCCGCGTTGAATACCAGGTTCCCTCGGGGTCCATGATAGAGAGTTGCCGTGTATTCGCCGCCATTGGGTTGACCCGGGGCCCCTTGTGTGGGGCCAGAGGCCACGATTTCCAAACCCGGAATGGGGGCTGGATCTCCATGCCACTCCCATCCCACCAATCCGGGGATGCCCTCCCCCTTGACCATACCGGTACCCTCAAAGAGCCAATGGTCCGGTTGTTGACAAATCCAGTCGGCTCCGCCAGTTACAGGCCCGGTACTCTGTGCCCCCATGAGTTCGTTCGCATAAGGCCTTTCATGCATCAGATGGGACATGGAGTCAAATTCCCGGGTGCCGCCCGGAGGACCAAAGACCCCGATGCGCTCAAAGACCCGATTCGGTCTGCCATGGGTATCAGCCCTCATCTGGATACGGCCGCAAACCGAATTGCCGGAAAGGAAGGCGAGGTGCATGCCCTCTTGAATGGCTCTTTCCATATTTCGAAACATCTCCAGCGTCCAATACTCATCGTGTCCCACGGAAAGAAACCCCCTGCAACGATTCAGCTCATCGGGGTATTGGTGGGTGTCCTGGTTGGAGACATAGGTCAGATCGTAGCCGTGGGACTCCATCCAATAAGCCAGGGGGAACTCCCAAAGCAGGAATTCACCGGATCCCGTGCTCAGGGGTGCGTCCAAGATCTGGCAGTACTTTCCGTAGGGTCGATTGAACCCTACTTCCACGCCGCCTCCCCAATACCATTGGCTTTGTCCGTTGTCATAAAGGGAAAACTGATTGGGCCAGCGATTGTAGGCCTGCCAGGTATGATCGCTGCATTGGAACATGAAATCGGCCTGGCGCTGGTCTTTTACGATGAAAATCATATAACTTTGCATCGAGCTGTGGTGTTCGGTGAGCTTGGCAAGGTAAACGCCGCTGAGCCAATCGCTCGGAATGATCAGGTTCAGGCAAGGGTCCCAATGACAGTCTTGTAGACGCTTGTCTCCAGGCTTGGGCATGGGTTGAACCTTTCCCTTCAGGGGCCCCCAGGAACCCATGTGACGTCCTCCATGACCCTGGTAATAACCCATCCGGTAGATGTCGATGTGAAAATTGGATGCAGGTTGGGTGCTGACAAAAAAGGAAATGGATTCTCCGGCCATCACACGCGTCCTGGAGGCATAACCTTCTACCCATGGGCAGCGGTATCGGGAGGCCGGATCGATGGCGGTCCGATCGAGCATCCAGGAGCGAGTGCCTGGTTGTTGGTTTTCAACGGCCACCTTTGTCCGGTCAGGCGATGGCCTGTGGAGGCAACCAGGTGTCGAAGCAGCCAGCGATGTACCTGCTGCCATGCGGGCCATACGTGCCATCCACCTGCGCCGACTTTGGCCCCGGGATAGATTCCAGTTCATGCAAGTTGGTAGAAAGACTCCCAACCCTTGCGAGGCGGAGCTCCACGAAGCCATTGGTTGGCGGCCTCATGATTGGTGATTTCTTTCTTGATGGGGTCAAACTCCAGGCGAGCATGGAATCGTTGTGCAGCCACTCCGAGGCAGAAAACTTGACTCAGTGGAGCGGCCACCTCAAAGGGCGAAAGACAGGGTTCCAAGCCCTTGCAAGCCTTCAGAAAATTGGCGTAGTGGTTGGTGGGGTTGCGGGGATAGTCCAGAAGGTCTTTGGGCAGGTCAGCTGCCTTTTCTTTTTCCAGGATACTCAGGGTGCTCCCATGCGAGTGTCCCTTGAAGGTCCAGTCCTTTCCGTAGATCTCTTTGCCCGCTGGCAATTCCTGAGCTGGCATGACTCTCCCATCGACGGTTGGAATATCCTTTCGGGTGGCGATGTTGCCGTAGCTGCTTGGCACAAGGGGATGGTTTTGTTTGCCATCATACCAGGTCACTTTCACTGGGGGCATGGAATCTCGAGCCGGAAATCGAAATTCCAGGGTGCTGGCCTGAGGGAAAAACAACGGATTATGGCCATCCAATCGCAGTGGGGTGATCTCTGTTGGAAGTCCCAATTTCAGAAACTGATGGAACCCGTCCATGATGTGGGCTCCCCAATCACCCAGGGCTCCCATGCCAAAATCATACCAGCACCTCCATTGGCCTTGAACAAAGTTGCGATGATAGTCGTGCGGTTGAGCCGCCATGAGCCAGGTGTCCCAATCGAGGGTTTCGGGGGTGGGCTGAGCTCTTGGAAAATCAGCCATGCGGGTGTCCCAACCATGCCAACGGCGCCCTCCGTTCATGTGGGCTGTGATTTCCTCGACGCCGCTGATCACACCCTTTTCCACCCATGTTTTGAATTGGTAGTAATTGTCCTGACAGTGCCCTTGATTGCCCATCTGAGTAGCTACACCATAACGGGAGGCAGCCTTCATCAACAATTCGGATTCGTGGAAAGTGCGAGTCAGGGGCTTTTCGACATAGACATGCTTGCCTAGGGACATGGCGAGCATGGCGATGGGAAAGTGGGAGAAGTCGGGCGTGCCCACAGTGACGGCGTCGATTTGATCGGCCATGCGATCGAACATCTCCCTGAAATCCTGAAAGCGCGGTTGTGAGTCAAAGGTCTTGAGATTTTTCAAGGTATGAGGGCCACCCATGTCCACATCACAGAGTGCCACGATGTCAGCAAGCCCCGTTTGATGCATGGCTCTGAGATCACCTCCTCCCTGGTTACCAATGCCGCAGCAAGCGAGCCGCACTTTTTCGTTCGGTGTTTGCGTGGCAGGTCTGATGAGGCGGCCCTGGTCATCACGTTTTTCGGATTGAGCCCGAATGACATGGGATGGGACAATGGAAAGACTGGCCAGTGCCGCAATGCTTCGGCGACCAAAACGACGACGGGAAAGACGTGAACGAGTCATGGGAATTTTTGTTTTAGGAAGTACTCTTATCTTAGTTCTGTTGAAGGCCTGCTTCCAGCCTCAATTCGGGCAACACCGCCAGCTTTGCTCTTGTTCCCTGAACGGTCGATACTTAACGTTCAGAACAATCCAATGAACATCCTCCGGTGGCCCCTATCTTTTTTAATGGTTTTTCTCCATTCTCTGATCGCAGAGGAAGCACCTGATGACTTTCGCTATCAGGTGGAGGTGCTCGATCAATCCATCCGCCAGCCTATGGAGCTGGAGCTAGCTCCCGATGGTCGTGTCTTCGTCAACGATTTCAAGGGGGGACTTTATCTGATAGACCCAAAGTCAGATGAGCAACCCATCCAAGTGGCTCAACTCGAGGTGTTCAACGAGCAGGAGAATGGATTCCTCGGGTTTGCGCTCGACCCTCAATTTGAGAAAAACCATTGGATCTACTGCTTTTACTCGCCACCCGATTACAGTGGCCAGCGATTGAGTCGCTTCCGCATCGATGGGGATCTATTGCGACTGGATTCAGAAAAGGTGATGCTCGAATTTGAAGAGCAGCGCCGACAGTGCTGCCATCATGCGGGTTCAGTGGAATTCGCGCCCGATGGTTGTCTCTTGATTTCGACTGGAGACAACACCTTTCCCGGCGCGCCTACTGGCGGATCGGCACCCATTGACGAGCGTCCAGACAATGATCCCTGGGACGCTCAGAAATCTAGCGCCAACACGCATGACCTTCGGGGTAAGATTCTCCGGATCCGTCCAACCATTTCGGGAGGATACGAGATCCCCGAGGGAAACCTCTTTCCCAAAGATGGGTCAGATGGGCGTGCGGAAATCTTCGTCATGGGATGCCGCAATCCATGGCGCATGAGTGTCGATGAACGCACGGGGTTTGTCTATTGGGGCGAAGTGGGCCCCGATGCAGGTGGCGATACTGAGCGCGGTCCACGTGGATATGATGAACTCAATCAAGCCAAGGCCGCTGGCAACTTTGGCTGGCCTTATTTTGTCGGCAACAACTTTGCATACGCTGAACATGACTTTGCTTCCTCTGAAAATGGACCTCGCTACGATCCGCTTCGGCCCATCAACAACAGCCCCAACAACACCGGGCGCAAAGTGCTTCCTCCGGCACAACCTGCGCTGATTTATTGGCCGTATGGGGCTTCGACCGAGTTTCCCATCCTTGGCAGTGGTGGGCGCACGGCTTGCGCTGGACCGGTCTTTTATCACCAGGCTGTTTTTGAGGGGACTCAGGGTTTCCCTGACTATTATGATCACTGCCTTCTCTTTTGGGATTGGCAACGTCCTTTTCTCTTCTGGGCCCGTCTGGATGAGGAGGATCAACTTCTCGGCATCGAGCCATTTTCCGAGGCGGTGGTGCTGCGCAACGATGGCCAATCGGCACTGGAAGGAAAGGATGCACAGCGTTTTCTCATCCAGCGGCCCATAGACGCCGAATTTGGCCCGGATGGTTGTCTCTATTTACTCGATTATGGGCGTACGTGGGGAGCCAATGAAGACGCGCGATTGCTCAAGATCAGCTACTTGCGCGGCAACATGCCACCCAAGGCCATGGCCTCGGTTGAGCCCGACGCAGGCAAGGTGCCCTTACAGGTCAGGTTGTCTGCTGAAGGAAGTCATGATCTTGATGGGCACGATCTTTCCTACCACTGGACACTTCATCCGGGTGGCCAGAGGGTCGCCAGTGGAAAGGAGGTCACCCTTGAATTGAAGGATGCAGGAAACCATGTTCTTGCCTTGGAGGTTCGAGATGCTCTGGGGGCCAGTGCCTCGGTCAGCGTTCCTGTTAGCATCGGTAATGCTCGACCCTCGGTCCGTTTTGAAACCCCACAGGATGGAGATTTCCTGGATGCTAATGGACGCGTGGCTTACCAGCTTCGGGTGCAGGATGAGGAAGATGGTGATTCGAGGTGGAATGATGAATTCATGGAGTCTGGGGCGCGCGTGACCGCTCAGCCCATGCCCTCGGATGCAGCTCAAGCTGCCATTCCCCCGGGGCAGCAGGCCATGTTGGCAAGCGACTGTTTCAATTGTCATGCTATCAAGGAAAAAGTGGTGGGGCCCGCATTGCTGGATATCGCTCAGCGCTATCGCCATCAACCTGAGGCCTTGCCGCAGTCAGTTCAAAGAGTCCTCAAAGGTTCGGCAGGGGTGTGGGGAGAAATTCCTATGCTGGCGCATACCGAACTTGCTGAACAGCAGGTGGAATCCATGGTTCAATGGATTTATTCTCTCGAGCCATCCGCCTTGGCATCCAACACACAACGAGGTCTGCAGGGAACCCTCGATCTGGGTGAGATGAGTGTTGGCAAACCCTGGATATTGAAGGCGACCTATGTGGATTTTGGCTGGGAGTCCGTCGCGCCGCTCGCGGCTTCGATTACCATTCAACTGCGCCACCGGCGGATCGAAGCCGAACATTGCAGTGACTATCAAGGGCTTCGAATCCTGGGAAACAAACTGGGAGCCATCGAGCATGGTTCCTATGCCAGGTTCAGGAGTGTCCCACTTCACGATGTCGGTAAAATCACCGTAAGAGTCGCCTCGGGGGGAGCCGGTGGACAGATCATCGTAAGAGAGGGAAGCCCGGACGGACCTGTCGTGACTTCCTTTGAAGTCACCCCTACGGGAGGCTACGATCAGTTTGTTGAAAAAACCTCTCCACCCCTGGATCGGAATGGCAGGAAGGATCTTTTCTTTTGTTTTGTGAACCCAGGCAAGGGAGGGCTCATGGATGTGGATTGGGTGGAATGCCACCCTTAGGATTTTGCGTTGAGAGAACAACTATCAGGGTGAATGACATTGACGCCTCCACTGAGTGCGGGATAATCCAACCCGTTTCCAAAAGCTTATCAGCGCACCAAAAGACCTCCCTTAACCCTTTTCGGGCTTCGTTGCCCATGAAGACCAGACTGGGAGTGCTGAAAATGAAGGTCATGATGCATCCATTGTTGGTTCACCCCTATCTCAGGCTTCTGCTGGTTCTGATCACGCAAACGAGCATCACTCCCCTGTCCGCATCGAGTGATGACCTCAGCGAAGCGACCTTTTTTGAGCGCCGAATCAGGCCATTGCTTTTGGATCATTGCCAAGACTGTCATGGCACCCTGAACGAAGGGATGCCCCATCTTCCCCTTTTGGACTCTCGAGAGGCATTTGTGGGTGACAGTGCTTTGGTGGTTCCCGGGAGCCCGGCAGAAAGTCGACTGATCCAAGCCCTTGAAAATCCAACGGTGCTGGGTAATCACCCGGATTGGCAAAAGCCCATCTTGAGTCGTCAAAAGCAAGATTTGGAGCGATGGATTGAGATGGGAGCTCCTTGGCCTGCCAGCCCGTCTGAGCAAAGGGACGCAAATACCGATGTGAATACATCTCGTCCAGAAGGACTCCACTGGTCGTTTCGCGCACTTGTTCGTCCCGCATTGCCGGATGTGCCAGATTCCTTTCGTATCCTTAATCCCATTGATCGTTTCGTGGTGCAAAAACTCATCCAGAGCGATCTTCCTCAAGCCGACCCAGCACCCTCGAGCACCCTGATTCGACGAATTTATTTTGACCTCCTTGGCCTGCCTCCTTCACCCACGGTGATGCGCTTATGGCTCGACCGAATGAGCCGGGCCAAGGATGCCGCTTCAGAGGATCAAGTGGTGCGAGATTTGATCGAAGCGCTGCTGGCACATCCGGCCTATGGTGAGCGTTGGGCACGACACTGGCTCGACGTGGCGCGTTATAGTGAAGTGGGAGGCTGGACTCAGGACAATCGTTCCAATCCCAAGGCATTTCACTATCGTGATTGGGTAATCCAAGCCTTAAATCAGGATTTGCCTTTTCATCAATTCGTCTCTTACCAAATCGCTGGAGATCTCCTTGAAAACGGGACAAGCGTGGCCACGGGCTTTTTTTCACTCGGGCCCAACTACACATCCGATGGGGGTGATCCGGAGAGCATTGCGCAGGCTAAAGGAGAAACGCTCGATGATCGGGTGGATACGTTTTCTCGTGCTTTTCTTGGCTTAACCGTCTCATGTGCACGATGCCATGACCATAAATTTGATCCGATACCCATCGAGGATTACTACTCGATTGCCGGTGTTTTCAATAACACGGGTGACGTTGAAATGCCATTGGTGGATCATGGAATTGTCCAGGCCTACGAGGCCGGTCGAGAGCGCATTCGGAATCAGGAAAAAGTCATCAAGGATCTCAGGGACCAATCCAAGAAACTGTCCAAAGAGGATCAAGAGAAAGCCAAGGCAGACATTGAATCTGCCGAGGCTCTATTGAAGGTGATCAAAAAAGAGGCTCCCTCCAAATACGAATACGCTCATGTGGTTCAGGATCAGGGTAATGAAAACATGCATGTGGCCCTTCGAGGAGATTTGCTCAAAAAAGGTGAGTTGGTGCCCAGGAGGTTTCTTCGCATACTCACGCAAGGGGAGCGGACGCCTTATCGGGAGGGCAGTGGACGCCGGCAGCTTGCCGAATCAGTGGTTTCACCTGAGAACCCTCTGAGTGTGCGCGTGTTTGTCAACCGAATCTGGATGCATCATTTTGGACGAGCGCTTGTGCGGTCTCCAGACAACTTCGGGCGACTGGGGGAAAAGCCCACGCACCCCGAACTCTTGGATTGGCTTGCGTTGGAGTTTGCGGGCTCGGGCGGCTCGGTGAAGCACCTTCATCGCTTGATCATGCATTCTGCTACCTATCGCTCCAGCAGCACTCCTGCGGAAAAGGGTTTGAAAACCGATGCTGACAATCGCCTTTTCTGGCGGATGGACCCCCGACGCATGGATGTGGAAACATGGCGTGATGCGCTCCTTTCTGTGACCCAAGAATTGGACGCAAGCATGGGAGGGCCTTCACAGGAAGATATTACTCAGAGTGCTCGACGAACGCTTTATTCCAAGACAAGTCGCAATGACCCGACAGCTTCCGATCGCTTCTTGCGACTATTCAATTTTCCGATTCCCAGAGCGAGTGCTGCGAAGCGTACGCAGAATATCGTTCCCCAGCAGTTTCTTTTCATGCTGAACAGCCCCTTCATGCTGGAACGCGCTCAAAAATTGGCTCTCAGCTTTGAAGCTTCTTCACTATCGCTCGAAGTCCGAATCGACCAACTCCATGAGACTTTGTTTGGAAGACGAGCCGAACAGAGAGAGGTGGAACACGCCCTCTTATTTCTTAAAGACTTTGAAGTAGAAAACGAACATGAGCTCAGTGCTTGGGCGGCCTACTGCCAAGTGCTACTCTGTTCCAACGAGTTCATGTTTATCCGCTAACCCTAATGTTCCAATGGTCATGCACTACCCACCCTTAAAGGATCCGTTGTTGAGTCGAAGGCAGGCCTTAAGCCGTATGGGGGCAGGCTTTGGTGGTATGGGTTTGGCCACCCTGCTGGCTGAATCGGCCCAAGCTGAAACCTCACCTCTCACGGTAAAGGCACCCCACTTTGCACCCAAAGCCAAACGCATCATTCAATTATTCATGCCTGGAGGCCCGTCCCAGGTGGACACCTTTGATTACAAGCCACTTCTTGCCAAACATGCCGGTGAGCGGCCTGAAATCGTCAATCGAAAGACGCTTCGGAATACCAAAAACGGGCTTCTGCCTTCTCCTTTTGGGTTTAAGCAATATGGCCGGAGTGGCAAGTGGGTCAGCGATATCTTTCCGCAAACCGCTCAATGCGTGGATGACATCTGCTTTATTCACTCCATGCACACGGACATTCCAGAGCATGCGGGTGCCATGATGATGTTCAATTTGGGGCACCTTCAACCCAGTCGTCCCAGTTTGGGGTCATGGCTGTGTTATGGGCTCGGCAGCGAGAACCAGGAATTGCCCGGTTTGGTGGCCATGAGCCCTCGAGCCAAGCCCAGAGGCAAATCGGCCCATTGGGGGAATGCTTTTTTACCAGGGGCCTATGCTGGCGTCTACGCCAACATCGCTGAAATGAAACCGGATGCCATTTTGGGTCACCTCAAACATCCGCACCTTCCAAAGCTCGACCAGCGCAAGCAAGCTGATTTGTTGACCCGTTTGAACCGACAGGATTTGCAGCGGTTTGGTGAGGATCAAAAGTTGGAGTCGACCATTCAGGCGATGGAAATGGCCTTTCAGATGCAGTTCGCGGTGCCAGAGGTCTTCGATATCTCTTCGGAGTCGGCAGCAACCCGCTCTTTGTATGGTGAAAGTGAATTCGCCAAAGGATGCCTGATTGCCAGACGGCTCGTCGAAAAAGGGGTGCGGATGGTACAACTATCGCACTCCATTGATGGGTACGATATAGCCTGGGACACAGGGCATGGAAACATTCATCATCATCAAGATCTTGCCGCGGCATGTGATCAGGGTATTGCCGCACTGATCAAGGATTTGAAGCTACGCGGTCTACTGGATGAAACCTTGGTTCTTTGGGGTGGTGAATTTGGCAGAGCGCCTACCTCCGAGGGCAACAAGGGGCGAGATCATGATCACTATGGGTTCACTGTGTGGATGGCCGGTGGCGGTGTCAAACCCGGCCTTTCCTACGGTGCGACCGATGCCTTTGGCTGCTCAGCTGTGCAGGACAGGGTTCATGTCCATGATTTGCATGCCACGATTTTACAC
>Ga0181580_10002481_pt1 | contig 14952 bp, 9 predicted proteins | sample 071ome_23_FD_132413 | JGI IMG/M metagenome (GOLD analysis project Ga0181580, IMG submission 132413) | Coastal salt marsh microbial communities from the Groves Creek Marsh, Skidaway Island, Georgia - 071403BT metaG (megahit assembly) | ecosystem: Environmental > Aquatic > Marine > Intertidal zone...
AGCCGCTTCGCCTCTTCTAACTCCTCCTTCATCTTCCTCTCCCTCTCGATCACGTCTTTCTTCACCTCTTCCACTCGATTCGCCTCCTTCGCCGTCGCTTGCGCCGCGTCCGCGATTCGACTCTTGTGCATGTTCAAAGCCTCCAACTCGCTCTTACGCATCGCTTGAACCCGCTCGTATTCGTTCCGCAAACGAGACAACTCCACGGAAACTTCGTCTCTCGATTTTGTCAGCTGATACAACTCTCGTCTCAGCGCTCGATTTAAAGCGCCTTTTTCCACTCTTTGCTCGGTGTTCAAAAAAGGCGCGAGATTTTCGTCGTTTTTGTCCTTTTCTTCTTCTTCTTCTTCCGCGAAAAACGGCGTCCCGGCGTCTTCGTACACTTCCATTTCTCCGTCTTCTGAATCATCGTCGATAGCAATGTTCTCGTCCACCGGCGAGGGCGGCAGCGACCCACCACCACCCTCCTTCTTTCTCGTTTTTGGCGTCCACGCGCGCGGTGAAGATGCGTTCGCATCACCATCGTTGGAAAAATTCAAATGCATCGTCGTCGTCGTCGTCGTCGCGTTTCTTTTACTCGGCGAAGGCCTCGGGCTCGCTCTTCGTTTCGTGCTGCTGAACAAAGATTTTGAAGACGAGCGCGTCATCGGACTCAAAACGCTCGGGTGGTCCATCGTCGGCGTCGTCGTCGTCGATGAACTTTTCGTCATTATTTTAGTGTATATTATCAAAGAGCTCCCTCGACTCGATGCGTGTGAAGAAATTTTTAAATTTTTACTCGTACGTCGTACACAGAAAATACAAAAATTATATATTGTCCAATCCAATGCGCTAATGATATTAAGTGCTGCTACATACATATCTCTCTCTTTCAACCCTCGTCCATATCGACGACCTCTTCTCCTGCTCGCGCGTTGTTCTTTTTGGCGAAGGCGGAGTCTTGGCCGGAGCCGCCCGAGCCCGAGCTGGAGTTTGCCCTCGTCTTTCCCGCGGCCGCTTGCTCCCGTAGCTTCTGCTGCTGCTGCGCGTTCTTTCTGCCGTAAGTATTGTTACCGTGGTACGGGGTGGAGTTGTCCTGGTCGGAGGAATTGTTGTCGGAGGATTTGCTGCTCGGAGTTGTTTTTCTCTTGTTCTTGTTTTCGTTCTTTTCGCTGGCGGTTTCTGTGACGCCGCGGCGACGAGGAGTCGCGTTATCGTTGTTATCGTTGTTATCGTTGTTGTTGTGATGGTCGTGGCTCATGCTGTAACTCTCGCTGGTTGAACTCTTGGATTCTTCGCTGTTTTTGTTTTGCGATTGCGCCGAAGTCACCTCTTGCTCGCCGTCCTTCGTCTTCTCTTGGCCGGTTTTACACCGCCACTTGACCAAATCTTCGTCCAACTGATTCAATTGGGCCATAAAACCGGCGTTTGGATTAATCTGCGGTCTCGCCAACCGCATTCGCATCAAAGCTTCCTCTAACCTAATGTTTTCGTGACACATGACGTACGCGGCGCACACGGACGCGCTTCTCGACCGGCCCGCGAAACAGTGCACGAGCACGTTCCCGCCGCTCCTCACCGCGCCGCTGATAAATTCAAAACACTGCGGAAAGTGACTCCGAATATCCGCATCTGGACTATCCGCTACTTCCACGGTCATATACTTCACCCCATCCACGCATTTAATATCAAACCCTCTCGCCACCGTCAACACGTGCGTGATCCCTTTCTCTTTAATCTGTTCCTCGCTTTGCGCCGCGCCGATCGACCCGAGGTACAGATTCGGCGCAATCAGCGCCGGCACTTTGTCCTCCTTCACCTTCTTCGCCGTCAATATCAATCGCATCAAAGACACCACGCGTTCGACTTGCTTCTCATCTTTCGGCGTGCCTTCCACCGTTCGGTTTGTTTTTAACATCATCTTCTTCTTGTTGTTGTTATCGTTGTCGTCGTGCGTCGGCGTCTGCCCTTCCATGTGCACGTCTTGGTCTTCTTCTAATTCTACTTCTTCCTCTTTTTTGTCCGCGGCTTGTTGGAAAAACTGCGCGGCAGCCGCTGCCGTTTTTTCTGATTTATGCACCGTATCTAACAGTTTCTTGGCGACATCGACGATGCCGCTGTGGAGCTTTGCCGAGGACGAGCGCGTCCGTCGCAGAGAGGAGGAGGACAAAGTTGTTCGTCTTCTTTGTCGCTGCTCCCGAGTCGACGCGTTCGACGCGTGGGCGACTTCGTCATCTTTGCGATGATGCGACGACGCTCCTCGTCCGTTGTTCGAAGGCATTTTTCTAAATAAAAACGCTCTCTCTCTCTCTATCTCTCTCTGGAGGATTAAAAACACCCCTCCCCTTCGTCAGTCAGTCAGTCAGTCACTTTGGCGCGTTCAGCAGACGTCCAACAAAAAGCGAAGCCGCGCTCTTTGTTTTTGCGATTTTAGAGCGCACAGGTTTTTGAGCGAGCCGCGGTGCGCTCCAAACAAAATCCCGAAACAACGAAAACGCCGCGCGACCGATGATGAAAACGACGAGAACGCGGGGAGAGAAGAGAGAAACGCTCTCCTCGGTGCTACTACTACAAAGAAACGAGAGAAGATGTGAAGATGCGAGATTGAGAGAGTCTCTGTTCTTCTCTCTCTGTTCTTCTCTTCGTGCGTGTGTTTGTTCTGCCGCGCGAGACTTTGTGAGCAAAAAGTGAAGTCGAAGAGGAGCGGCCCAATCGTCACAAGTCAAAAAAATTTGAAAAAAACAAAAAAAAAAAAGAAAAAAAGCAAAAAAAGAGGCAAAAAAATACACGAAAACACACAATCGATAGACAGAAAAAAGAGAAGAGAGAGGAAAAAGAGACGTTACTTTTGCTGCTGAAGAGAGCGAGAGAGAGAGAGAGAGAGCGTATCCGAGAGAAGAAGGAAAAGGAAAAGAATGGGGGCGTGCGCGTCGGCACCGACGACGACGACGACGACGACGACGACTTCTGGTGGTGGTGGTGGTGCGAGTGGTGCCGCTTTCATCGTCGCTTCCGAGGCGAGAGGAGGAGGCGAATCCTCGTCTTTTTTTTCGAGATCACGAGGTTCGTTTTTTTCTTCTTCTTCTAATTCTTCTTCTTCTTCTTCTTCTGTTGGGAGACGGAGAAGCGCGAGTAAGTCGAGGTCGTACGTGAAACCGCTCGTGACTCCGGAGCGAGAGCGGCAGTCGAGAATTTTGTACGAGGGCGTGTGTTCTATTCCGGGAGGATCGAAGTACGATTCGTTCGAAGGGTACGAAATCGACCTCTCTCATAAATCGAAAGATTTTCAAACGTGGATGAAAGACGTCAAGTTTCACGATCCGAAAGAATTCGATAACTGGGAGTCAGAGACTATGGCTGCGTTGGACGAGATGATTGAAGTGGCCACGAGACGGTGCGAAGAGAGCGCAAAGACGCTACCGGATGATGATCCCGAGGTGATTTATAGGAGGCTGAAAGCGTTCAAGAGCTGCATCCCGGAAGCGCAGAGTGACGAAGAAGATGAAGAAGAAGAAGAAGAAGAAGAAGAAGAAGTTGAAGAAGAAGTCACGGTAACGAACGAAGATGGCACGACGACGACAAGCACGCAAACGGTGAAACGACTCAGAAAGAAGAAGAAGAAGAAGAAGAAAAAGCCTGGTTTATTCGCCAACAACCGTCCCCAACCGCCGAAAATCCCGCAAATTATGCACGAAGCCGTGCGTAAAGCTCTCGCGGATCCAGAAATTGACAGTTGGACGTCTTTAACGCCCGAAATCGAGTCAGCGTTTGATGAAAAGTTGGAATATTTCACAATCGATGGTGCAACCATCCGCGGGCGCGAGTTTGCGTTTTCCCGAATGGATAAAGCTATCGTCGATTTGCGAAACCGGATGATGGGGAGCACGCGGTCGAAACGGCAAATCAAATCCAACGCTATGAACGTGGAAGGACCGACGTACGTCGGCAGAGGCGACGAGAAACACATCACAAAGTGGGAGGTTCTGTACAAGTTTGACATGCTTTTGATGAAGGTGAAAATCTGCGAGATATTCGAGGTTAACGAAGAAACCGGTTTGGTCGTCAAATTATCGCGATTTCGAATATAAACAACTTTGTTTTGTTACTGATCATCAATAGCACTGCTTACTACTTCTCTTTTATATTACATTACAACAACGACACAACAACACTCATGCACTAGATGACTTACAATATTACGCGGCGGCGTTCATTTTCTCCTTCTCTCCTTCGCGTTTCCTCAGCTCGTTTCTCAGGAAAAACTCCCCGGCTCTGTACGAGCTTCTCACCATAGGTCCGCTCGCGACGTATAAAAAGCCCAAATCTTCCGCCATTTTCCCGTACATATCGAACGCTTTTGGCGTCACGTACTCCTCGACTTTCAAATGTCTTTTTGTCGGTCGCATGTACTGTCCGAACGTGACGACGTCAACTCCGGCTTCTCTCAGCAACTTCAAAGCTTCGTACACTTGCGTTCTCGTTTCTCCTAAACCGAGCATCAAGCTCGTCTTGGTGATCAAATCCACGCCTCCAACCTCTTTCGCTGTCTTCTTCGCTCTCTTCAACACGTGAATGCTCTGATCCCAATTCGCTCTCGGATCTCTCGCGTGCGTTTGCAGCTCCGGCACGGTCTCCACGTTGTGCGCGAACACGTCCAGCCCGCTCAACGCGACCATATCGATCAATCTATCCTCGCCTCGAAAATCTGGCGTCAACGCCTCGACTAAAATCCTCTTATCTTTATCTTGGTTGCTCACAAATCCGCCTTCGCCACCTCCTTTCACTTTCTCCTTCAAATTTCTAATCGTTTTCGCGAAATGTCCGGCGCCTTGGTCCTCTAAATCGTCTCTGTCCACGCTCGTCAACACGACGTAATCCAACCCCCACTCGCTAATCGCCTTCGCCACGTTTTCCGGTTCATCTTTATCCAAAGGCGGAGGCGCTTTCGACGTTTTCACCGCGCAAAACTTACATCCTCTCGTGCACGTGTCCCCCATAATCATGATCGTCGCCGTCGCCGTGTGCCCGTCGCCGCCGCCCCAACATTCGCCTAAATTCGGGCACTTCGCCTCTTCGCACACCGTGCTCAACTTCAACTCTTTCAGCCTCGACTTAATCTTCGAGTACTTGGAATCTTCCGTGCCACCAGGCAACGTGCGCTTGAGCCACTCCGGTTTCCGAACCGTCTTATCGCGCATGTTCTTCGGCGCCGGCGACGAATAGTCCGACCCGGACAGAGACGTTCCGAGAACAAAGTCGGACACGGTCGAGTCTTCTTTCGCCAGCGTCTCTCGCAATCGTTCCAGACGCGATTGCTGCTGACCGCTCGTCGCCTGTGCAAAAGAAGAAGAAGCGGAAGAAGAATACGCCGCCGCGCTGACGTCCGACGACGAAAATAACAACAACGACGTGCTGTTGCAATTGCGATGATACTTCGCGGCGCGGGTGAGCAGCGCGCGACGCATTCTCTCTTCTCTGCCTTTTTTATCTTAAACAACGGAGAGTAGTATTTCCGCGCAGAATATAGATAACGCGATGGGGGAAAAGGGAGAGAGAGCGCTTTTTTTGTGTCTCTTCTCTCCAAAAACGACCAAAAGTGTCCACGTCGGTGCGTGGTGCCGCTCTGCCGCCTCGTACTCCATTCCATGCATACCATACACAGACAGACGGAGACCATCGTGTAGCTTTGCTTTTCCCCAGAAGAGATTCAAAAAAAAAACAAAAAAAAAAATTTGCTGCGTGTGCGATGTTTGGTAAAATTTTCGAGAGACGTACATATATTTTGTCGTGTTATATTATTTTATCAAAGACGCGAATTACCAATGAATGACTTGGTGGGCGATGACGCCTTTCCTACCTCTCGGGGTAAAGCTGACGCACTTTTGCGCGTGCGCGAAGCCATCGCAGCTCGTCGCTAAGCGCCGGTCGTGCAACAAACGTAAAAGCAAAGATTCGTAAATTTTGGACGCGGCGGAGACGCCCGGACCGTTGCCGCCGGAGAGACTGTCAAAGTACGACTCTTTCGCGTCGTGGTCGTCGTCGTGGAGGAATTCGTGCGGTGGATCGATGCCGTACACGTTGACGTTGACGCACATTTGTAAGGAGAGGAAGACGGCGAAGAATGCGTTGGAGAGTAACGGTTTTAGCTCCGATTTGTTCGTCATCTCTGGAGAAGACTTCGAGGAGGAAAAGAAAGAGTATCCTCCTCCTCCTCTCCTTCCTCCGCCGTTCTCGTCTTCGCTTTTATCGTCGTCGTCATCACCAAACAAAGCTTTCTCTATGTGCTCTTTTGTCTCCGCGTTTAATCGATCGTACACTTCGTTAAAAATCGTCTTGGCGGGATACAAAATTTCCGGCGAAGCGAATTGGACGTCCAACTCAGGAAACGCCCTTCGCGCTTGCCTCAATTTACTCACCGAATTCGGTTCCCATAAAATGCCTTTCGTTTCCCAGTTGCCGCCGTTCGAAGCTCCGTTTGCACTCGTGAACAATTTCGTGTACTTGGACGGATTCTTCAGAGCCTCTTCTAAAAACGCATCCGACAAGACGCGGACGGTTGTTTTCGTACCAACCATGCTCGCAAACCTTCCCGTCGTCGGCGCGGCGTCGAGTCGAATAACCGCCTCGTGTTCGTCCACCACCTCCGCTAACCCGTCCACTTTTTCTAAATGAAAGCTATTCCCAACCACGGCGCAGCTCAGAAATAACTTGTTGTGCGGATTCTGGTCCGTTTTCAAAACTCGATTGCCGAGCGCGTCTTCTCTCGCCAACCAAGGACCGTCCACCTCGTTTTCGTTTTTACTACGACTACTGCTACCACTACCGCTACCGCTACCGCTGCCGCTACTGCTCCCCCACCTTTGAACTAACTCGATGGCTTCTGGTGGGTCTTTCTTGGATAGACCGATCGACGTCGTGTGCAATCGCACTTGCAAATGATCCAACAACATCCCGCTCTCGTCTCGAATGAAATCTTTCGAACAATCAAACGTGCTAAATCCCGGGAAGCACTCGCACACGTCCGGTTTCACGCATCTCCCGTGCACGCAATTCACTTGCTCGCATATCGCCCGATCGCAATTTTCCCCTTTCCACCCTCCGTGACACACGCACTCGTCCGTTTCCACCCTATACACGCCGTTATTCAAACACGGATGCCGACTGTTCGACTCTTCGCGCTCTCGCTCTAATCGAATCTTCTCGTCCGATTCGAACGTTATCGGCGCTTTGTCGTTAACGTACGGTTCGCCGTCGTCGGCGTCGTCGTCGTCTTTTCCGCGACGACCGCGACGACGATGATTGTCGCTTCTCGTTTTCGCTCCTCGTTCACCAAAACCATCTCTGCCCATATTCGTATTCGTCGTCGTTATCGCCGTCGCACTCATCGTCGCGTCCCCGTTATTCGTGCTCCTCGTACTCTTGAACCTCGCCAGCGCAATCAGCATCACCGCGAACCACACAATCGGTCCAAACAAAACCACCTTTTGCGCTTTCGACCCTCGCACCAAGCGCGCTCCCAAACACCTCCGAATCGACGATAAAAAAAACAACGACGACCCTCTTCTTCTGTTCTTATCGTTCCCTTCGCGACGACGATAACATCGATCGCTGCTCTTTCGGTATCTCGTCCCAAAGGTGTTGCCTTCTTCCCGGTGGTGGTGTTGGTGTCCGACCAAGAAGTGCAACAGTTTCTCTCTGTCCTCGTCTCGGCCGCCAAAAGCAGAAGAAGCGGAAGAAGCGGAAGAGGAGGACGGTTTGCGTCGCGACGAGTATCGCTGCGAAGACCAAGAAGACATTCTCTTCTTCTTCTTCTTCTTCTTCTCTCTCTCTCTCTTCTCAGTTTGCTTATTTTCCCCAGAAAAGCATCATCTTTGGAGAAAATCCCCCCATAAAAAAGGACCAAAAACTCGAAATTTAACAAAAAAAATGGGTGGGGGCAACGGCCAAAAGTCAGCGAAAGCGAGAGAGAAAGCGCAGGCGAAAGCGGCGAAAGCCGGCGCCGGGAGCATGTTGAGTGCGTTTCTCTCTCTCTCTCTCTCTTTACGTGCACATATGTTTTTCTCTTTGTTTTTAACGCAAAACCGGAGTTGTTGTAATCAATTTTCTTTGAGAATTCTCTCTCTTCTTTTTTCCCCGCGTGTGAACTCTTTTACTGACGGCTGCGGTATGTATCCTTTTTTAATGATAAAAACAGAATCGAACGAAGCGGCGAAGTCTATTCAGTGCAAGGTGTGCATGCAAGCGTTCGTGTCGACGCTGAGCCACGGGGAGTTGAGGAAACACGCGGAGAATAAGCACCCAAAACTCGACGCGAAGCAATGCTTTCCATTCTTGGAATAAAAAAGTTAAAAAGAAACGCGCGTACGTAGAGATGTTGTTGTATGCGTGCGACTTCTTTCTTCTTTTTAATGGAATACTAAACTACATTACAATACACGAGAAATATATATATATATATACGTATCTAAAACGGATTGTTTTTCATCGGGTTTGTCGTTGGCGGGCTGGAATTACCCTGAGCGTCTTCGGGTAAATCCTCGTAGCGGCCGTTCCTGACGTTGTACTCGAGTTTCGGGTCGCCGATGGAACCCGCGACTTTGTTTCTGACTTTCGCCAAGTTCACGGTAACTTCTCGTAAACTGCCCATCTTTTCGTCCCGGTTTCTGTGAATGACGATCCCGTTGTCGCATTTGTTGATGAAGTGCGCGGAGCCGGAGATGTCGTATAAACCGGGCATTTCACCTTTCCAGTTGTGGAGTTGTCTCGGGTGCGCGACGAACCAAACGTGGACGTCGTAATGTTGCGCAAAACGTTTGATTCGCGTGAGCATTTGGCTGACGTATTCTGTTTCGGTTTGTCCAGTTGGTCGTTTGTGGTCGAGTTCGTTGTACGGATCGATGAGCAAACCTCGGATGCCGTGTCTTAACACGGCGGCTCTCGCGAGGCCGAGGATCCAATCAACCGACGGTAATTCGTCATCTTCGTGGCGAATTAAAACAAAGTGGTCGTTGAGCCAACGCATACCACGTTTCATGGTTTGCGGGTTCATTCTTTGCGCGCCTTTAGCGTAGGAGGTGGTGTCGAACCACGGTTCGCCGACGTATTTTTCAACCAATTTTCGCGCGTGTTCGTGAACTTTGTTTTCGAGAGAACAGAGCGCGAAAGTCCATCCGTGCTGGACGGCTAAGTTGGACATTAACGCGTCCACCCATTCGGATTTACCAGAGTTTGGAACGCCGGTGACGACGGTAAGTTCACCAGGGACGACGCGATAGTGCTTATCGACCGAACGCCATCCGGTGGAAACTCCGCGCAACTCGGAGCCGGCATCCATGTTGAAGTATTGCTCGATGTCGCCGGAGAAATCGGCGAATTTGAACAAACCACGGAGCGGGAAGCCTTCGGCGGAGCTGATCGAGTCGCGAATGAGTTCAACGCCACCCGATTGTAACGTTTCGTTCGCGTCTTTACAGCCTTCCGGCCAGTTCACGGTAAAACAACGTTCTTTACCGAGTCGTCTGGCGAGTTCTTCCGCCAAAGCTTTGCCCGGACCATCGCTATCCGTAGCGATGACGAACCGTTTCACCGTATCTAATTGCGCTCGACAGTTCCACAAGTACTCGTATTTCTTATCGTCTTCTGGGTTTGGTACGTCGCCTTCTTTCACTTTTCCTGGCGCGCCGTCTGGCACGGAAACGACATTCGTATAACCGGCTTCTTCGAAAGCTAACTTATCGAACTCGCCTTCGACGATGATAATCTCTTCGCAATCTACGCAATCATCCAAACCGTACAAGACTTTTTCCGCACCTTTGACTTGCCAAAATGATTTGTTTGGCCCGCGATATTTTGCGTTGACGATTTCTCCGTCGCGAACGTACGGAAACACGAGCGCGTCGACGTGTTTGCCTTCAATCGGAGAAAATACGCTTTGCACGGCGACCCCATTTCGTTCGGCAACTTCGAGCGAAATGCCTCTTTCTTCGATCATTTTCGCCCAAGGCTTGGCGGATTCGTCAATCGCACCTGGACCGACGCGCTTCAAATCTTCCGGTTTAGGCAGGTTTGGTTTCTTCAGAATTGTTCTTTGATTGTTGGTGTTGCCAGTGCTCGACGAGGTTTTCCCTCCTTTCGCCGCTGAAGAAGATCCTTTCCCTTTTCCGGGGACAAAATCCAAATCTGCCGCGCCAGACCACTCGCACGTCGCTCTGTGACACACGTACACCGCTTGGCGTCCACCGGGCTCGATTCTGACCGCTAACGACCGCTCGCCGCTGGAGCCGCCGTCGCACTGCGGACACATCTCTCTGTGTTGCCCGGGCGTATATGACTGCATGACGATTCGTTTTTCGAGCAACAGATCCCGCAAAGCAGTCGGTCCGGTACTTCGCGGAGCGCTGTAATCTTCCTCGTCTTCGTTATAAGACGTCGAGGAAGCAGATTGAGGCGTCGGCGGCGTCGGAGGTCTACCACTCGCGCCTCCGTTCACGATAGTCTGTCCTTGCTGTCTGTAAATTCTATTCTCAACTCTTTGATTGTTATTACCATAATTTTGTTGCTGCTGATTCGGCGGCGGCGGCGGTCTCGGCGGGGCGTTACCGTTCGCCGCATTCCGTTGCTGAAACTGTTGTTGTTGTTGTTGACTCGGCGGAGGAGGAGGACCGGGCGGCGGCGGTCTCGACATCGGCGGCGGCGGTGGCGGTGGCATTCGAGCAGCCGACCCGTTGTTCCCAAAATATTGCACGTTTGGCGGTGGGCGCGCCGCGGCGGATCCGTTATTCCGTTGATGTTGTTGATGTTGTTGTTGTTGTTGTTGTTGTTGTTGTTGTTGTTGTTGTTGTCCCGCAGAGGAGGAGGAGGAGGAGGAAGAAGAAGAATTGGTCGAATTGTCCCTCATCGCATCCGCGGAATAGTTATACCCACCGCTACTATTCACCGCATTCGCGACGACCTTCGAAACGTTGTTGCTCTCAAAACTGTCCTTAAACCTCCGAGCGCTGCCGCTGCTGCTCCCGAATCCTCTCCCGACGACGAGGGCGGAACTCACGGCGTTGCTGTTGCAAACAAAGCGTCGCATCGTGGGTTTCAACAATTTCGAAGATCGGGACAACAACAACGAAGAAGAAGAAGAAGAAACAGAACACGCCGTCGTCGTTCTCTTCGGAACTCCGATCGACATGCAGCGCGCGCAAAGGGAGAGAGAGAGAGAGAAGCGGAGGCTCTTTTTATCGCGAGTTTGCGAATGTGTGTAAGTGTGTGTGTCTCGCTCAGAGATGGAGAATTTTGGCGCCAAAATTCGTCATTTTTTTCCCTCGTACGAGCTAGGAAAAAAAAGATACGGATGGCACCATCATCGACGATGATGATGATGTCGCCATCGACGACGACAACCCCGCGGTCGTCGACATCCGCAAAGAAGAAGAAGACGAAGAAGAAAACGAAGAACGAGCGATCCTCTTCTTCTCCTCCGGCGGTGGTTGTTTTTCCGCGCGTTTTTAGTCGTTTCGCGAATTCGTCGTCTTCAACGACCGTCGTCGCCGCTGCGCTTCTGATGCTGATGCATGCGAACGCTACCATCGCGCCTTGCGAAGCGGCGCAAGTCGTCGATTGGCTCACGTCTGGCGCGGAAGCGTCGCCGGAAGAACTGATGCGCATCATGAAGGAAAGCGCGAAGGAAGATTGGGATCCGACGCGAGTTGCGCCGCGAGTGAAAGATTACGATGAGCAAAAGACGAGGAAGGAGGAAGAGGCGTCTTCGGACGACGTGTGGGAGAAAAATATCAACGCGAACCAATTCGGAATGAACAGGGAAGATTTGAGCGCGGACGGGTACGATATCGAGGCACCAATCGTGAGTTCGGATACGTTTGGGAGGCTCGGAAAGTTTGGGGCTATTTTAATCGGCGCGGATTTCGTGACCGCGTTCATCATGGGGAAGTCGGTGTTGGGCGTAGCGAAAGGGTTGGAGAAAGGCGAAGGCGAGAAGAGGGATTGGAAGGAAAGCGCGGCGGAGATGGTGATGGATAAATTGAAGGCGAAGGCGGAGGCGTTGAAGGAACAGGAAGGGAAAATGGGAGAAACCGACGAGGAGAAAGAAGAAGAGTCTTGATTTAACGACGCGGGATGAGATTTATTAGCGTAAACTCTATTAAACAGTGTGTATTTATTCTTTTGATATTACATCACTCGCGCGCTTTTGAATTTTGTCAAGTCCAGCGATTGCCGCCGCCGCCGCCGCCGCTTCTACCGCCTCTGCTACCCCCGCTTCTCTTTCCACTGCCGCCGCCGCCACCACCACCACCACTGTTCCCTTTTCTATCTCTTCCCGCTCTCTTATCTGGTCTTCGATTACTCGAAGTTCCGCCAACGTTCTCGAAACTGAATCCCGGCTTCATCAGCGACTTCGAAAGGTCTGGCACGAGCGCTTCTCGCGTTTCTAGTTGCACCCCTTCGTGCGTCCACACTCTAAAATCAGCGTTCCCGACGCACGCGATGGCTACCCATCCGACGCCGGCTATAGAAATGTCACGCGTAGATTCTGTCCACGAATCGCCGTAGACGGAAACTTTTCTGCTTCCCCATCGACCAAGGCGCACGGCGCCTTCCTCGCCGCCCAGCGGAGGGGTCAGTTTCGTCCCCGCGTGCTTCGCGTAAATCTCGTCTCCATTCTTCGCACCATTCGTGGTGTAATGTAAAGGCACATCGTTGGAACACCAGACGGTTACATAAAGAGTTCTTTGCGGCGCGTCGAGCAAATCAATTCTGGAGACGCCACCGATGTGAATGGTTCCTCCGACTTGAATTCTATACGTTCTAGGAATCATGCGTTTTTTGGGTAAGATTATCTTTGCCTCGTCCGCGGTCATTCGCGCGGAGAGTTGGTGCGGCTGAAGCAAACCCGGCGTATCGTAAACATCGGTATCGTTGGGTAAAATACCTTCGAGTTTTAAGATGCCAATGGTTGTCCCGGGTACGTGCGACGCCAACGGCCCTCCGGTTTTATCCGTCGGTCCGTCGTATCTGCTCGATAAACGGTTGATCAAACTCGACTTGCCTGCGTTTTGTGCGCCAACGACGTACACGTCTTTCTTCTTGTGACCACCTCGATTGCGTAAGATATCTTCCAACTCGTCGCTCAAAACTCTTATGCCCATACCAGCCGTCGCCGAGGCCAACAAAACCTCGCTCGCGCTTTGCATCCCGAACGCTTTCGCACGTCGTCTCACAAACTGCGTCAATCTCGCTCTCGTCGCTTGCACGGGCATCAAATCCACTTTGTTCGCGACTAAAACAATCTCAATCGCACCTCTTTCCGCGTGCGGTTCTAACGCATCCACCGCGTCCACGGGGAAACTCCCATCAAAATCAACTAAATCGACGACGACTAAAACGACGCCTTTTTTCGAATTGTTCGGGTACCGTTCCATTTGCGTCCCGACTGATCGTTTGAAATCAAACGATGGGAGCAAAATCTCCGCGTTTATATTTTTCGGTCGTCCCGTGTTTCTCAAGCTAAAGCACCTCGCGCAGACAATCGCCGGAGGTTTTCGTTTCAATCGATTCATTTTTTTCAGCGCGGCCATTTCCAACTCGTAATCTTCGTCGTACTCTTTATCTTCGTCTTCAAAAAATAACGACTCAATCGCGTCGATGGCTCCTTTCTCGTCCTCGTCGTCGTCCATTCCATCGTCGTCGTTTACGAAAGTAACGTCATCGAAATCAAAATCTTCCTCCGAGAATTCTCCTCCTCCAACGCCTTCTTTGCTACTCTCCGCCATGATCCGCCTCGCCAGTTCGTCCGGTGACAGTTTGCTCCAATCCTCCGGATGTTGTCGTTGCGCGTCCTTTTGCTTCTTCTTCTTTTTCTCTTCTTCCTCTATTAACAAATCATCTTCGTCATCACCTTCTTCCATGGATTCGAGCAGTTTGCTCGGCACGACGAAAAATCCCGGTAAATTTTTATCCTCGCGTTGCAGCGCCGTGCCGCACCCGGGGCAAGACGTCGGCACGGTGATGTTTCTTCGCTTCAACAATTCTTCTTCTTCTTCGTTGCTGTTTACCGAAGCTGCCGCTGCTTTTAAAGACGACATCGGTCGCGCCGCTCTGAAGGGGAAGAATGCAGAGCGCGAAGAAGAAGAAGAAGAAGAAGACGAACGAATCCTTGAAGTCGTCGTCGTCGCATCCTTCTTCTGGCCGCCCACAAAAAAGCGCGGCGCGCGAAGAGAAGAAGAAGAGGAAGAAGAATTCGCCGCCGGGGAAGTCAAACAACGCGTCTTCGTCGTCGTGAGAAGAAAACGCATCGCTCTTTCGCGCATACACGCAACAACGGCGAGAAAGTAGTAGTAGTAGTAGTAGTAGTAGTAGTAGTAGCGTTGATGATAATAACGATGAGAAAGAGCGAGAGAGAGCTTTCTTCTTCTTCTTCTTCTTCTTCTTCTTCCTGCTCTCGTGTCGAATGAAGAAAAAATTTTTTATTACTCGTATTAGGGATTGTGAAAAATGAGCACCCCCACCCTTCTCAAAAAAAAAGCGAGAGGTTAGATGTGATGAGAAAAACAAAAAGCAAATCAAAAACCCGCGCTTCACTACTCGCCTCGCTAAGGGCGTCGTCGCGAAACGTAAAACCACGATATCGCTCTTTTTTTGAATCCGCAAATGCGCGAAAAGTTTTTTAAACAGAGAGAGAGAGAGAGAGAGATGTGAGCACGAGAGAAAAAATTTTGATTTTGAAACTTGTTTAGGGTTTATGTGTGAAAAACGACGATTCGGAGCATCCGCGACGTCACACTCGTGCACAACCGAAACGCCACGCGCTGCGCGCTTAAATACACGCTCTTTTTTTTCGTTTTAAATGCACCACGGCGGCAGAGCATCGGCGGCGCTGAAAGTCTTCTCTTCGTCTTCTTCGTCTCCTTCCGCGGCGGTGTTGTTGAGGAAAAACAACAACGCGCTTCGCTGTTCTTCTTCTTCTTC
>Ga0181580_10002485_pt1 | contig 14944 bp, 10 predicted proteins | sample 071ome_23_FD_132413 | JGI IMG/M metagenome (GOLD analysis project Ga0181580, IMG submission 132413) | Coastal salt marsh microbial communities from the Groves Creek Marsh, Skidaway Island, Georgia - 071403BT metaG (megahit assembly) | ecosystem: Environmental > Aquatic > Marine > Intertidal...
TCAACCGAAAACATTTTGATCCAGGGTGCTCACTTTTTCCCGCCGCGTTTTTTCTTCTTTTTACCTCCAGCACCAGCACCGCCGCCGCCGTTGAGCGGCGCAGGCTTTGGCGCGGGAATGTCGTTCACGTTCACCGCAGCGACATCCTTCGTAATCTCTTCTACTTGCTTTTCAATCACGTTTCCCTTTGGAGTTTCGTTTTCTTGAGTCTCAAACGTAGCATCCACCGGATCTGTCGTCGCTGCGACGGGTTCCTTTGTTTGTTTTTCATCTTCGTTTGGCGCGACATCGATGACTTCGCACTCTTCCGTGGCGGTCACGGTCGAAGCTGTTTCATTCTCGACGGGCGTCCCTTCGTCGGATGGCACCGCTTCGTCGGCTTCTTTCACCACTTCGGCTTCCGCGGTGTTGCCTGAAGCTTCCTCCTTCACGGGCGACGGGTTCATCTCCGCCGTCGAATCTGGCGTTGACACCGACACCTTTTTCACGCTCGACGACCGCAACGCCCCCGGCGCGTCCTTCGGCACGTCCCGTCGACAGTATAATTTCCCATCCGCCTTGACAAAGCTCGACAACGTCAACGTCATCGAGCACTGGACGCACTTGAAACAGCTCTTGTGCCACTTTTTCCCATCGATATCGACAGACTCGATCGGAAACGCAGACTTGCCGCACTTTTCGCACGCGCTTCGCGTCAGCATAGCCTTCGCGTTCATCCTTCCCGCCGTCTCTGTGGTTCTCGACCCGGCCAACGCCCCCTTGACCACCTCACCCGCCGCCGTCGCCTCCCCAGCTCTCGCACCGCTCACCGCGTTCGTTTTCACGCGCGCCGTCGACACCCCCAACGCATCGCTCGCCAAGTTCGGCTTGACGTTGACTGTTCGACTCGTCGCGTGTTTCTTACAAAACAATTCACCATCAACAGTCGTGAACGACGCCGGCGCGAGCGTGATCTTACACTCCGCGCACTTGAAACACGACCGGTGAAATCTATTCGCATCGATATCGTACGACTCCGCCGCGTACGCCGCCTTGCCGCATCTTTTACACGCGTTGTTCGTCTGCATGACGACTGCGTGCCGTTAGTTATTTATCCAACGAAAGTGTTGGATGCGCGACCGTCGACGCGCGATGCGCCCCCAGACGTCCGCCACCGAACGCGTCTCCACGCCGAGAGAGTTTTTTTCAATCCAATCGACCGGTACGCGGCGCGCGAATCGCGTCGCGTGTGGGCGCGTCGAGGCGTTGAGTGGCGTCGGGCTGTCGCTCGCGAGACGTCCTTCGTCACACGCGGACGCACCAGCGATGCCGTCGTCGTCGTCGATGTCGATGGATGGCGACGCGTCGCCCGCGCGGGAGTCATCGGGGTTGACGGTGACGGCGGCACCGTTCGTCCCGTCGTCGGGCGTCGTCGGGGGGTCGTCGGCGAACGCGGGGAGCGCGTCGACGCGGGAAGATGCGCGACGGGTTGGGCGAAGGATGGTTTCGGTGCCGCTGACGGCCGACGGCGCGCGCGGAGAAAGAGGTTCGAGCGGTGGCCGAGGGCGCACGAAACCCGGTCGGGGTCGAAATGGTGCGCGCGGCGCGGGTGCGGACGATTCGTCGCGCGCGTCTTCTTCTTCGGCGTCGACGACGACGTCGAGGACTTTGGACGAAGCGTTGGCGTCGACGTCTCTCGAGCCCGGTGGGGGACGGCGCGGTGGACGACGACGCGCGGATTTTCTCCTCAACTTTAGTCATCCGCCTCGCGCGTCGGGGGCGACGTCCACCGGTGGTCCGCGCGGTGGAGGCGGAGGACGAGGCGGGAAGACAACGCGACCGACGCAAAAGCGTAGGAGTGTCGTGTACAAGAAGGAACTGTTTCTTCAGGCGAATTTCCGGTTTCTCGTCGCCGACAGCGCGGATTTGCGGCGAAGTGCGTACGATGCGGATCACATGGTGAGCTGGGAGGACGTCGTGCAGGTGGAGGCGGGATCGGTGGAGCCGTTAAGTTGTCCCGTGTGCTTTGACGACGCGCCCGTGGCGCCGCAAATGACTGTTTGCGGACACTCGTTTTGCTTTCCGTGCATCGCGAGACACATTTTGACGACGCGCGGAGACGGTAAACCGGCGAAATGTCCAATGTGTTTCACGGAAATTCGTTTGGTAGATTTGAGAAGCGTGCGAAGGCGAGGAATCAAGCCGCCGAGCGTAGGTAAGACGCAAAAGTTTGTACTCATGGCGAGGCATCGAAACTCAAACGTGCCCGGTAGGCGAACGGCCAAGGCGCCGCCGCCGCCAGCGAGCGGGGAGTGGCCGAGGGCGCTACCAGATTGTGGGTGTGACGTGTTCGCAAAGTACACGCTGACAGGGGAAGAGGTGGCGATCGCGACGCAGGAGTGCGAGTCGCTCGAGTCGCACATTGCGGTGCTCGCTGAACAATCCGCAGTCGGCGAGCTCCCGTTCGCTCTAGCGGCCGTAGACGCGATGACGCGCCGGTTAGACCGATGGATCGAGCGACGGTGCATAAAAGAAGGGACGCCAGTGCCGCGCGCGAGAGCGCTCCCGTCGGGAGTCACCGCGCCCGCGCCAGAGTTGCCGCAGAAGAAGATGCCAGAAGAGTTTCCAACGCTGCCGACGGCGCCGAAAAACATGGCTTACGTCAAGGGGTCAAAGGTACGCGTGGAATCAGCTTTTACTGATGACGAGGACGACGGTGAGAGCGACGAGTCGGAGACGGATGAGGATCCAGCGATCGAAGATGCGGTGGGTGAGGTTTCAAAAATGCCAGAGGTGGATGAGCTGAAACCGTCGCCGGCGAACAAGACGAATGTTCCACACGAGCGCACAGACATTTATTACTTTTACCAGGCGCCAGATGGTCAACAAGTCTTGTTACACAGCGCGTGTTTGCGTGTTCTACTAGAACACTACGGCTCATACGAAGAACTTCCGCTCGAGCTCGAGGGTGAGGTGGTTGAGCTCGAGCGGAAGACGCAGGACGAAGATGTGCGAAAGCGCGCCGCGCACATTCGCCATCTACCTCTTACTACTGAATTCGTTATGGTTGAGCTCGATATGAAATCTCTCGTACCTAAAACAATTTTAGACGGTACGTCGGGAAGTGAGTTGAGACAACGTGCAAAGCGTCGCGCGCAAAAAGCTGCAGCCGATGCGCGCGCGAAGGCGCGAGAGCTTCGCGACGAGGCAAGGTCAAAGCAAAAGTCTCAGCCCTTTTCAAAGTCCGTGCGTGAATCGATGCCCAAACTTGGTGATTTGGAACCAGCGATGCCGACTCCAGACACGTCGATGGACGCCGCGCTCGCTCGCGCGCTTGCAGAGCAAACAGAGGATGAACGGGAACGCATGGCAATGTACGAAGAAGTGCAGAACGCTGTCGGGCCAAACGGGACGTCTTTCTCGAGGATAGTAGGTTTAGGGTTCGCATCGGGTGGACCAGATTTAAATTTTAACACGGAGAGCTTTGGGCCGGCGCTTGGGGCTACTCCGTCACCCGTGTCGTCGGCGGCGCCAACGTGGGGCGCGCGTTCGGCTCCGGATATTCCAGATATTCCCGACGGAGCCAAGGGTAAGAAGAAAGGAAAACGCGGAACTGTATTGTTTAGAATGGGATAAGTAGATTTTGTGATTTCAAAAACCGCACGAAAAAAAATGACTGCTTACGCGACGACGACCTCGCCAGGTTCATCGCTGCTCACATCCATGGACTGGTCGATGGATCGGCCCATTGCGCCGTAGTTGACGGTGCTGTAATCCGCGGAAAACTTGATCGAAGACTGAAGCGCCTTAACGTGACTACGTCTGTAAGAATCAATCGCGACTGTAATGTCGTTTGGTGCCATCTTTTGTTCACGCAAGCACGCAGCAGCGAGCTGAAGCGCAGGTTCGAGTTGTTCCGGAACAACAGCCTTGGCTCCAGCCTTTTCAAGAATCAAGCCACCCTCGACGTCGCGAGCACGCACGTACGTTTGAACATTGTTAAAGTTCTTGTTCAGCGTCCACACGGCTCTGTAGTTTGCACCAGGAGAGCTCAGCGCCACGATTGCACATGATGCTCGGTCGGCGCCAACCGCCTTGAGCACCTCCGGCGAACCTGCATCGCCAAAGTACACGTTTTCATCCTTGGCTCTACTCTCGCTCACAACCTCCGGATTGACATCCAAAGCGACGAAAGGAATCATGTTTTCAGCGAGAATTTCACCGATAATCTTCCCTTGGCGTCCGTAACCCGCCAAGATGACGTGACCCTTCAAGTCATCCACTTCGTTTTCCTTTGGCTGCAGCGTAGCCACATTGCCCGTGCTGAGAACATCCTTCATCTTGTTACCAAACTCTGCCAAGTACGGCGTGATCGCCATCGTAAGAACAACCGCCAAGTTCAACTGAGTCGCGAGTTCAGCATTGAACAAACCCACGCGCACAGCCTCCGCAAAGGTCACGAACGCGAATTCGCCACCCGGGCCAATATACAACGCCGCGCGGAGGCAGTTGAGCAATGACAAACCAAACAACGGACCCACCGCGCACACTACAGCAATCTTACCGACGAGGATCGCCGCCATCATGGAGACAATATTCGCCGCGCTTTGCTGAAATGTCATCGGGTTAATGGTCATTCCTACAGTCATGAAAAAGAGTCCGAGCAAGAGACCTCTAAACGGTGCAATGTCGTTTTCGACTTGCAAGTGAAACTCGGTCTCAGCCAAAAGCAAACCAGCCAAAAAGGCGCCCAAAGCCATGGATAATCCTAAAGATTGCGTCAAGAGGGACGTACCGAGGGCGACAAACAGCGTCGTGGCGCTGAGAAGCTCCGCTTGGCGAAGCTTGGCGACCCGGTTGAACACCGGTCGGAGCACAACTCTACCAAGACCGATGATGGACACGATGGCCGCTGCCGTCTTCACCACTGCCTTGAGCAATGAACCACCGATAGCGGCGAGGCTACCGCTGTCGGGTCCCGCGAGGAGGGGCACTAACATAAAGACCAACACGACAGTCAAATCTTGGAACAGCAGGACAGAAAAGGTCGCGCGACCGTGGCGAGTCGCCGATTCGCCTCTATCTGCAAGAACTTGAAGCGCCACCGCCGTTGAGGAGAACGCCAAACCCAAACCTATGATCACGGCGGGAGGAATGGCCATTCCGCACGCAACAGCGACTGCGGCGCCGACCACAGTGCTCAGCGCCATTTGCGATGAGCCAAGACCAAAAATGTACTTCGCCATGGACACCAAACGGTCGTAAGACAGTTCAAGGCCGATGTTGAAGAGCAAGAAAACTACACCAAACTCAGCTAAAACTTTTACTTGTTCGACGTGCGTGATGATGCCGAGACCGAACGGACCCACGAGCGCTCCACCGACGAGGAAACCGAGCACAGGAGATCCACCTGGAATCTTACTCACGAGGGTCACCGCGAACACAGAGGTGAACAACAACCAAAGAACATCCGTCATGCCGGTTTCTTCCGCTTCGTGAGCCGCGTGCGCCGCGAGCTCGCGTTCGCTCGCCGGGACAACCTGTTCGATGACGGCCGAAGCCTTCTGACGCAAACCGTGCGTGACCGTCTTGGCCGTGCTACCAGCCTTAACCAGCGAGGAGCCGATCTGTTGTCTGGCGAGGTTGCACTTTGGGACAGGAAGCATGAGCGTCGCCGAACCTAAAAGCAACATGGTAGTGAGGAACTTCTTCGCCGTCTTCACCACTTCAGCCGCTTCGTCATCAGCCTTTTCGTTGGACGAAAAATAACCAGCGGTAAAGTACTTGCTCGATTTCTTCGTAGACTTTTCTTCATCCTCTTGTACGCCCGCCCCGTCTTCCATCATGGCGCGCTTCTCGAGCAATTCCTGCTCAGCCTCTTGCTTAATTTCTTCCGCACTTTTCACAACCTCCTTCGGTTTTTCGGTTCTCTTCTTCACGTCGACGACTGATGCCTCGTCAAACTTCACTCCATCGATGAGTCGTTGCTTTTCAGCGCGCTGCGTCTCGATCGCGTTGACTTGTTCCTTCAAATCGATGACGGCTTGCATCTTCATGGCGATTTTTGACATGGCTTCATCTGCGCGATCGTGAGCACTCTGAGACGTGAGAAGGGAGTTCTTCGCCTTGCTGGCAACTTGGATACCAAAGTCTTCGCGCTTGGCAAACTCTTCTTGCGCCTCCTCTAACTTTCTTTCCGCCGTGGTCATGCCCTCAGTCGCGCGTTCGAGTGCGGCGGCGAGACTGAGGTCTTCTTCGTCCCACCAAGCGCTGAGATTCAAACCCATCTTTTCCGCCAAAAGCTCCGCCTTGGTCGGTTCAGAGGACGGCTTCTTAAACGGAATGTTCGACAACCCAACGGCAGAGTCTTCATCGTTAGAGGGCACGAGTTTTGTTCGAATCACCGCCTCCTCGACCACGCGCAGTCTCTCCGAGGCGATATCCATAAACACCTTGGCGTCAACCAAAGCCTTGTTCGCCTCTTCGGTCGCCTTCATCGCGCTCGACGCGAGCTCATCATCCTTTTCGTAAGCCTCAGTCGCCAACAGCGCTTGCTCAGCCAACACCTTCGCTTGCTCCTCGCCTTCGTCGCTCTCCAGCTGCGCCTTTTCCAACCTTTGCATAACCTGCTTCAAGTCGTCGTCCAGCTTTTTCACCTCCACGCTCAACGCCTCCGCCTCCATCGGAGACAACGGCGTCAACGGTTTCACATCACCCTCAGCGTTCGAGACCATGGCGACGATCCCGAAGCGTGCCCCATCGCGTCGCGCCCTCGTCGCATCGTCGCCGCCGCCAACCTTCGCGAGCTCTGGCGCCAACGAAAATTTCCTCTTTGTCGTCCTCGTGTGCGCGCGAACGCCCCCTCGGGACCCATCGCGCGGGGTCTTCGCGCTCGCGCGTACATTTCGCGCCGATTGCGTCGCTCGAGACGCGTTCGCGAGCGTCCACGTCGTCATGTTTCGCGGGCAATCTCGCAGGGATTACCAAACGTTTCTGCGCTGGCGGTCACTTTTTGCGCGCGTCTTTCCGTCGGCTCGTCGTCGCGTCCACGCGTCTTCCCGCCGCGATCTCCGCGCGTCGAAGGGGCGAAAGGGATTGTTTCCGTGAGAGGGAGTCTCTCCGGCGTCGCGCGTGTCGCTCGTGCGCGCGCGTGTGGCGGCCGGCGCCCGAACGCGCCTCCGACGGAACGAGTCGGCTTCTTAAGTCAGATTCGGACATTTGACAGTTTCATACTTAAGTTCTGTTTAACTTTATCTGATGCGCTAAGAACGAAACATATACAGAAACTAAATATGTATCTTAGACAGATGTAAGTAAACGTAAGTACGTAACTAATGTCCGAGTAAAAGATACATTTTTATGATAAATGTTTATCTCAGCGATGCAATGTCGGAATCTTGCGTTTAGACGACGCCGCGCGCGCGCGTTTCGAAGCACCGAACGCCGCGCGCGTCGTGAACCCGAGCGAAACCGATCCGTTTCGATACTCTCCGTCGCATCGTCTCGGCGCGTCGTCATGACGCTCGTTCCAGATGATCGCGGGAAGGACTACCCACACGTGCTCAGGCCGCCGACGTTTGCAGACGAGGTGCTGAAGCTGCCTCCCGCGGTCGCGAGCTCGCACGCTGCGTGTGTGCTGCTCCCCGAGGCGCGCGGTGAGGTGATGCGAATTCTCTCAATGTGTAAAGCGGCCGAACTGCATCAAATGTGTGAGGTTTTACTTCTGAAAAAGGCTGGGAACAAGGCTTCGCTGGCGACGCGGGTGGCGGACCACCTTCAAAAGAAAGGCTGCGCGAGAGGGGTGGTGCTTTTACACGACGTGCCATTCGCGATTTGGCGGAAAAACTCCGGTGCGACGATGACGTTTGATAAAATGTTCATTCACGTGTGCTCGGATGCTTTACCAGCGTTTATCGCGCGGCCAGATGAAGCCGCGAGAGCAAAGATGAAGAGCAAGTTCAGAGGTTGGGACAAAACGCCTGAAGCGTATTTCGGGTCGATGCAGGCGAGACACATCGCCGCGCTCGGATTGTTCGGTCGAAATTGGGATGAGTTGGGTTCGCAGTGCAGGGTTGCGCTCGATGTTGTGCTGTGTTGTCACACTCAATTCTTCACGGATACCCTTATGTACATGTCACCCTTTTCGCTTCCGTTTTCGCGGGACATCCGACGAAACGCACACGGAATGGCGTTTTTAATGAGTTACGTGGGAGGCAGCGACTGGTACGCGCTGGAACAAAAGTTGTGTTTACAGAGATTCCACGTGGCGCTTGTATCCGCGATGGATAGCAGTACCGTTACTGGTGAAAGACCCTCGGCGGCGACTGCCAATCCGGCGTCCGAGCCGCCGTCCACTTCACAGCGGGTCGTTCCAGCGCCTTCCGCTATCACGTCCGCCGCTAACGCCGCGCAAGAGGCGGCGACCGCGTTGAACAATCTTGCGGCTTCTAAGTCACCGTCATCGAGCGCGAGTAAAAGGTCTACGTACGGTGACACACCCGAACATCGACAATTTTATGCGCGTTTGGACAAGGCAGATCCTATGTACGAAATGATTTCATCCAACGATAACCCTGCCTGGCCACCTGGGGAGATTCTCAAACCCTCCAATGTGCAGTCTATGAAGACATTCCAACAGATGTTCTTTTTGTCCGCGACGGATTTGCACTTTTTGCAGCGAGAAGAAGAGTTTGAGCTTCAAGCTGTGTGCATGCTCCAGAACGATGAGGTCAAAGAACGCTTGCAATGGCCGCTCGACGTGTACCTAACTTGCAACGATGCGAACTGCGCTGTGATTCGTAGGTCAACGGTGAAATCCGTGACAAAATCTACGCGCGATCCTGCGGTTCGTATACCCGTCTCGCGCCTGAGAAGCGGATCGAACCACATTCGCATGTTTCATCGGGACAAACGAGGCAACTTTATGTTTGCGTTGCGCATCGTTCGTAAAAGAACGTTAGAAGAAGTTGCATCGGTGATACCAAAGGCATCGTCTGAACCCGTAGCTTTGAAAAATGCCCTTAAATGGCTAGGTTTCAAAAAGCCAGACGATGACGACATCATCATGGATGACGTCGCTCTCGTGTCGTTGCGTTGTCCGATTAGCGGCCAGGTTTGCTCAAAGCCTGCTCGATTGGCGTCTTGTCAGGGCATGCACACATTTGATGCGGAAAGTTTCCTACAGTTATGCACAGTCAGTCGCAAGTGGTGCTGTCCCGCGTGCGGCAAAAAAGGCGGACCGTCTGATTTGAGAATCGACAGCTTTATCAAGAAGAGTGTGGAAGTCATAAAGTCTCGCAACTTGGGCGATAAGGCTGGACGCATTGAAGTGGACAAGGATGGAAGGTGGCGACCTCGTGAAGATCCCGGCGCGCCAACTCTGTCGGCACTCGACATGAGATGGTACAAACCTCTCATTTCTGGTACCAATATCACGTGGGAGCTCCAGGAGGCGGTTGACGGAAGTCCAGTGAGCACTGCGACGAAATTTGGTGTCTCGGGGACGAATACACCAAACGTCGAATCCGCTGAGGCCAAGAAGTGTGATTTGGCGGACGATGATTCTGAAAGCGATGAAGAAGAGGAACTCAGACGCGCGATTCGCGAAGCTGAAGCGTTCCGCACGGCGAAAGATGGGCCTCCTGCCAAGAAGCCTCGCCTTGAGCCGAGTGTCGACGTCATCGTTATTTCAGACGACGACGAAGACGCCGGTCCCGCGCGGTCAAAGGCGCCCGAAGGCCCAAGGGCACAAACGACTGCCATGTTGGCCTGTCCGGAAGCGTACGCACGGTACAACCGACCCAAGCCGTCATCTAGACTCAACAGGCCGCACTTGTTTTAGACTTGCGAGGTAGGAAAAAGCACACGAACGCGTCGCTCGCGGTTCGTTGTACAAAGCGCATACTAGTACTAGCACTGTAAGCAAAATTGCCAAATTTACCTAATAAGCGTGTTATAACAATTATTTCACATCGTGTTCTCCGGCCAGCTCTCACCGAGAGCCGCGACGAGACCGTCCAACTCTTGCGTCAGCGTCACCTGAGACGCCAGTCGCGAGTTCGGTCCTACCTCGACGGCGACGTCCTCCAGCTTATCCACATCCAGCGGACCCATCTCTGGCATCTTGGCCAAAAACTCATCAGGAATCACGACGTGCGCGTCGTGTCCTCGATCGATGCTCATCACCGGCACCGCAGAAACGAGCGCGTCATCCTTGGCCATCGCGACTGCGAGCGTATCGCCCACTTTCCCGCGCAACGAGTATCGCACTCCGTCTCGCATCACGCTCACCGCGATCCTGAGTAAAAGAGATTAACGAAAACAATCATTCGCATCGTCAGTCATTCGTTCGTTCGCGTCATCCATCTTCGCTCGTCTCCTCGCTCGCGCGTTTCGTTTCCAGCCGTCTCGACAAGGTTTCCACTTTCGTTCATTCGATCAAACCAGCCCTCTTTCGTCGGCGTCGCGCGTTTTCCGCCGAGTCCCCCCTCCGCGTTGCGTCGCGCACGTACGATGCATATCCCCGTCCACCGCTCGGTTCGCGAATCGCGCCGAGAATCGCGCGTCTGAGCGCCATCGTCGTGTCGTCTCTTGCGTGTCTCGCGAGTGTGTGCGAGTCGCGCTCTGCGGGAACACGCGTGTCACACTCCGTCGTCACAACGACACGCTTTTACGATCGACGCGGTAGGGGCGACGACGACGACGCGAAGATAACGAAGATAACGAAGAGTTCAACCTCGACGCGTTTCGACGGCACACAACGCCGACTATGAACCCGCACGCGCTGTCGCAAGCGCAGAGCGCGGATGAACTCTTTGCAGTGATGCACCCGCCAAAGGATGACTTTGACGTCGATCGCGATCGTCCGACGCCGACGGGACGAACGAAGCGTCGCGCGGATGTGCACGCGGATGGAGATTGGCACCGGAGCGCGCACGTGTGGATCGTCGACGCGATTGAACGACGGGTGGTGGTACAGAGACGAAGCGCGCGAAAGGACACTTTTCCAAACCGGTGGGATATATCCGCCGCCGGACACGTCGACGCGTCGACGAGCGATTCGAGGGAGACGGCGACGAGCGAGCTCGCGGAAGAACTCGGGGTCGTGCTCGACGATTCGTCGGCGTTAAAGTTTCAGTTTACGTGTCCCGCGGAGCAACGCGACGCGGGCGGGTGCAACTGCTTTGAAGACGTGTACTTTCTCGAGTGGAACGTCGACGAACAAGGTGAATCCTTTGCCGTCGGTGAGGCCGAAGTCACCGCGACGGATTGGATCGCGATATGTGAGCTCGAGTCGGCGTTAAACGCGGGCGATGAGCGCTACGTTCCGAGAGTCGATGCGTACAAGCGCGTATTTTTTCCGCGTTTACGAGCGTTTTGCGAATCCTCCAACCGTCATACGTAACGCTCGACGTCACGTCAATCGCGCGCGCGCCGCATTCGCATCCCGGCTAGATTTGTATTCTGTATATTATTCACGTGCTATTAACTTCCGTAGGTTTCAATCGGTCCTCGCATCGAGCGTGGGTCATCATCCATCCCAAAGCGACCAAACGTTTCGTCTTTGTCTGTCATCCAAAGCAAACAAAACTGTTGCTGATTTTCAAAAAAAAACAATCGATCTCGTCACTACCGTCCACGCGTCGTCCGCCCGCGATGAACGCATTTGACCTCCTCGCAGCCGGATCGAAAAAACAAGACGCGGCATCCGCCGTCGACCCGGCGTCGACGCCTTGGGTTGAAAAGTACCGCCCGAAAACGCTCGATGATTTGGTTGGAAACGAAAGCGCTGTGGAACGCATGCGAAGCATGGTTGCGACGGGATTCATGCCGAACCTCATCTTCTCTGGCCCGCCCGGGTGCGGGAAAACCTCCGCGATCGGTGTTCTCGCCCGGGAACTCCTCGGGGATCGGAGAAAAGAGGCGGTGTTGGAACTGAATGCGAGCGATGAGCGCGGGATCGACGTGGTGAGGAATAAGATTAAAATGTTTGCGCAGAAAAAGGTTACGTTGCCGCCGGGAAGGACGAAATTGGTTATCTTGGATGAAGCGGATTCGATGACAACGGCGGCGCAGCAAGCGATGCGGAGAACGATGGAAATTTATTCGTCTTCGACGCGGTTTGCGTTGGCGTGTAACACGAGTGAAAAGGTTATTGAGCCGATTCAGTCGCGATGCGCCATCGTTCGATTCGCGAAGTTGACGGATGAGCAAATTTTGGCGAGGTTGATGAAGGTTGTGGAGCTGGAAAAGGTGGCGTACGTGCCGAAAGGGTTGGAAGCGATCGTGTTTACGGCGGATGGGGACATGCGACAGGCACTGAACAACCTGCAATCGACGTGGATGGGTTTCGATATGGTCAACGAGGAAAACGTCTTCAAGGTCTGCGATCAACCGCATCCGAACGTCATTCGCGACGCGTTAGCCTTTGTGCTCGACGGAAACATTGATGACGCTTACGCGCGCATGCATTCGCTGTACGAAGACGGGTACTCTGTGTACGATCTCATCGGTACCATGTACCGCGTGTGCAAAAGTTACGACGACAACGCCATGCCCGAGTACGTCAAGCTAGAGCTCATTCGAATCATCGGCTTTACGCACTTGCGCTTGGCCGAGGGCTGCGCCACCTTTTTACAAATTGCCGGATGCCTAGCCAAGATGGTGGAGCTCGTGACCGACGCTAAACGCATGGGTGGATACAGCACCGAGCTCGGCGTCAAAGTGCTTTAGATTGATTTTGTAGTGTGTTACCGGTACCAGCCGAAGTCTGGAAGAAACATTAACGTCGCTCGTTACAAAAAAAGAAGACTCTCTAATCGTACATGTTGTTTGTGTGTGTGGGGGGGTGGGTGAATGCCCGAAAACCAGAGTGAGCACCCGAATCACAACAGTTTCATCTCCTCTCGACGCGACGCCTCGTACGTTCGCGTGAGATTAAGATGCGTCTTAACGCTCTCGAGTTCGATTTTCGCCAAGTTCGCCTTGCGTCTCGCCTCGACCATCTTCTTGACGTGATCTTGGTACTCTTGCGAAGCGTACGCCTGCACCTCCGCCGCCGCCTTGGTCCCACCATCAGAAATGTAATGCAACGTAATCGTCGCTAACACGCACTTCTTCGCCTCCTCCAACATTTCCGCTTCGGCGTGCGCGTCGGCCCACTTCGTTCCCAAGTGTTGCATCTGGTGATACACCGCGTCGATCTCCTCTGGAATCACCCCACCAATCCCACCCGCGGCGCGTCCGTTCGGCACCGGCGTTTGGTACCCCTGACCCTGACCCTGCGTTATCGTCGTCGCGTTCGTCGTCGGTCGTCCCGGCGGCGGTAACGGCGGCGTTCCTCGAACCGGATTCCCTCTCGGCCCCGCGTACTGGTTTTGATTTTGATTTTGATTTCGACTCTGACTCTGTTGTTGATTCACCCCGACCGCCCGCGTCCCCGCCGCGTCGTCCCCGCGCCCACTCGGCGGCATCGCGTTCGCTGTCGCCACCGCCGTCCGAGACGACGGCGACGCCGCCGACGACGCGAGGCGTCGCACCGTTCGCGTCGCCGCCGTTCGAATCATCCTCCCGTCGCTCTCCAGTCGTCGTCCCAATCCACGACGAAGCCAATCCGACGAATCCGCGCTCGTTCGCGCCGCGTTCGTCCTTCTCGCCGATGCGACTGATGAAGAAGGACGCGTCGTCGCGGCGATGTTCACCGTCGTCGTCGTCGCCGTCGCCGTCGTCGCTCGCATTCGACGTGCGCGCGCGTCGACGTCTCGCGTTCGCCTTTCCACGACGCAAAGAAGGCACCGACCGGTCATCCGTCTCCCCATCCCGTCGTACATACATTAGTATATTTAACCGCAACAAACATCCCCACGTGATCGTGAAAATCGTCAAAAGCACTATAATACGAGAAATCGCGCCAATCGGCGCGCGCGTTCGGCGTCGCGCGCGAAACCGGTTTCGGCGTTCAAAATCGGTTTAGTTAGGCGGCTCTCCGTAGTGAAGACGCGCGATTTTTGACGCGAGGAAATGTTCGGCTCGAATCGCGCGCAGTACGAAGACAAGAGCTGGGGTCGACGCCCGGTCTGTGGCGGGCGGGCGCGTGGGATATTTCAATCAAATCGCGGGGCGTCTCGCGCGCCGAGTGGGATGACCGGCGCGCGGATGCGTGGACGACGACGACGACGCGATTCCGCCGCGCGGAACTCGACGGGTGGACGCGAACGCGAACAGGCGTGGAGGCTCGAGTGTGTTTCACCGACGACGAACGGACGAACGGACGAACGGACGAACGGACGAGTCGACGAACCGCAACTTGGGTGTTGGAAAGTTGACGATCGAATCGAGGAAGAAGGATCTTTGACGACGATGGCGCGAACGAACGATGAACGACGCGGACGGAACGCAGGATCGAAGCGAGTGATCGCGTCGGTTGCCGTCGCGACGGTGCTCGCGTGCGCGGGGACGATGCCGACCGGGGCTGAAGCGAAGCTGTTTGGTCGCAAGGAGGCGCGAACGACGACGCGAGGACGCGTCGCGTGGAGACGCTTCGCGACGAACCAGGTCGCGCGTAGTCCGTTTGCGGCGAACATCGCGCAACTCGGTCAAACGATGAAGAATGAGGGACCCTCGTGCGTCGAAACTTGCGCGAAACTCACTGAGCAAAGCGGCCCGGACAACACGAAACCGTGCGATTCTCAGCCAGGTTGCGTGTACAACCACGGCGACAAGACGTGCATCTCGATGATCTCCAACGGCAAGGACGATCCGAAGCCATGCCCGACGGAGCGCATCGACGGAGGTATGAAGGGCAACGTGTGTAACGGCCCGGGCTTGCCGACGTGCTACAGTATGTACTCTGCCAAGCACCCGGATGCGTTCGACGCCGACGGCCACTACACGTATCCGAAGGACGGCGATGAAGAATACGAGCACGGCGATACCAAAGGCACCGGTCCGGCGAGTGATCCGATGA
>Ga0181580_10002489_pt1 | contig 14936 bp, 18 predicted proteins | sample 071ome_23_FD_132413 | JGI IMG/M metagenome (GOLD analysis project Ga0181580, IMG submission 132413) | Coastal salt marsh microbial communities from the Groves Creek Marsh, Skidaway Island, Georgia - 071403BT metaG (megahit assembly) | ecosystem: Environmental > Aquatic > Marine > Intertidal...
ACACAGGGTCAAGCCATGTCAGCCGTTGTCGACTTTATTCATTCAGCACATCAGGAGTAACCGATGAAAAGAACCACAAAAGAAATAACGGAAACGAAAAGCCGAAAGCCAAGAAAACCAGCAAAACCGAAGCTTCCGATGATCACCGTTAGTCAGGAAACCTATGATGCAATCGAGGAATATGCAGCATTCTATTCCCGTTCAATCGAAGATTATGTTGAAGCTACTCTTCGAAAGCAAATTGCAGATGAAAAAATGATGGGAAGATAATGTGCAAAATTCGCATAATATGTTACACTGTAAAGGCAGGAGGTCTTCATGTTAGTCATCGTTAAGAACCAGAGCATTGTAATTCCCGAAAGATCGGTTGCATTCAATGATCGTCACTTTCCAAGGGTTCGAAAAACGATCACCTTAACAGCGGATACCGTTGCAAAACTCCAACAACTCGAACGACAACACAACAGTTCAATGTCAGCAATTATTCGAGCCGGTATTGAACTTCTTTCCAAGGGGAACACAAATGGCAAAATATGAAAGCATGGATCATTTCATTGATCATCTTCGAAAACTAAACCAGACCCAACAATTCAGCGATAGCAAAGTAGACGAAATTATTCTTTCATTGAAAGATGGTCCGTTGAAGTCAGCACAAATCCAAGCCAAGGTTGGAAAGGGTCAAATCTGGGATAGTCTATATCGATGCATTATTGATGGGTTTGTACGGACCGAACATTTCAAAGCAACAAATCGGACGTATTGGTTGACGGAAGCCGGAATTGGTTATTTGAACTTCTTAACTGAAAGTGATGAAGAAAGTTCGGAAACAGCACCAACACTTTTCGATGAAGACAGTGTTGAAGATGAAGTTGAACCGACAAATCAAAGTGAAGTCGTTCGTGATCTTGGTGCAACTTTACTTTCGGAAGAAAACCGAAAGCACGTGATTACATTGCAGAAATACTATCAAACAATTCTACTTGGTGACGAAATCAACCGATCGGAGAGCATGTTCCTTGTATCGGTGGAACAAGATCATGCCGTGATCCAGCTTAACGGATCGGTCACGGACCGAGTTCAAATTCTGGAAATCATCAAGCAGATTGCAGTTCAAGCAAAGGAAAACACGAATGACAACACATGATGATCAAAGTGTAATGCTCGAAATCGATAAGTTGGTTCCGTGGGACAAGAACCCACGACATAACGATGAAGCAGTTGATGCGGTTGCACTTAGCATTCAGGAATTCGGATGGACCAATCCAATCCTTGCTCGATCCGAAGACATGATGGTGATTGCTGGGCATACACGACTGAAAGCAGCAAAGAAACTTGGGTTCGAAGTTGTGCCGGTTCGCTTTCTCGATGTTTCCGAAGCTGATGCACAACGAATTGCAATTGCCGATAATAAGATCGGTGAACTTGCACTTTGGAATGAAGAAGTGCTTTCCGAAGTATTGAATTCATTCGACGTTCAAGAACTCGGTGTATTAGGTTTTGATGAAGATGAGCTTGATAGACTGCTGAAAATAACAGATCCAGAACAGCAACTTGAAGAACCAAAAGATCAAATTGAAGATGTTGATCCGGAACTATTAGATCGACCAGAACCAAAGTTCACATTGATGAAAGGTGATTGTCTTCAAAGGCTGAAAGAACTTGATGATAATAGTATCGATGCAATTGTTTGTGATCCACCTTATGAGATCGGGTTCATGGGTAAAGGTTGGGACAATTCCGGAATTGCATTTTCTACCAAGCTTTGGAAAGAATGTCACCGTGTATTGAAACACGGGGGACATTTAATTGCCTTTGGTGGTACTCGAACCATTCACCGAATTACAGTTGCAATCGAAGATTCAGACTTTGAAATTCGTGATCAAATTTGTTGGATGCAATTTCAAGGCTTTCCGAAAAGCCTGAACATTTCCAAGCAGATAGATCGGATGGCAGGAGTAGAATCAATTCTTTTAGAAGAAAGAAAAACTCAAGGTATCGGAGGAAATGGGGTCTTTAATGGTCATTCTGATCATGCCACTTGGAAAATTACTAAACCAGCAACCCCAGAGGAAAAAAAATGGGATGGATGGGGAACAGGTTTGAAACCCAGCTTCGAACCATGTGTTCTTGCTCGAAAGCCAATCAAGGAAAAGTCAATTGCAGAAAATGTTCTGAAGTGGGGAACCGGTGCAATTAACATTGATGGGTGTCGATTTGCATATGGTGATGAATGTTGGGTTGGTCCTAATGATCCAACAGCTAGTCATTTAAAAATAACAGGGAGTCCATTTAGTTCACAATCAAATGACGAAGTGAGCGGTGAAATTATCGAGAATGATAAGGGCAGATGGCCAGCCAACATCTTTCAATGCCCCAAGCCAGCAAGAAGTGAAAAAGAAACGGGACTTGATGATTTAGAATACAAAACATCACCAGCAGTTGAACTCCATGGTGAAGGAACAAAAGCATTGAACTATGCAGGAGCAGGAGCAGGCGCAAAAACTCCATTTGTTAAAAACACTCACCCAACAGTTAAGCCCGAAAAGCTTATGCGATGGTTAGTTCGATTAGTAACACCGACCGGTGGAACAGTTCTTGATCCATTTCTTGGTTCAGGAACAACCGCAGTTTCAGCAATCCTTGAAGGGTTTGATGCTATCGGTTGTGAATTGACTTCGGATTATTGGCCGATCATCGAAGGGAGAACAGACCACGCAATCAAACGATGGAAACTTGAAAGGGTAATGAATGCGCAGGAGTAAGCTTACACCACAAGTTCAAAACCGAATTATCAATGCCATCAAAGCCGGTTCAACATATGAAATTGCAGCCGGTTTCGGTGGTGTTACTCGTGCGACATTATGGCTTTGGTTGAAGAAGGGACAAGATCAGAACAAAGGAATCTATCGAACATTTTTTGACGCTTTCAAAAATGCCGAAAGTCAAGCAGCAATTCGATCCCTTGCAATAATCAATCGTGAAGCACAGGATGGAAATTGGCAAGCAGCAGCATGGCTTCTTGAACGTCGCTTCGGTTATGATCGAAACAACACTGCAATCCAAGTGAACATTGAAGCCGATACAGCATTGACAAATCTCTCCGTGATGGAATTGACTGAAAGAGTTCGTGAACGTCAAAAGGCACTTTCGATTGTTGATGGACCGGTGATTGATCTCGATGATGAATGAAAAGCAAAGATTGATCAAATATTTGAAGACAACCGAACAACTTGAAGAAATTGCTTCAATTTATCCATTGGCAGTTGCTCGACTTTGGAACCCACATTGCCACCGGTGGAGCGGTGAAGGATCAAGATCAAAACGAGCAAAGGGATGCGGAAAGGAAATGATTAAGGTTGGGCACAATCTTTATCATTGCTCAACTTGCGACATTACAGAAGAACGAACTTCACAGCAAGATGCACTTCGAAACATTGCAACCGAGGCAACATTGATCAGCGGTGGAAACCGTGCTGGAAAATCTGAAGTCGGATGTCAATTTGCAATTGCAGTTGCAGCAGGAAGACGTGAATGGTTCGTTCGTCAATGGCTAGAAATCAATAATCTACCCGATGAACTTATTCCGGAAGACCCATCAAATGTTTGGGTTTCAGCATTGTCATATGGTGATGCAATCACTTATCTTCGACCGAAGCTTGAAAAGTATTGCCCACAAGGAACACAGTTCACAAGATGGAAAGCACAAGATCGAGCACAGATCACATTACCGAATGGGGGAACCATTCTTTCACTTAGTGCCGAAAGTGGAAGGGAGAAATATCAGGGTGCAGCGGTTTCATTAGTGATTCTCGACGAAGAGCACCCACGTTCAATATTTGATGAATGCATGTTGCGAACAGTTGATAATCGGGGTCGGGTTGTCTTGACGATGACTCCATTGAAGGGAATCACATGGCCGCATGAAACCTTCTTCGAAAATCCAACCAACGGGTATTCGAGTTATGCAATTTCAGGATTGGACAATCCATACATTTCGAGCGCAAAACTAGTTCGGACGATTGGTCACATGTCCGAAGAAGCAAAACGATCAAGACTGTTTGGTGAATTCGTTAATCAGCAAGGAATTGTCTATTCTGAATTCAACCGAAACACGCATGTCGTTGAAGCATTCGAAATTCCGGAAGATTGGCCCAAGTATCGTTCGATAGACTTTGGAACCAAGAACCCATTTGCTTGTCTATGGTTTGCTCTTGATCCATCGGATGATGTTCTTCATGTCTACCGTGAATATTACGCGACCGAAAGAACCACCGTTGAAAATGGGAATTTTGTTGTTGCCTTGTCAAGAGGTGAAAACTATGATTGGACAGTAGCCGATCCCGAAAGCCGTGATGGACGTTTAACTCTTGCCCGTGAATGTGGCTTCGATACCAAAGCAGCACCGAAGCACATTGGAGTGGTTGAAACGATCAATTGGGTCAAGGAAAGATTAGCACTTGATGCAAATGGAAAACCCCACTTATTAGTTCATAATAATTGCAGGAATTTGATCAAAGAATTTCGGCTCTATCGTTGGTCCGAAGGCAATGGAAAAGACAAGCCAATTAAAGCAAACGACCACGCATTGGATGCTCTAAGATACCAAGTTTCATTCCACAAACGTTTCACGATGCATCAATGATCAGAACAACAAATAACTTTGGTTCTTGGCTTCAATCAACAATGGTCCAACACGGAATAACCGTCAATCGACTTGCAACCACAATCGGCATCGATAAGCGTTACTGCACACATTGGATTCAAGGTACTGCGCATCCAAGATTGCAAAATACGGTTTTCCTTGTCATATCATTAGAGAAGCTAACCGGAATTGACCGTATTGAATTATTTGAACAATTGTGCAAAGCTGTTTTAAGTGACAGTTGAAAGGGGTCTTCAATGTCTAAATATCCAATTGCAAAACCTTCATTTTGGCAAAGAACCTTGTCACTGTTTGGTCTTCAAAGAAGCTACAACACGGTAGTCAACAATCCAAAAGGACCAGAACATGGGGCAAGTTGGGAAAGTCCCTATGGATTACAGCAAACTTTTTCACCCGAAACTTCCATGTCAGCATATGCAGGACATGCATATACACATGCAGCGGTTTCACGTGCATCACAAGATCTTGCAAGTTTGCCTTTGAAGCTGATTCAGGGAAAAGGAACCGAAGCGGTTATCATTGACGAATCACCGGCAATCGATCTTCTTCACCAGCCGAACACATACACGGATGGCGCATTATTTCGTGAACAACTATTGACCGATTTGATGTTGACTGGAAATTGTTTCATTTTGATCGTTGGTCCATTATCAGCACCGACATCTCTTTTTAGACTGCATCCAAAGAATGTTCGGATCGTGACTTCACCAAGTGAGGGTGTGAAAGGATATGAGTATTCGAGCGATGGAACTTCTGTTCTTTATCCTCCCGAAAGAATACGACAATCAAGGAATGCAAGCTGGGCAGATGGTCCATCGGGTGAACTATATGGAACAGGAGCAATCGAATCACTTGCACGAGAAATCAATGCCGACATTAATGCCCAAAAGCTTGCAAGCAACGCATCGGCTCAAGGAAGACCCGATGTTCTATTAAGTCCAAAAGATGAAGCAGATATTTGGGGATTTGAGCGAAGACGTGAAATTCTTGATGCCTATCGGAACATGTCTTCTCGTGGTGGTGCGATGGTATTATCCGGTCAAGTTGATGTGACTGAATTGAAGTTGTCACCCCGTGACATGGAATTTTCCGAAAGTCGAAAGATGGCTCGTGAAAGCATTTCGGCTGTTCTTGGTGTTCCTTCAACGGTGCTTGGATTGCCAGATGCAAACTATGCAACAGCAAAACAATCAACGATGAACTATTGGTCCGTTCAAACAAAACGCGGTGCCAAAATGTCATTGCTGTTCACATCAATCGTGAAGCTATTCAATCCTGATTATCGTATCGAACATGACTATTCAGGTATTGAAGCCTTGCAATCTGTTCGTGATGCTCAATTGATGAGAATTGAAAAGCATATTTTGAACGGTCTATCTCCCGCAGATGCATATCGTTATGAAGGATTGGAAGATAGCCCATTGATAATTGAAAACCGTGAAAGTAATGCCGAAGATCTTGGTGACGAAGAACATCAAGACACAAGATCATTGATCCGTCTTCTATCGTTTGAAACCAAATCCGAAGAAGATGAACTTGCAAAGGTTGGAAACAAACGTGAAGCCTTTGATGAACTTCCAGAACCAACCCAACTTGCACTCGAAAGAAAAGCAACCAAACACAATGAAGAAGTTAATCAAGCAGCTTCAAAGAAAACTTCAAAGTTCACATTGGCCGTTGTATATTGGCGAGGGATTGGAGCATACAAAGAAAACCCAGCATCAGTTCGTCCGAATGTGAATTCTGCTGAACAATGGGCGATGGGTCGTGTGAATAGTTATCTTCGAGCTTTAAAAAATGGACGTTTTCGAAGTGGAAAACACGACACGGATCTTTTGCCCGATGATCACCCAATGTCAGATCAAAAAAAAAAATCATTTGAAACACGTGGTTCGGTAGGTGACAAAGACCCAACCAATTTTCCAAATGATGGAGACAATCTTCAAGTATCCTTGAACAATAGTGAATATAGATTGTTTCCGCTTGGATATGCTCAAGACTTGAAAGACAATTGGCCCGAAATATGGAACAAGGGTGGAAACATTCTTGGCAATACACAATTCAATCGATTGATGCCAATTGCAAAACGTGAAAACAGAAAAGCAACCACGACCACAGAGGAAAAGGCAATTCGTCTTCGTGAAGCTTGGATGGCAAGACATCTTCGTGATTTTCGTTTGGCGGGTGTTGTGGCCCAAATCAAATGGCTCGGTATTGGATCACGTGGAACAGATCACATGAGGAATGTGATTGAAGCCGAAAAGAAAAAGATCAATGAAAAGAGAGAAAGGCGCGATTTCTGGCATGCAGAAGTAGAAAGAAATATCAAGCCAATCGAAAGACGGATGCAGCGAGTTGTTAAAAAATACTTGTCCGATGCAAGTGCTCGATATGAAGAAAGAATCAGATTACAACTGAACAATAACAAGACCGTCCAAATCCAGAAGGCGATTTTCGACTGGGCGGAGATCCTAGCAACTTCTCTTGAGTATGGATATGTGCTTGAAAGCATCGGAGAATTCCAATCGGCAATGTGGGAACTTTCAACACGTGGTGCAATGCGTGAACTATATCAGCTTGCAGGAATTGCAATGCCCGATGCATTAGTTGACACCGTTCAAGTTCGAAATCAAGTCATTCAACAAATGGCTAGACAAATCACCGATACGACATCAAAGTCGGTTCAAATCTGGGTGATGGAAGGAATTGCATCAGGAAACAGTGTTGACGAAATAGCAGATGGAGTTCGTTCGATAACTGGTTTCAGTGAAGGCCGATCAAAGACAATTGCACAGACTGAAACCGGAAAGACATTGAACCTTGCAAGGCAAGCGACATGGGAGCAGATCAGTTCGGATCAAGGCATCACAGTTCAAAAGCAATGGATTGCTAGTCGAGATGAAAAGGTTCGAGATGAACACGAAATCCTTGATGGACAAATCGTTGGACTGAACGAAGAGTTCACAGTTGGAACTTATCATTCATTGTCACCGAGCGGTTTCGGTGTTGAAAAGATGGACATTAATTGCCGTTGCACTATGCGACCGATAATATAATATTCAATATGAGTTGTTATTCGATGACAATTTTCGGGAAACCGAAAGCAAGTGCAAGACCACGTCTTTCAAGTCGTGGTGCCTATCTTCCGAAAACAACACGACTTGCAAAAGAAAATGTTTCACAATGTGCGAAGAAACAACTTGGAATTAATACACCGATCACCGCTGCATGTAGTGTGCAGATCAAGTTCTATTTCGCTCCACCAAAGAGTGAACGGAAGAAAGGATTGGCAAATACCCCACGGAAGAAAAAACCAGACATTGACAATTTGATCAAGACCGTTCTAGATGGTTTGACGAAAGCAAAGGTTTGGTCTGATGACAATGTTGTTGTGGATATATCTGCGTGCAAGTTATATTCGGTTGATGAAACTGACGAAAGAACAGAAGTTAGAATTTCAACTATGGAAGGCTGAAATGACGATTGCATTGTGGTGTGCCTTGGGTGGACTAATTGTTGGTGGCGGTGCCGGTGCTGCAATAATGGCCAAAATCAGAAAAGAACCCGAACCGATTGTTGATGTAACTTCCGAAGCACAACAAGAAGTCATTCTTCAACTGACCGATCTTGACTTGGTGCAAGCACCATGTTCATCTGAGTTCATCAAGGAAAATAACAACCTGTTATGCCGTGAACTATTTTGCCGAATGCAACAACGTGGTATCGATGCACAAACAAGTGGTGCTGAATGTGAAGAAATAGCGAATGTATCGAACAGCATCACCATTTTCGAATACTGTTCCAAGCAAACCGAAAACCTTGATGAATGTCTTCGAGTTTTCCGCGAGCGAAAATAAGTTGCAAGCACATTATTCATCCAGTAGGATATGAGCAGGGATTTCTATGATCAGCAAAAGTCTTCAAATTACCAAGATCGAAAAGTCCGATGAAACAGTTCGCTTCATTGCAAGCACTGGGTCAACCGATCGTTATGGTGACATCATTGATCAAAATGGATGGGAGCTTGAAGCCTATCGACGAAATCCAGTTGTTCTTTTAAACCATCAAACAAATCAACTTCCAATCGGAAAAGGAACGGTTGAAGTTGTTGATGGCAATTTGATGATTGATGTTCAGTTCGACAAGGAAGACGAACTTGCACAGAAAGTTGAACACAAAGCAAAGAACGGTTTTATGCATGCCGTTTCAGTTGGTTTTAATCCAGTCGAAGCAATCAACCGATCCGAACTTCCAGAAGAGCACAAAGCATATTCAAAACGTGGTGGCAACTATTTCACCAAAGCCGAACTGCTTGAAGTTTCGGTCGTCACTATTCCTGCAAATTCCGAGGCTACAACAATGGGAACAAAGCAAATGGGTCTTCGTGGAATGATCCGTGAAATCCTTGTGCAAGAAATCCGACATATTCTTGAAGTTGAAGAACTTGATGATGCCTTCCGTGTCACCTATGCAAAACACGAAATGGAAGAAGAAGAAGAGGAACGTGTCTATCACGATGAAGAAGAAGAAATGAAAGAACACGATCCCGAACACGGTGATGACCACGAGAAAGAAAAGGGTGGTCATATGGACGAAGAAGAAGATCGTGAAATGGACGAAGACAAAGAAGAACAAAAGAGTTTTGATGCTCTTATTACCTTACTAGCACAGGAGCGAAGATGACAATCCGTCAAGATGAAAACATGGTGCGTGAAGCCCGAAAAGTGATCGAAGGCATTGTCCGTCACCAAAAGAATAGCGATGATCGATTAAGCGGTTTTGAAAGACAAGTTGAAGACTTAAAACTTTCAGTCCGACTTCTGAACGAATCAAGCTATAGAACCCAACCCGAAAACCTTGGTGATGAAAAGCATCTTCAAAACTTCATTCGAAAAGATGGTTCACTTCGTTTGTTTACCGAAAAGACTTTGACCGAAGTACCAAATCACGGATCTGTTCAAGTTGAAGAACGTGGTCTTTTCGATGCCGATACTCCTGCATGTGAATGGCATTCAGAATTAATGGATCTGTATCAAAAGAGAAGCCTTGCTCGATTAATGATGCGTGATGCAAATACTCCAAAGCTGAACCTTAAAATTCATAAGCATTTGGGATATGCTCCAAGCAACATCAAGCCAGCAGTTCAAAAGGCGATCTATGATGGTGCCGGTGTTGGTGCTGAATGGATTCCAGATCAGTTTCGTGCAGAACTGTATGAAGAGTTCATGATCCCTCGTGGACTTCGTGCATTGATGCCAGAAATCCCAATGGAGCGAAATACACTTTTGGTTCCAGTTTTGGATCGTGGCGGTCGTCCTTACATCAAAGGTCAAGTGACTTCCGATAACCCTGCTTCATACACTGCAAGCTCTATTGCAACTGCTCAACGATCAATCAGCATGACTGGTTTGGCATGTCGTTTCGTGATCGATGATGCAATTGCAGAAGATAGTGCAATCGCATTGATCCCAGCACTTCAACGACAAATCAGTCAAGATCTTGAAGATGCCTTTGAAGATGCAATGATCAATGGTGATAACAGTGCAACCCATCAAGACACGATTGCAACTTGGAACATTCGTGACCGATGGGGTTCAAGTGGTCTTGGTGGATCAGCAGATCACCGACGAGCATTCAAAGGACTTCGAAAGCAGTCTTTTGATCGAGGCACAACTGTCAACCTTTCAACCTTCTCTCAGTTGTCCCATTTCCTCAGCTTGGTCAAGCAACTAGGAGAGCATTCAGCAGCTGATAAGCTTTGCATTGCATCTCCTGAAATTGTTATTGCACAGCTTCTTGATCTTGATGAAGTTGTCACTCTTGACAAGTTCGGACCAGCTGCAACCGTATTGACAGGTCAAATCGGAAGTCTTGCTGGAATCCCGATTGTTATGTCTCGTTTCCTTTCAGCCGATCTTGCAGCAACTGGACTATATACCGGTTCCGGTTCAACTTCTGGAATGCTGATTGTCAATCCATCAAGCTACAATGTATTCATGAAGCGTGGAATTTTGGTTGAGCGTGACAAGGACATCACCGCAGGAGCAATCAACCTTGTTTCAACAATGCGTGCAACTCTTGATACTCTTGACGGTGCATCAACTAAGAACGTAGCTTTCGGCTACAACATGTCAGTATAAGGAGATTCACATGTCAGGTTTAATTCAAGTCCCAGTCTATGCCGATGATGCAGCAGCATCAACCGCAACAACTCGCTATCTTGCATTCGGTGATGTCTACCGTTTGAAAAGTTGTGCAATTGTAAACAATGGTGCAATTGCAGCAGATAACACTAACTATGCCGTGATCACAATTTACGGTAATGATGGTGCAACCGCTGCATTCCAATGGTCAACACAAGACACCGCTGAAGGAGCATTGGTTGATGGTGAAAGTGAAAGCTTGGTCAATCAGAATTCAGGTTTAGAACGATATGCAGCCGGAACATCGGTGAAAATTGCTATCACTAAACAAGGTTCAGGAAAGCAATTGGATTGTTCTTTGTTGCTTCAATTTGAACTTGATCGCACTTACTGAGATGTATTATGGCGCTTGTTTCTTCCGGTACTCTGAAAACGTACCTTCCAGAAGTTGTCGGGAGCGGTGCCGATACACAACTAAGTGATTTGATCGCCAGAGTAGAGTCCGCGATTGCACTTCATCTAGGTTTCCCCGTCTATGATGATAGTGTGTCGCGGTCTCTTAATGTTCAAACATACACGGTCTATCTTGACGGACCAATGTTTTCGATGCAAGATACTTTGCAACTTCCCTTCCGACCATTGGTTTCGGTTTCGTCTATTCATTCAGATGTTGATCGTATCTATGGTTCGGACACAGAAGTCACCGCAGCAGAATATGAACTTGATCTCCAAAACTCAAGAGTGATCTTGAAACCAAGTGTTTCAACGAAGGGTTTTGATTCGGGTTATCGTGTGATTAAAGTTGTTTTGACCGCTGGGTTTGAGGGAGCTCCACCGGATCTTGAACATGCCATTTGTGTCTATGCTTCAATGCTTCATCGAGCAAAAGCTAGTCAAGGCAAAAGATCCATCACACTTCGGGACACAACAACAGCATTCGACCCAAGAACCATTCCACCAGAAGTTAAGCAGATACTATATCCATATCGATCCAGTTCAGTGGTGATGTAATGGACTGGCAAGAATTTGTTCGAAATCAACGAAAGACGGCCAGCAGAATGATCGAAGAAATTGAAAAGGTTATGACGATCAATTCTCTTCGTGCAGAAAGTCGATCGATGGATATAACCTTTTCAGGCTATCGAAATGTGACTGGTAATTTGAGACGAAGCACATTCGGACGTGTTGAACGACGTGATGATGAACTTGCAATTGTTCTTTCAGCCGGTGGAAGGATCGGTGGTGTTGATGTCAACTATGCACGAAAGATTGAATTCGGTACATCTGGAAGAAATGGTGGACGTGGCATCAGACCGAGATTATTTCTTGGTCGTTCAATGGCAATTGCTGCAGATGAAGTTCGAGACGACTTGAAACCCATCTTTGCGATTGCTTCAAGACTGAGGACACAATAATGGCCGATGCTCGAATTGTTAGGATCTTGGAAGCATTGGTGACTAAAACCGGTCAAGACTTCACGAATAACTATTCGGCATTAGACATGACGAATAAGGTTTTGACCGGTTTTGTTTCTGAACCACCCTATCTTCCATTTGCAGCCGTGAATTTCACAGACTACACAACACAACACGGACCATCACTTGGCCGTTATCGATCCACTTCACGGTTCGATATTTATCTTTATGTCGGGGGTGATAATCCGACATCAAGGGTCAAACGTGCAATGAACTTGACTTCCGATGTTATCAATGCGATCACAGCAAATCGGTTTCTTGGTCTTGGTGGTGGAGTGATTGATGATGTGCTGTGTAATTTCACCGCAGTCGACGGACAAAATTATGGCATTGAAAACTGTGGGATCGGCTATATTGAAGTCACGATCCCTTTTCAAAGTGACGGTGGAATTTGACTTGGTTTGATTCAAACTATACTTACCGACAAATTGTTGGTGTTGATGTCTTCGGTGGAAGTGGTGTTTCCGCAACCATTGACATCGAAACCTTGGTGCCTGCCGATTGGGATACTTTCTGGACAACCATTCGATCCGACTTCTATGATGTAGTAGTCACAAATGCAAAAGGTGTTGTTCTTAACTATTCAAGATCCGGTGCCAACTATGCGAACCGCGCTTTGACATTGCAAGTTGATGGTTTGACGATTGACAATGATGATTCAATGAATGCCATTTATATCTATTTCGGGTATGCAGATGAAACAACAGATCGAAGTGTAGCAACCACAATCACAAGTCCGAAGACCGGTCACATTCTTCTTGAAAACCCATATGGAAGAATTGTTCCCGCACAAAGTGCAATTGTTGGAATTGATAGTCCATTGGCTAGCTTTTCAAAGTCAGTCAATGAGGACATTGATATTTTCTTCAGCACGAGCAACATGTTCGGAAAGCGTGTTGACACATACAATCAAAGATTGGATTTTGAAGGCATTAAACACGTTGTAATTAAATCGTTTGATTCGTCCGGTACAAATGACGACACACGGATTTCGGAACCATTCACCCGACTAGGAAATAATTTCGTTCGTGCTCGTTTCAAGGGTGGTACTGATGAAACGAGTTATGCAGCAACGATCCAAATAACAACCACCGAAGGCCAGTTCATCTAAAGCCGATGCATTCTTCGAACCAAAGACTTATTGCCCGAATAGGAGTGACCCATGCCAGTACAATACGGATTTCAAGCTTTCGTTGGTGTAGAGAAAGAAAGCGTTTATGGGACAGACCCAAGCGGAACACGTGTTCATCAACGGATCAACAGTTCAACTTTGCAACGAACCCAAGAAAGAGAACGGAAGACAAATCTATCGGTTCCAGCTTCTGGATTTCTCGGTGAAGTGTTTGATGGATTTGAAAACACCGGTGGAACAATTGTCATGCCTTTGCATTACGATGGAAATGGTTTGATGATGATTGCTGCACTTGGTTTTGAAAGTGGTGTTACCCCCGTGACAAGTGGAGCATCTGATCCATACACTCACACCTACAAACCCAATTTTGCAATCCCTTCATTCACGATGGACTTTCAACGCGGTCAAGGTCTGACAAATGGTCTTGAAACCTTCACCGGTTTGATGTGTGCAACTGCAACAATTTCTTGTGAAGCCGGTGGTGAATTAATCGGGTCATTTGAATTCATCGGGAAGACCGGTTCAACTCGAACTACGAACATAACTCCGACATTCAGCTTGGGAGATAGTGTACTTCACCACGAGTTCGGAAACCTTGCGATTTCTGGATCTTTGACACCTTCAAATTTGACCATTCGATCTTTTGAACTCACGATTGATAACAAATTGGAGCGACGAAATAATCTTGGTAGCAAACTCACAGCAGAGCCATCGATCAGTGATGTTCGTGAAGTGACTTGCTCAATTTCGGCAGATATGGAAGACAATGACATCTATTCCGATTTTCTTTCAGGAGTTCAAGGGTCGGTTGTCATTGAAGCAACATCATTAGCGGATAGTAATCATCGTTTCAAGGTTACTTTGAACAATGCAGTGGTGGAAGGCTATTCGGACAACATAACGGCCTTTGGAAGGGTTGAACGGACGTTCACATTCAGAGGTCTTTCGGATGCTTCCACGAATGGAATTGAAATTGTGATCATCAATGGAAATTCTAGCGCGACCGCAGCAAAACCATAATAATGAATGCATTTGAAAATGTATTGTTGAAATAAGAATTCCCGCTTATAGTATGAATAATAAGGGGGAATTCATGCTTAAACAGTTCATTGAAAAGGCCGAACAGGTTTCCACATTCGAAGTTGTATGTTTTGATGGGGCATTGAAACTTCGTGGAAATATGCTTTCACCGGTTGAAGCTCAAGCAATCGGCCTTGCTTCAAGTTTGATTTCGGTTGACATTATTCAATCGAGCAAGGGAAAAATAGAAGAACTTGCCGAAGTCAGCAAAACCATATCGGACGAGCATCATCCAATGTCAGAAGATGAACTGGTTAATGCCATGAGAAAATTGAAAGGCATCGATCCAGAAAAGCTTCGGTTAGTTGGTGAACATCAAAGCCGAGTAATTTGTCAATGCGTTCGAGAAGCTTGCATTTTGACAAATGACAATGAACAAGATCGTGGTCTTGGTGAATGGGAAAAGATCACCATTGTAATGCACAAGGAACAGCAAAGTGCAG
>Ga0181580_10002508_pt1 | contig 14896 bp, 11 predicted proteins | sample 071ome_23_FD_132413 | JGI IMG/M metagenome (GOLD analysis project Ga0181580, IMG submission 132413) | Coastal salt marsh microbial communities from the Groves Creek Marsh, Skidaway Island, Georgia - 071403BT metaG (megahit assembly) | ecosystem: Environmental > Aquatic > Marine > Intertidal...
AGCAGGATCGCATCGCGCGGGTTGTCGAGGGTCTTGCGCAGCCGGTCGTAGGTGTCGATCAGCACGATGTTGTTGTTCACGACAATACCGGCAAGCGCGATCACCCCGATGCCGCTCATTACGATGCCGAAGGGCTGGCCGATGATCAGCAGACCCAGCATCACGCCAATGGTGGACATGATGACCGCAGTCAGGATGAGCAGCGCCGAATAGAAGCTGTTGAACTGGGTCACCAGGATGATGGCCATCAGGAACAGCGCGATGGCGAAGGCCTTCATCAGGAAGGCCTGGGCGGCCTTCTGTTCCTCGTCCTCTCCCCGGAACTCCACATCCACGCGCGGGTCGATATTCGCCGTGGTCAGCCAGGCGCGGATCTGGCGCACCATGTCGTCGGCCAGCACACCCGGCTGGGTGTCGGCGCGGACCGTCATGACCCGGTCGGAATCCACGCGGCGGAGCTGGCCGGTGCGCGGTTCGGCGTTGCGCTCGACGAAGTTGCTGATGGGCACCATGCCTTCGGATGTTTGCAGGCGGATTTCATCGAGCTGGTCAATGGTGCGCGCTACGGCGGGGTACCGCGCGACGATATCGATCTCATCGTCGCTGTCATCAGGACGGTACTCGGTCACCTTCATGCCGTTGGTCACGAACTTCACGGCATTGCCGATCATCGCCACGTCTGCGCCGAACTTGGCCGCTTCCGCCCGGTCCACGGACAGTTCCCATTCCAGCCCGGGCAGTGGACGGCTGTCCTCGATGTCCTTCAGGCCGGACAGCCCGTCCATGAAGGCGCGGACCTTCGCCACTTCGGCCTCGATCAGGTCGGGATAGCGCGAGGAAAGCTGGACCTGCACCGGCTTGCCGACCGGCGGGCCGGCCTCTTCCTTGCGGGTCTCGACCATGATTCCGGCCAGATCCGCGGTGCGTTCAAACACGTCGTCCAGGATCACGTCGGCCGCCCGGCGCTGATCCCACTCCGCGAATTCCAGGTTGATGGTGCCGATGATGTCCTCGGCTTCTTCGTCGCGGATCGGCAGGTTGCCGGCCAGCGAATAGACCGATTCAAATTCGCCGCGCTCGTCCTGTAGCTCCAGGATGCGCTGTTCGACCTCGCGGACCAGGGTCGTCTTCTCGGCAACCGACAGGTTGCCGCGCGCGTGGATCTGGATGGCGGCCTGCTCCGGCTCCACGTTGGGGAAGAACTCCACGCCCTTGCCCAGCGCGCCATAGGCCATCCAGGACCCGACCAGCACGAGAAACGCACCGGCCAGCACGATCCCGGGCCGTTTGATAACGGCGCCGAGCAGGCGCACATAGCCCGCCGTCAGCGCCGACAGCTTGCTGACGTCGAGCTTCTCGTCGTCGGACATGGCGGCCGCGGCGGCTTCACCACCCGACGGTGCTGCCGTCTGTCGGTCCACTATCCGTACGATCCGTCCGCTGATCCATAAGCCCCCGGCCAGCCCGATGATGGTGAACACGATCCCGGCCGCCGTGGCCGCGCCGCCTTCGCCGATGACGGCTGCCGCCAGCCCGCGGCCCAGTCCGGACAGGATGGCCGCACTGAGCACCGCGCTCAGGGCATAAACGACCAAGCGCGCGATCAGGGCGAAATTCGCGCCGAGGACCGGCACGAACAGCAGCGCCATGGCGAGCGAGGCGGTCAGGGTGGCCACCAGCGTGATCGGCAGGAATTTCATGAACTCGCCGACGATGCCGGGCCAGAAGAGCAGGGGCGCGAACGCCGCTAGCGTCGTCGCGGTAGAAGCGATGATCGGCCAGGCCATGCGCTTGGCGGCCTGGGCGTAAGCCACTTCGGGCGGCTCGCCCTCGCGCAGTTTCCGGTCGGCGTACTCGGTGACCACGATGGCGCCATCGACCAGCATTCCGACGGCGAGGATCAGGGAAAACAGGACGACGATGTTCACCGTCAGCCCCAGCGCGTTGATGACCAGAATGGCCGTCAGGAAGGAACCTGGAATTGCGATGGCCACGAGGATGCCCGAACGCAGGCCGAGTGCGCCGACCACGGCGATCATCACCAGAAGCACGGCGCTGAGCACATTGTTCTGGAGGTCCGTGAGCATGTTGCGAACGCGCACGGACTTGTCCTGGGAGAAGGATACGGAAATCGATTCCGGCCAGGTTTCCTTTTCTCGATCGACGACCTCGCGCACCTGCTCGATCGTCTCGATGATGTTCTGGCCGGTGCGCTTGGACACTTCGAGGGAGACGGCGCGCTGTCCGTTGGCGTGCGCCACGGTTTCGCGGTCGCGGAAGGTGCGGCGCACGGTGGTCAGGTCGCGAAAGGTGACCGTCGCGTTGTCGCTGACCTTCACTGGCAGGCTGAGGATGTCCTCCACGGTTTCGATCAGGCCGGGAACCTTCACGGCGAAGCGGCCCTGGCCGGTGTCGAGCGAGCCGGCGGCGACAAGCTGGTTGGAGCGCGACAGCATGTTCAGCAACGCGCCGGGATCGACCGAATAGCTTTCCAGCAATTCGGGCTGGACGATGATTTCCACGATCTCGTCCCGGTCGCCGCCGATCTTGGCTTCAAGCACCGGGGGCAGGGCCTCGATCGAGTCCTGCAGGTCGCGTGCGAGGCGCAGCAGCGTGCGCTCGGGCACATCGCCCGAAAGGGTCACGACGAGGATCGGAAACAGACTGAGGTTCACCTCGTTGACCGTCGGTTCGTCGCTTTCGGCGGGCAGGTCCGGGCGGACGAGATCGACCTTCTCGCGCACGTCGTTCATGGCGACGTCCGGGTCGAAACCGGCCTCGAATTCCAGCACCACATTGCCGCCGCCCAGATAGGCGGTGGACCGGATTTCCTTGGCGCCTTCGATCGAGCGCAGCTCGGATTCCATCGGGCGGATCAGCAGGCGCTCGGAATCCTTGGGCGAGATGCCCTGGTGGTGCATCGAGACGTAGATGATCGGGATGTTGACGTCCGGCTCGGCCTCTTTCGGGATCGCGACGAACGAGAACGCGCCCGCGATCAGCAGGAGTACGAGCGTTGCAAGGACGGTGCGCGAGCGATTGAGCGCGGCGTCGATCAGGCTCATGAGCCGGCGCCTGTCACGATACGGGCGGGGCCGGGCACGGGCGTGACCTTTTCCCCGTCGATGACGAATTCCTGACCGACGGTGATAAGGCGGATGTTTTCCGGCAATCCGCCGAGCCATACGCCGTCGGGCTCGTCCGCGATGATGTCCACCGGGTTGAAAACGACCACGTCTTCGGCATTCACCGTCTTCACGCCGACGATGCCCTCGTCGTTGAGGGTGAGGGTGGACGGGGTCACGAAATGCGCCATGCCGCTGTTGACCGGCACCTCGATCTCGGCTGTCAGGCCGTCGCGGATCGTGCGGTCGTCATTGGCGACCTCAAGCTCGATGCGGTAGGTCCGCGTCGCGGGGTCCGCTACGGCGGAAACGTAGCGCACGATGCCGTCGCGCTCACTGCCGTCGATCAGCCGGATCGTGCCCGGCATGCCGACGGTGACCTTGCCGACCTGGCGTTCGCTCACCTGTCCCACGACAAGAATCGGGTCGAGATCGACCACCGTCGCCGCCACGTCGCCGACGCGCACATAGTCGCCCAGTTCCACATGTTCGGCGCCGATGATGCCGTCGAAGGGCGCTTCGAAGGTCGTGCGGGCGATGTCGATCTGGATCTGCTCGACCACGGCGCGCGCCGCGTCGAGGCGGGCCAGGGCGGCGGCCTTTTCGGTTTCGGACCGGAAACCGCGCTCGTTGAGCTGGGAGGCCGCCTTGTACTCGATCTCGCGCTGTTTCAGGGTCGCGCGGGCCTCCGCCAGCTTGGCCGGGCGTTCGTCGAGCCGCAGCTTGGCGATGGGGGTGCCGGCAGCGATCTCCTCGCCGCGCCGGACGTAGAGTTCGATCACCTGGCCTTCGGTCTCGGACCGCAGCTGCACCTTGCGGGAGGCTTCGGTCCGGCCCGTGACATCGACGGTATCGACGCGCGCGATGGCCTTGAGGTCGGCGACCCGCACCTTCATGGGCGCGGCGGCCGCCTGGGTCTCGGTCCCGGCCGTGTCTTCTCCGTTCGCGTCGTTCGCGCCGAACTGGCCCGACAGGATCCAGCCGACGGCGAGAACCGCGAGGATCAGGGCCGTGATGATGGACTTGTTCATGTCATGCCTTCACTCATTCGGCGACGGCGCGCTTGGGCAGCAGCGCCGAGCCGACGAGTTGATAACGGTTGTCCTCGATATACTCCGCCATGGCGCGTTGCACGGTCATGGCAAAGCCGTTCAGGAATTCCTCTCCGGGAGAATCAAAACCCGACTGCGCACGCTGTTCCATACGCGCGATGCAGTGGTGAATCTCGTCCAGCCGCCCGTCGATCATGCTTTCTACATTGGACGGCGGCAGGATGTCGGCGAACAGCATCCGGAACAGGAAGTCGGACCGGGTGCGGTCCGGCACGGTGGGTTCCTGTAGCGCGCCGAGCAGCGTCATTCGCCCGTCGCCGGTCAGGCGATAGACCTTCTTGTCGGGTCGTCCTTCCTGTGCGTATTCGGTGACAGAGACGAGCCCGTCTTCCAGGAGCCGCGAAAGCGCCGGATAGATCGAGCTGTAGCCGATATCCTGAATATGGCCGTAGGGTCCGTCCTCGACAGCCTTGCGGATTTCGTAGCCGGAGGCATCGCCCTGGCTTAATACGGCCAGACAGAGAGTTTTCGCGTCCATATGCGCCTCGGAATGGTATTCATGTAGGCGCAAACTCTCATACGATATGGTTCAGGACAATATATATAAATTTGATATAAATTACTCGACTATAGGTTGGTGAACAAAACGGGAAAGAAAACGCGCCGATTCCGGGCCCGGAATCGGCGCGTGTGATTGAAAATCGAGACGTGCCGAACCGCCTAGGCGAGGTACTTGTTGAACCAGGCGATCGTCCGGTCCCACGCCAGATTTGCGGCGCTTTCGTCGTAGCGCGGGGTGGAATCGTTGTGGAAGCCGTGGTTGGCGCCTTCGTAGATATAGGCCTCATAGACCTTGTTGTTGGCCTTGAGTGCCGCTTCGTAGGCGGGCCAGCCTTCATTGATGCGGGTGTCGAGTGCGCCGTAGTGCAGCAGCAGCGGCGCCTGGATACGCGCCACGTCCTCGGCCTTGGCCTGACGGCCGTAGAACGGCACGGATGCGTTGAGCTCCGGATAGGCCACCGCGAGCGCATTGCACACGCCGCCGCCGTAGCAGAAGCCGACGGCGCCGACCTTGCCGGTGGAATCGTCACGCGAGGCGAGGTGTTCGTAGCCGGCGAAGAAGTCGTTCATCAGCTTGGTGGGATCGACCTGCTTCTGAAGATCGCGCCCGTCGGCGTCGTTGCCCGGGTAGCCGCCGACCGAGGTCAGCCCGTCGGGTGCCAGCGCCATGAAGCCCGCCTTGGCGGCGCGCCGCGCAACATCGGCGATGTAGGGGTTGAGGCCGCGGTTCTCGTGCACGACCAGAACGGCCGGAATCTTGCCCTCGGCCTTGGCCGGACGGACCAGATAGCCCCGGACCTCGCCGTTGCCGTTGGGCGAGTTGTAGGTGATGTAGTTCGCCTTGATCTCCGGGTCGTTGAACGAGACCTGCTCGGCCATCGCGTAGTCCGGCTTGAGCATGTTGAACAGCGCCACCGCCGTGACGCCGCCGACGGCGTATTTCCCGGCGCGGTCCAGGAACTCGCGCTTGGTGATGCCGCCATGGACATAGAAGTCATAGAGTTCGAGCAGGCCGGGATCGAAATCCTTGGCTGTCATTCTGTTCATCGTGATTGCCTTTCTTCGCATGGGGTCGATGCGGCGGAGGTTCGTTGCACCCGCCCGGCACCCGCCACTCGTGGCAAGACGATGGCGTGGGAAAAGTCTGCCTTGTTTTGAAGGTTTCTGTCTTCACATGTTTGCGAACCGGCATGCCCCGGCACTGTTTGGGTTCGCATCCCGAACCGCTAGAGTGTCGGCCATCAGAACCCTGGGGGACGTACTTATGGATTTCGAAGCGCTGCTGCATGACGAGGACACGACCGGCATCGTGGCCGAGGAGCACTGGGCCCGGCGCGGGGACATCGACCTCTACATGTTCCGCAAGTTCTCGCCCGACGCCCGGGCGCGGTTCCCGGGGCGGCCGGTCCTGGTGCTGGTGCACGGCTCGTCCTTCTCGGCGCGGACCACCTATGACCTGTCTGTGCCCGGCCACGGCGAATTCTCGATGATGAACGTCTTCGCGAAGCTGGGCTACGACGTCTGGACCCTGGACCACGAAGGCTATGGCCGCTCCAGCCGGACCGACGGGTTTTCCTATGTGAAGGACGGGGTGGCCGACCTTCAGGCCGCGGTGCCGGTGATCGAGGCGGCGACGGGGCAGTCGTCCTTTGCCTTTTTCGGCGCGTCGTCGGGTGCGCTGCGCGCTGCCGGATATGCCGAGGTCGCGCCGGACAAGGTCTCGAAACTGGCGCTGGCCGCGCTGGTGTGGACCGGAGAGGGCTCACCCACACTGGCCAAGCGTGCCGAACGGATCGACGAATGGCAGTCATCCAACAAACGGGTCATCAGCGAGGAGAGCTATGCACGCATCTTCGCGCGCGACGTGGTGGGGCTGACGATCCCGGAACTGCCGGACGCCGTCGCAGCGGCCGAGCGGGAGAACGGCGACGGCACGGTGCCCAACGGCACCTATATCGACATGTGCATCAACCTGCCGCTGCTGGACCCCACGAAGATCGAGTGTCCGGTGCTGATCTATCGCGGCGAGCACGACGGCGTGGCGACGGATGAGGACGTGCTGGCGTATTTCGCGGCGCTGCCGACGCGGGACAAGTGGTTCGTCATGGCCTCGGGCCAGGCCCACAATTCGACGAAGGGCGTGAACCGGCACCAGTTCTGGAAATCGATGGACGATTTCTTCGGGCATCCGCCGCGCGTCGATGCGGGCGAGATCGCCCTGGGCGGGCAGGAGCCCTGATATTCCGAGGTAATTTTCGGGAAGGTGCGTGGCTGGGGGACTAGGATTCGAACCTAGACTGGCGGAGTCAGAGTCCGCTGTCCTACCATTAGACGATCCCCCAACGGCGCACGGACGGGGTGTTTATCACAACTCATTAGGGTTGTGTAAAGTGCACCATGGCCGAAAAAACCTACCGGTTGATTGACGCGGACGGCACGACCGTCGAGAGCGCGCAGCCCGGCACGCTGGGTGGGCACCGGCGTAGCCGAATCTGCGGCCGGCTCGATTGCCCCGGCGCGCTGCGCTGGCTCGCGCGCGGCCATTACAAGGCACACCGGGTGTTCTTTCGCGACGCGGAAACCGCGCGGGCCGCGGGTTACCGGCCCTGCGCCGTCTGCCTGCCCGACGACTACCGGAACTGGAAAGACGGGGCTCGCTGCCCACTTGCTTGAGTTCGTCCGTGGGCCGTGTAGATTTGGGACTTCGGTTTTTAACGCGCCCGGAAAGGGCCGGAACCGGAAAGGGAGGGTCCCGTGCAGACGGGCACGCACGGCCAGAAGGACGGGAAGCACGGGCGCCGCGAAGGGCGCTGGTCCCATACCTATGCCGCGCTCGATCTGGGGACCAACAACTGCCGCCTGCTGGTTGCGCGCCCGAACCGCTCCGGTTTCCGTGTGATCGACGCGTTCTCCCGCATCGTGCGGCTGGGCGAAGGGCTGGGCAACTCCAACGCCCTGTCCGACCACGCCATGGACCGCACCATCGATGCGCTGCGCGTGTGCCGCTCCAAGATCCGCCGCAACGGCGCGACCCGCATCCGCGCGGTCGCGACCGAGGCCTGCCGCCGCGCCGACAATGCGGACGACTTCGTGGCGCGGGTGCGTGAGGAGGTTGATATCGACCTGGAGGTGATCGCGCCCGAGGAAGAGGCGGAGCTGGCGCTGGTGGGGTGCTCGCCGCTCTACGATCCGCCCGAGGCGGACGAGGCCTTCGCGCTGCTGTTCGACATCGGCGGCGGCAGCACCCAGATCACATGGCTGCGGCTGGAACGCGGCGATGGTCCGCGCAGTGAGGTGGATACCGACATCCTGGGTTGCGTGTCGATCCCCTGCGGCGTGGTGACCATGAGCGAACGCTTCGGCTGCGGCGAGGACGAGGCGGGCCGCACGTCGCCCGCGCGTTACGGCGAAATCCGCGACCATGTCTGCGATCAGCTCGCCGGGTTCGACGCGAAGCATGATATTTCGGCGCGCGTGTCCGATGGCGCCGTTCAGATGGTCGGCACCTCGGGCACCGTGACAACGCTGACCGGCGTGTTCCTCGACCTGCCGCGCTATGACCGCCGACATGTGGACGGGCGCGAACTGGCCTTCGGGCAGCTGGAACATGCGCGCGACACGCTGCTGGCGCTCGACCGGCAGGACCGGGCCGCCCACCCCTGCATCGGCTCCCAGCGGGCCGATCTGGTGATATCCGGCTGCGCGATCCTGGACGCGATCTGCGAACTCTGGCCCGTCGGCCGGCTGCGTGTTGCCGACCGGGGCCTGCGCGAGGGCATCCTGCACGGCCTGATGCGTTCGGCTGACCGGGAATCGGCGGCGGCGCAGTAGAACCCCCTCATGGCAGGCAAGGGAAAATCAGGCGGCGGTGGACGCGGCACGGGCAGGTCTTCCGGTGGCCAGGGCGGACAGCGTGCGACCTCGGAGCGGGTGCGCACGGCGCGCGGGCGCAAGCTGTCGTCCACCCGCTGGCTTCAGCGCCAGCTCAACGACCCCTATGTGCAGGCCGCCCAGCGCGACGGTTACCGCTCGCGCGCGGCCTACAAGCTGCTGCAGATCGACGAGCGTTTCGAACTGCTGAAGCCGGGCACCTCCGTGGTCGATCTGGGCGCGGCCCCGGGCGGCTGGACCCAGGTGGTCACGGACCGGGTGGATCCCGCCACGACCGGCGCGCGGGTTGTCGCCATCGACCTGCTGGAGATGGAGCCCATGGCCGGGGTGACCGTGCTCGCCGGCGATATCGAGGACGAGGCGGCCATCGCGCAACTGAAGGAGGCCATCGGCGGGCCGGTGGAGGTGGTGCTGTCGGATATGGCGACCTCGACCACGGGCCACGCCGCGACGGATCATCTGCGTACCATCACGCTGGCCGAGGCGGCGTTCCTGTTCGCCTGTGAGGTGCTGGCCCCGGGCGGTGCGTTCGCCACCAAGGTCTTCCAGGGCTCCGACGAGCCGGCGCTGTTCGCCGCGCTGCAGGAGCGCTTCGACAAGGTGCGCCGCTTCAAGCCGAAGGCCAGCCGGGCCGACTCGGTGGAGATGTTTCTGGTCGCGACCGGCTTCAAAAACGCCGGATAACCGGTTTTCCCCACCTTCCTCGCGGAATGCTTGTCCGTGCCCGCGGATTGTGTATATAAGCCGCGTCAACCTTCGACAGCGCCACGGCCCCGGTTGACATGGAAATTTTCGACGCACTCACCTTTGACGACGTCCTCCTCGAACCCGCGGAATCGCGGATTCTCCCCGCAGAAGCGAACACAGGCACACGGCTGACGCGCAGCGTCCAGCTGGGCATTCCGCTGATGTCTGCCGCGATGGACACGGTCACCGAGGCCGAAATGGCCATCGCCCTGGCACAGGCTGGCGGGCTCGGGGTCATCCACAAGAACATGGAGCCCGAGGAGCAGGCCAACGAGGTCCGCAAGGTCAAGCGCTTCGAATCCGGCATGGTGGTGAACCCCATCACCATCCACCCCGACCAGACGCTGGCCGATGCGCTGGAGATCATGAAACGGGAATCCATCTCCGGCATTCCCGTGGTCTCGCGCGGCGACGGCAAGCTGGTCGGCATCGTCACCAACCGCGACGTCCGTTTCGCCAGTGAGCCGTCCCAGCCCATCAGCGAACTGATGACCAAGGAGCTGGTCACGGTGGGCGAGGGCGTCGATATGGGCGAGGCGCGCCAGTTGCTGCACCGCCACCGGATCGAGAAGCTTCTGGTGGTCGATGGCGACGGCCATTGCGTCGGCTTGATTACCGTGAAGGATATCGAGAAGGCGCAGGCCTACCCGAATTCCTGCAAGGACACCCAGGGCCGCCTGCGCGTCGCCGCCGCGACAGGCGTGGGCGATGCGGGTTACGCCCGTGCGGAAGCCCTGCTGGATGCGGGCGTGGACGTGATCGTGGTCGATACGGCCCACGGCCATTCGCGCGGTGTGCTCGACCAGATCTCCCGCATCAAGCGTCTCAGCAACGAGGCCCAGCTGATCGGCGGCAACATCGCCACGGCGGATGCGGCAAAGGCCCTGATCGACGCCGGCGCGGACGCGCTGAAGGTCGGCATCGGCCCGGGCTCCATCTGCACCACCCGCATCGTCGCCGGTGTGGGCGTGCCCCAGCTCACAGCCATCGAGAGCGTGGCCAATGCCGCCCACGGGCAGGACATCCCGGTGATCGCCGATGGCGGCATTAAGTATTCCGGCGACCTGGCCAAGGCCATCGCCGCGGGCGCGGATGTGGCGATGATCGGCTCGCTGCTGGCGGGCACCGACGAATCCCCGGGCGAGGTCTTCCTCTATGAGGGCCGGTCCTACAAATCCTATCGCGGCATGGGCTCGCTGGGCGCCATGGCGCGCGGCTCGGCCGACCGCTACTTCCAGGCGGAAGTGAACGACACATTGAAGCTGGTGCCCGAAGGCATCGAGGGCCAGGTCGCCTACAAGGGCTCGGCCATGACGGTGATCCACCAGCTCGTCGGTGGCCTGCGCGCCGCCATGGGCTACACCGGCAACGGCACGATCATGGAGATGCAGCAGAACTGCCGCTTCCTGCGCCTGACCAACGCCGGCCTGCGGGAAAGCCATGTCCACGACGTGGCGATCACCCGCGAGGCGCCGAACTACCGCCAGAACGCCTGAAGCCGCCCCGCGATGACCCCCTCCGCATGGGTCGCCGCGGCGATCGGTATTCTCGACGACATTGCGCGCGCCGATTCCCCGGCCGACGCCATCCTGCGCGACTGGGGGCGGCGCAACCGCTTCGCCGGGTCGAAGGACCGCCGGGCAATCCGCGACCTCGTCTATCGCGACCTGCGCGACGGTGCGCGCTTCCGCTGGCTGGCAGCAACGCAGGGCGGTGACCCCGGGAACTCGCGCTCGCGCATGATTGTCGCGTGTGAGATCGAGGAACCGGGATCGGCGGCCGGACTGTTCGATGGCAGCGGCTACGGCCCGGTGGCGCTGGACGAGGCAGAGGCGGCACTCGCCGCAGGCCTGTCCGGTCTTGATGACGCGGCTGTTCCCGCATGGGCCCGCGCCAACTGCCCGGAAGACCTGTTCGCGCTGTTCGAGGCGCAGTGGGGTGCCGAAACAGAGGCCGAGCTGGCCGCGCTCAACGAACGCGCACCCGTCGATATCCGTGTGAACACCCTGCGCGCGACCCGCGCGGACGTTCAGGCCGGGCTCGCCGCCGCGGGATACGAAACCGGACCGACACCGATCTCTCCGGCGGGGCTGCGCGGGGGCGAGAATGCGCGCCTCACCGATCTGCCGCCCTTCCGAGACGGTCTGGCCGACCCGCAGGACGAATCCAGCCAGATCGTCGCCAGCCTGTGCGGCGCCAGGTCCGGCATGACGGTGATCGATCTCTGCGCCGGGGCGGGTGGTAAGGCACTGGCGCTGGCTGCTGACATGGAAGACAGCGGCGACATCATCGCCTGCGATATCTCGGCTGCGCGCCTGTCCCGCATGGAGCCGCGCGCGGCGCGGCTGGGTGCGGGAAACATCCGCCTGCTGCCGCTCCCGGACGGCGTGCCGCCCGACGACCTGGCAGGTACGGCGGATGCGGTGCTGGCCGATGCGCCCTGTTCGGGCAGCGGCACCTGGCGGCGCAGCCCGGAACAGCGTTGGCGCACCACGCCCGGGACCATCGCGGAGTATGCGAAGGTCCAGGCCGGGATTCTCGAAGGCGCCGCCGCGCTGGTGAAGCCCGGCGGGCGGCTGGTCTATGCCGTCTGTTCGCTGTTCGACGCGGAAGGAAGGGACATCGCGTCGGCTTTCGCGGACGCGCATCCGGAATACCACCGGGTGCCCGTGTCGGGCCTGCTCGAAGGTCTGGAGGACGGCCCCGACGGAACCATGCTCCTCACACCCCGCCGCCAAGGCACCGACGGCATGTTCGCCGCCGTGTTCGAGCGGGTTGAGTAGGCGCACCGCCGCGAAGAATCGTCACCAAGGCGTCATGCCCGGAAAGGCGCGCGCAGGGGTATGTCACACCAAAATTCGTCATTCCTGCGAAGGCAGGAATCCATTGTCGCCGATGCATGACCGGGCAACTGCCTGAGTTAATGGACCCCTGCCTTCGCAGGGGGGACGATTTGTGTATGAGGGAAACGTCCCACCCCCGCGTCATGCCCGGACTTGATCCGGGCATCTCCTGCGCGGAAATCCGATCAGGGTAATCGGCTCAGGGGGCCGGTTCGGGGATCGCGCCGGACTGTACCGCGATCAGCTTCCACGCGCCGCCTTCCTTCACGTAAACGGCCAGCACGCGGTTATCGAGGAAGCGCGGATTTCCGCGGATAATCACGTCCGCTTTCATGTGATAGAAGACGAATGCTATGTCGCCGTGGAGCTTGATGGTGCGGTCCTCGGCATCGACTTGCTGATAGTCGAAAGCGCCCGAGCCTACACCGTCGAGATAGCTCTGCTTGGTGTCGGCCCCGCCGGTCGAGTGCATGTAGGTCAGCCCGCCGTGCAGAATCTCGTCCAGCGTGGCGGTATCCGCCCCCACCATGGCCGCGCGGCGGCGCTCCTCAAGCTGGATGATGTCGTCTTCGGCGCTCATGTCGGCACTCCCTGTTGTCCCTGTGGATAGCTTAAAGCATGGCGGGCTTTCGGGGTCGATACCGGTGATGCACGCCCGTGGGGAATCGGCTAATAGAACCCATGACCACGTCGCTCCCGATCTCCGAAAAAATCCTCATCATCGACTTCGGCTCGCAGGTGACGCAGCTCATCGCGCGTCGCGTGCGCGAGGCCGGGGTCTATAGCGAAATCATCCCCTGTTTCCGCATCGATGCGGCGCTTCTGGACGAATTCGACCCGAAGGCGATCATCCTGTCCGGCGGCCCGGCCAGCGTGATAGCCGAGGGCGCGCCGACTGTCGATCCCGCTGTTTTCGAACGCGGCATCCCGGTGCTGGGCATCTGCTACGGCCAGCAGCTCATGTGCCACATGCTGGGCGGCACGGTGGAGGATTCCGACCATCAGGAATTCGGCCGTGCGGCGCTGCAGATCGCCGATGCCTGCGACCTGTTCGAGGGCGTCTGGGCGACCGGTTCGACGCCGCAGGTCTGGATGTCCCATGGCGACCGGGTGACGGCGCTGCCGGACGGCTTCCGCGTGGTCGCCACTTCGGGCGGCGCGCCCTTCGCGGCCACTGCCGACGAGACCCGGCATTTCTATGGCGTCCAGTTCCACCCGGAAGTGGTGCACACACCGAATGGCACGCGGCTCCTGTCCAACTTCGTGCACAAGGTGGCGGGCTGCGCGGGCGACTGGACCATGGCCCATTTCCGCGATGCGGAGATTCAGAAGATTCGCGAGCAGGTGGGCGACAAACGCGTCATCTGCGGCCTGTCCGGCGGGGTGGATTCCTCCGTCGCCGCCGTGCTGATCCACGAGGCCATCGGCGACCAGCTGACGTGCATCTTTGTCGATCACGGCCTGCTGCGGCAGGGCGAGCGCGAGGAGGTGGACAAGGTCTTCCGCGAGCGCTTCAACATCCCGCTGGTGGTGTGCGACGCGTCCGACCTGTTCATCGGCAAGCTCGAAGGCATCGATGACCCGGAGCAGAAGCGCAAGATCATCGGCGGCACCTTCATCGACGTGTTCGAGGAGGAGGCGGCGAAGATCGGCGGGGCGGACTTCCTCGCCCAGGGCACCCTCTATCCCGACGTGATCGAGAGCGTCAGCCCCTTCGGCGGGCCCAGCGCCACCATCAAGTCGCACCACAATGTGGGCGGCCTGCCCGAGCGCATGAACATGAAGCTGGTCGAGCCGCTGCGCGAGCTCTTCAAGGACGAGGTGCGCGACCTGGGCCGCGAGCTCGACATCCCCGAGGAGATCGTCGGCCGCCACCCCTTCCCGGGGCCGGGCCTGGCGATCCGCATTCCCGGCGGCATCGCGCGCGACAAGCTGGAGATCCTGCGCAAGGCCGACGCGATCTACCTGGACGAAATCCGGAAAGCCGGCCTCTACGACGAGATCTGGCAGGCCTTCGCCGTGCTGCTGCCCGTGCGCACCGTGGGCGTGATGGGCGACGCGCGCACCTATGACTACGTCTGCGGCTTGCGCGCCGTGACCTCCACCGACGGCATGACGGCGGACAGCTACCCATTCGAGCACGCCTTCATCGCCGGCGTCGCGACCCGCATCATCAACGAGGTGCGCGGTATCAACCGCGTGGTCTATGACGTGACGTCAAAGCCGCCGGGGACCATCGAGTGGGAGTAGGTGGAGTTCATTTAAGAATCTGAAAAGAATGGTAAATTCGTAAAAAAGTAATCTTTGAACTCTATAAAGTTATTCAAGCTGTTAACAACACCAGGAAGTCCTCCGATAGCGGCCAAAACCTACCGCACCTGGAGTTGTATAGTGGGCTATACAATCAACACTAACTTTTTAGACTCAAAGCGCTTGTGCGCTTTTCGGATCAACATATACTGATCCGCCTGGGGTGGGTGCCATGAGGCTCTTAGTTCTTATTTTGCTTATTATTTCTGCGCTGGGGCTCGCCGGCGCGGGTTTTTTGCTCGTCAAAGGTCGCAGTTCGGCCCCTATCGTGGAACAGCAGCCCAAAACGTTCGTGATTGTTCCTAAGTCAGACTTGATGAGGGGGCATATCGTTCGAGCAGAGAATTTGACCTGGGTTGAATGGCCT
>Ga0181580_10002515_pt1 | contig 14859 bp, 15 predicted proteins | sample 071ome_23_FD_132413 | JGI IMG/M metagenome (GOLD analysis project Ga0181580, IMG submission 132413) | Coastal salt marsh microbial communities from the Groves Creek Marsh, Skidaway Island, Georgia - 071403BT metaG (megahit assembly) | ecosystem: Environmental > Aquatic > Marine > Intertidal...
AGATCAAAAGCTCCACTAGTACATAGAGCCACGCCTCAATGGTTTATTTCAATGGATTCAAATGAGTTAAGAAAAAAAGCGATAGAAAATATTGAAAATACTGTTTTTTTTCCAGCAATTGGAAAAAATAGAATTAAAGGAATGATAGAAACTAGGCCTGACTGGTGCATTTCACGACAAAGGTTTTGGGGTGTTCCGTTGCCAATTTTTATTAATAAAAAAAATTATGAACCTTTAATAGATGATGAGGTTAACAAAAATATATACGAAATTTTCAAAAAAGAGGGTAGTGATGCTTGGTATAAAAGAAATTTGTCTGATTTTTTAGGGAGTAAATATAATGCAGAAGAATATAGCAAGGTCGAAGATATTGTAGAGGTTTGGTTTGATTCTGGCTCAACTCATGCATACGTTTTAGAAAATAGAAAAGATCTTAACTGGCCTGCAGATATGTATCTTGAAGGTTCTGATCAACATAGAGGATGGTTTCATTCCTCATTATTACATTCTGTTGGAACAAGAGGAAAGGCACCTTATAAAAATATACTTACTCATGGTTTTGTTGTTGATGGAAAAGGTCAAAAAATGTCAAAATCATTGGGTAATGTTATTGCACCTGAAGAGATAATAAAAAAAAATGGTGCTGATATTTTAAGATTATGGGTTGTGGCATCTGATTATTCTGATGATTTAAGAATAGATCAATCTATCATAACTCAGCATTCAGAGTCATATAGAAAAATAAGAAACACCCTAAGATTTTTACTAGGAAATATTCAGGATAGTTTTTCGTTCAATGAAGTTGAAGAACTCAAATTTAATAATTTGGATATTATAGACTCATTTATAAACAATAAGATTTCAGAATTAGATGAAAAGTTTTATAAATATGTGGAAGAAAATCAATTTCACAAAATTTATGTAGAGTTACTAAATTTTTGCACAGTAGATTTATCATCATTTTATTTTGATATAAGAAAAGATTGTTTGTATTGCGATGATATTAAAAGTTTAAAAAGAAATAATTGTGTTAATGTATTAAAAACTTCTCTATATTTTTTAATTAAATGGTTAAATCCGATTTTAGTTTTTACAATTGAAGAAGTTTTTCAAATCTTAAAATTAAATCAGAATAATAATTTATCTAAATATGATGATAGCGTTTTCTTAACTGATTTTAAAAAAATTGATTTTAGAGATCAGTCTAATTTTAATATTGAACAATGGGGTATTTTAATAAAACTTAAAGATGAAATTAATCAAATTTTAGAAGAAATGAGGAATAATAAAATAATCAAGTCAGGATTAGAAACAAATATTGATATTTTTCCATCAGCTGAATTTAAAGATTATTTTGATAATATTAATTTAAGTGATTTCCTAGTTTGCTCGAATGTAAATTTAAAAAAGAATATAAATGATGATAGAGCGGTTTCTTTAAAATCTTTAAATGACATTAAGGTTTTTGTTAAGAAGGCATCAGGTCAAAAATGCAATCATTGTTGGAAAATTTCTGAGGTTTCGTGTGAAAGAAAAAATTGTCCAATTAAATAAAAAATTTTTTCTAAGTTTTTTTATAATTTTATTTTGTTTTGCTTTGGATAGAGTAACTAAATTTAATGTGATCAATCTATACACAAATAATAATTTTAAAGATCAATATATTAATTCATATACTAATTTAACATTAATATGGAATAAAGGAATTGCTTTTGGTTTATTTGAAAGCGAGACTCTTTTTTATAGTTTTATATCTTTTTTTATCTTTTTAATAATAATTTTTATTATGTACTTAATTTTAAAAAGTAAAATTCTTTCTGAAGTGTTTTTCTTATCAGTTGTAGCTGGGGGGGCGCTTGGAAATTTTTTTGATAGATTATATTATAATGCTGTTCCAGATTTTATAGACCTCCATTATAAAAATTTTCACTGGTTTACTTTCAATGTTGCTGATATTTGTATTTCTATAGGTATAGTAATGCTTTTATTATTTGATATTTTAAAAATTAAATTCAAAAACAATGAATAATAGTCTCATATTAATTTTGCTTGTTTTATTTCTAACTGGATGTGAAAGTTTAAAAAAAGGTCTGGGTGTTGAGAAAGATATTCCAGATGAATTTCTGGTTAGGAAAAATAATCCTTTAAAAAAACCACCAAATTATGATTTATTACCACTTCCCGAAGGTCAGGTAGAAAATAAACAATCTACCAAAACTGAAAATGAAGATTTAAAATCAATAATAGAAAAAAATATCAAAAATCAAAAAGCAAAAACCAATACTGAGCCATCAAATATTGAAAATGATATTTTAGAAAAAATAAAATAGTCATGATCAACATAAATAATAACTTTTTTTTTGAAAAAAAAGGATTTGATTTAAAAAATAATAAGCTATTCCAATCTAATTTTGATAAAGTAAAAGATCACGCTTCAAAATTATATGATGAGTTTTTAAGTAAAGAAAATGAATTTTTAAATTCATTTTCTTCAAGTTATCAGAAAAATATTCGAAATTTAAAAGATTTTGTTAATAAAAAAAATAAAAAAAAAATTATTATAGGATTGGGCGGCTCCTCCTCTGGATCAAAGGCTTTATCTTTTTTTCTTAATGATGATATTATTTACCTAGATAACTTAGATTATGGTTATCTCAAAAATTTTTTTGAGTCTAGAGATTTAAAAGAATATTATTTTTTTGTGATTTCAAAATCTGGAAACACCTTTGAAACTTTAGCAATTTTAAATTTATTAATTGAAGAGTCTAAAAAAATTATAAATTTTAATATATATGATTCTATCTTAATCGTTACCGAAGATAAAAAAAGTATATTAAAAACTTTTGCAGATAAATATAAAATACAATCGATAAATCATAATTCAAGTATTGGAGGAAGATTTTCAGTTTTATCAGAAACAGGAATACTTCCATTTGTTGAACTAAATATTAAGATAGAAGATGGCTCTGAAAAATTTATTAATTTATTAAAAAAAGAAGATGAAGATTTAAGTCCAGTTATCAATACTGCTATACTGGCAACATTCATGGAGGAAATGAAATTAAATATTTATTGTAATTTAATTTACAATTATAGATTAAAACATTTTTCTTATTGGTTTCATCAATTGCATGCAGAAAGTTTAGGTAAAAATAGCAAGGGTATGACGCCAACAACATCCATTTGTCCAAAGGACCATCACAGCATGGTGCAGCTTTATTTAGGAGGACCAAAAGATAAAATATTTAATATTTTTTCACCGCAAGAGGAAAATTATTTCACTTCTTTTGGTAATCATGGTTTTTTTAATATTGAAAATTATAAACCTTATCAGTTGCTTGAAAAACAACTTTTATCTGTAGTAGAAGTATTTAGAGAAAAAAAAATTCCACATCGAATTTTTACTTTGAAGGATAATAAAAATCCTATCAATATGATAGAGCTATTTTCTTTTTTTTTATTAGAAACAATTTTATTGGGGAAACTTATGAATGTTGATGTGATTTCACAGCCAGAGGTGGAACTTGTAAAAGAAAAAATTAATAAAAGTTAACTCTTTAAGAAGATAATTTTTGAACTACCATAAATTTTTTCAATATTATATCTATAGTTTTTAAAAAATAAAAATTTAGTTTTATGAACATGAATTATTATAAGTTTTTTATAGATTTTATTTAATGAGTTAATAAAATTATAAATTATATCAAAGTTCCCTATATTATATGGTGGATCAAAAAATAATATTTCAGGTTTGATTTGTTTTATGAGATTAACTTTATCAATTCTGAAAAAGTCTTCTTTTATAATTTGATACTTTTCTTTATTAAAACTATTACTTAAATTCCTGAATAAAGTATTTTGAACTGTTCCATTACTTTCAATAAAAATAACATTTTGCGCTCCTCTAGATAAACATTCTATACCAAATGACCCAGAGCCAGAAAAAAAATCGATTACTTTAATATCATCAAAATTTATTTTCAGGTCATTGGTATGAAGCAAAATATTAAAAATATTTTCTTTTACATTGTCTTTAAGGGGTCTGGTGATATCTGAGTTGGGCAAAAGTAATTTTTTACCTTTTTTAAATCCTGATATGATTCTCATAATTTTTGATTTCTATATTGGAGGCTCTCTTAATTTCTCCAGGTTTCATATTGTGCAGTTTAAAAGGTCCAAAACTTAGTCTTTTTAATTTATTAACTTGTAAATTTAAACTTTTAAATATTTCTCTTATTTCGTTTTTTTTACCTTCACTCAAGATTATTTCTATTGTAGTATTTTTTTTAATTTTTGATTTTATTTTGAAGTTAAATGGTTTGTAATTTATTTGTTTAATTTTAACACCTTCTGATTTTTTTTTTAAATCATTTAAATTTAAATCTCCATAAACTCTTACTTCATATTTTCTATAAAATTTATTTTTTGGCATTTCTAAATTTCTTGTTAATTTACTATCGTTTGTCAGTATTAATAATCCCTCACTTTTAAAATCTAATCTTCCAGCAAAAATAAAATTTTTATACTCTGGCTTTAAAATTTCATAAATAATTTTTCTATTATCCTGTTTATTTTTTGAGCAAATGATTTCTTTTGGTTTGTAAAGTTTTAAGATTTGTGTACTTTTTTTTAATATAGCCTTTTTTTCTTTAATAAATATTATGTCATTCTCATCAGCAAATGTAACAGGCGTTAAGACGACTTTATTATTTAATATTATTTTCTTTTCTTTAATTAGACTTTCAATTTCTCGTCGAGAACCGTAATTGTAATTTGCAAGAAGTTTAGCTATTCTAATTTTTTTATGATTCATAAATTAAATAAAAAAGAAAATAAAATTCAATTAAATTATATTTTTGATATTTTATACCAGCAATTAAAAAAATCTAAAAATAAAAAAGAAGTTCCAGTATCAGCATTGGTTTTTGATCCTAAAAGTAAAAAAATAATTTCTAAATCTTATAATAAAAATAAATTAGAAAATAATCCGTGTATGCATGCAGAAATTGATTCGATTATTCGTGCCTGTAAAAAATTAAAAGTAAGTAGATTAGATGGCATGGATATTTATTGTACACTTGAACCTTGTTTGATGTGCTCATCAGTTATTTTTCAAAGTAAAATCCGAAGGGTATATTTTGCTATCGAAGATAAAAAAAATGGAGCGTTATTAAATAATTATAAGCTTGGATTTAAAGAAAATATAAATCATAGAATTGATATGTATTATGGTTTTAAAGAGCAAAAATTTTCTAAAGTTATAAAAAATTTTTTTAAAAATAAAAGGTAATTATTTAATTGCTCTCCAGCCAATGTCTCTTCTGTAATATTTATCATCCCAGTTAATTTGATCTAGAAGCTCCAAAGCCCTTGTTCTTGCAGATTTTAAATCATCTCTGGCAACTGTAGCATTTAAAACTCTTCCACTATTAGATAATATTTGATTATCTTTTTTGATAGTTCCCGCGTGAAAAATCTGTTCATTCGAAGATTGTTTATTATCCGGTAAATTATCTATTTTTTTTAACTTTTTAAATTCTCCAGGATAACCTTTGCTAGCTGCTACAATTGTGATGCATGATTTTTTGTACCATTTGAGCTCTTCATTATTTAATTTATCATCTATGCAATTATTTATTAATTCTAATAAATCACTTTCTAATCGCATCATCAAAACTTGACACTCAGGATCACCAAATCGAATATTGTATTCTATAAGTTTTGGTTCATCGTTTTTAATCATAAGCCCAGCATACAAAATACCTTTGTAAGCATAACCTAACTTTGCCATACCATGAATTGTTGGTTTAATAATTTGATCTATAATTTTTTTTTCTACTTTTTCATTTATGATTAAAGAGGGAGAGTATGCTCCCATTCCTCCAGTATTTAAACCAGTATCATTTTCTCCAATTCTTTTATGATCTTGGGCTGTTCCTATTTGCTTAAAATGTTTTCCGTCAGTGATAACAAAGTAACTTGCCTCTTCACCTTCTAAAAATTCCTCTACGATTACTCTTTTTGAACTTGAGAATTTTCCTTCCAATATGCTTTTAATATCCTTCAAGGCATCATTTTTTGTTTTACATATAGTCACTCCTTTTCCTGAAGCTAATCCATCAGATTTAACAACAATTGGCTCTTGAAAGTCTTCTAAAGCTTTTTCAGCTTCAGCTATAGATTTACATTCATGATATTTTGCAGAAGGAATATTGAATTTTTTGCATATTTCTTTCATAAAAATTTTTGAACCTTCTAGTTGAGCTGCATTCTTATTTGGTCCAAAAACTCGAATTTTTTTTCTTTCTAGAAAGTCAACAATTCCATTAACTAGCGGTATTTCGGGTCCAATAATAACTAGATCAATATTATGATTTTTAATATTCTTATATACTTCATTAAAATTTGAAATGTTGATATTTAAATTTACACTTATTTCTGAAGTTCCAGCATTTCCCGGCATGCAGTAGAGATTTTTAAGCTTTTTTGATTGTTTTAATTTATAACACAAAGCATGCTCTCTTCCGCCACTTCCAATTACACAAACGTTCATATATGTTGTTATAATAACATAATGAATAATATTCCAGAATATTCTGTTTCTGAATTTTCGAATTTAGCAAAAAATATTTTAGAAGAGAATTTTAGTCTCATAAAAGTTAGAGGAGAAATATCTAGTGTAAAAAACTTTAAAGGACATTTATATTTTTCAATTAAGGACGAAAACTATGTTTTAAATTCAGTTTGTTGGGCATCTAGAGTTCCATATCTGCAAATACAACCCGAAGACGGAATTGAAATAATTGCTGAAGGAAAAATAAGTACATACGCAAAAAGCAGTATTTCAACATATCAACTCCAAGTTAATCAAATTGAGATTAAAGGAGAGGGAGCTTTGCTTAAACTTATTGAACAAAGAAAAAAAAAATTAGAAAGCGAAGGTCTATTTGATGAGAAAAACAAAAAGCAAATTCCATTCTTACCTAAAAATATCGGAGTAATTACTTCTCCCGGTGGCGCAGTTATCATGGATATTATTGACAGAATTGAAGCTAGATTTCCATTAAATATCAAACTTTATCCTGTAAGCGTACAGGGAATTAATACTGTTAAAGAAGTAATAAGTGGACTGAGGTTTTTTGAAAAAAATCCTGTTGATGTTCTGATAATTGCTAGAGGTGGCGGTGGAGTAGAAGATTTAATGTCATTTAATGATGAAGAATTAGTTAGAGAAGTTTATAAATTTAAAACACCAATAATATCTGCAATTGGACATGAAACTGATTATACTCTGTTAGATTTTGTAGCAGACCTTAGAGCAGCTACACCTACGGCAGCGGCAGAGAAATCGGTGCCTGAGCTTAAAAATTTAATAGAAAAAAATACTTTACTAGAAAAGAGATTAAATCAATCTGTCTATTCTTTTTTAAACAATAATATTAAAGTTTTAAAAAATATTAATTCAATTCTGAACCCAAAAAATTTAAAAAAAATTATAGTTAGCAACCAAAAAAATCTATTTTTAATATCTAAAAATATTTTTTTAAGTTTTGTTTCTTCTATTAAAATTAAGAATTCTAATCTTGAAAGATTAGGTTCGATAATTAAAAATTTAGATATTCAAAATATTTTAAAAAGAGGATTTGTTTTAATTAGAAATAAAAATAGGACATTAATTAAAAACTCAAGATCATTAAAAAAAAACAAAAGTATAAATATAAAATTTTTTGATGATGAGGTTTCTGCAGAAATTAATATAAAAGAATGATTGAAGCAAAATTAAAATATTTTCAAGGATCTTATGAGATTAAAGCGGAGGGAGATTATGTAATTTGTGCTGTATCTGGTAAAAAAATTTTTTTAAAAGATTTAAAATACTGGAATGTTGAACTGCAAGAGCCTTATTTTTCACCTATAGAGGTGGCTAAAAAATTTAATAATGATTAGAATTTTTGTAGTATTAATTATTTTTTTTCACCCCGAGAGTAAAGCTGTAGAGTTTTCAGGTTCTTTTTCCCAAGGTGGATTGGTAATAGGTAAATTAGATAATAAATCAAATGTATTCATAGATGGAAAAAAGATAAAGATTAACAAAGATGGCTATTTTGTTTTTGGGATACCAAGAAATAGAACAAAAGATATTAACATTAAAATTAAAAATAGAAATTTTGAAAAAGAAATAACAAAAAAGATATTAAGAAGAAAGTTTAAAGTTCAAAAAATTAACGGCCTTCCCAAAAGAAAAGTTACACCTAATAAAGAAGATATGAAAAGAATAATTAAAGAAGGAAAATTGATATCTGCAGCAAAAAATAAGAATTCAAATTTGTCTTTCTTTTTCAAAGATTTTATTCGACCATTGAATGGAGTTACCACTGGAGTTTACGGAAGCCAAAGAATTTTAAACGGACAACCAAGAAAACCACACTATGGAATTGACATTGCGGCACCTAAAGGAACAAAAATAAAAAATTCAAATTTTGGCAAAGTAATATTATCTCAAAAAGATTTATTTTTCACTGGTGGTACAATAATTATAGATCATGGGCATGGATTAGTATCTATTTATTCTCATCTTGAAAATTTGTTTGTTCGCAAAGGAGATTTAGTGAAAAGAGGAGAAATTATAGCCACCGTGGGTTCAACAGGCCGATCTACAGGACCGCATTTAGATTTCAGATTGTATTGCAATAATACTCCGGTAGATCCAGATTTGATCATTCCAAAAAATTAAATTTTCCATCTTTTATGAGTCCAAATCCATTGATTAGGGTTCTCTTTTATCATCTCTTCTAGTTTATGATTGATTTTTTTCGTTATAGTTTCCACATTATCAATATCCGATATATGAATTGGGTCATCAATTTCTATTAAGAAATTTGTTTCTTTTATTCTTTTAATTTTTAATGGCTGCAGAATATAACCATACTTCAAAGCCATCTGTGCCGGCAAATCCATAGTAAGAGCTTTTCTTCCAAATAAATCAACCTTGATTCCCTGGGTAACTTTTTGATCAATCATAAATGCAATATTCTCTTTATTTTTAATTTTTTTTATTAATTCTTTTGCAGCATATTTATATTTTTTTTGACCAGGTATAGTTTTGGGGATTTGATTATTGCAAATATATTTTTTTCTCAAATTTTCCATTATTGGATTTAAGAAAATATTATTTAAAGGTCTATACAAGGCGGAGATATTGAAATTATTTTTATCTAAGTACATTGCTAGAAGTTCAAAATTTGCAAAATGTCCTGAGAAAAAAAGTATTGGCTTTTTTAAGCCTTGGAGGCTTAAAAGCTTTTCAATGTTTACAGTTTTTATATTATTATTATTGTTATTTCTAAAATATTCTAAATGCATATATTCAGCGAAAGTTCTTCCATAGTTACACCACATACTATTCGTAATTTCTTGTATTTGATCATTTTTTATTTTTGGAAATGCAATTTTAATATGATTTGAAGTTTCAGAATTTGGCCTAATCAGAGGACCTATTTTTTTAAAAATTTTACATGCCAAATTAGAGCTTTTTTTAACACCTAAAAATTTAAAAATTGTGAAAAAAATAATAATTATAATAAATTCAAAAAAATATTTAAACAATTTCATTTAATAACTTTTCATAACTTTCAATATTTAATTCTAATTCTAGAAACTGGATAGTTTTATTTAAATCTGAACATAAATTATAATAATTTTTTTCTGTTGTAATTAATTTTGCATTATCTTTTTTTGCTAAATTTATTAAATTTTTTAAATCATTTTGTGTAAAATTATAATGATCAGGAAATTCTCTAGTAGCACATATCTCAATATTATTTTCTTTTAATAATTTAAAAAAACTTTCATTATCTGCTATTCCACTGAAAGCTAAAAATTTTGTATTTATAAATTTTTCAAGATTCTTAATTTTATATTTTGATCTAAAAATTTTTATTTTAGCATTTTTATTTCTTATAAAATTTTCTAGATCAATATTTCGTTCACCATTAATAATTGCTATTTGACACTCATTCAATTTCGATAGAGGTTCTCTTAAAGGGCCAGAGGGTAGCATTTTTTTATTTCCAAAAGCAAAATTAGATTTAACGCAGACAATATTGAGATTTTTTTTAAAAGAATAATCTTGTAAACCGTCATCTAAAATAGCTACTTCATAACCTTTTTTTTGAGCGGAAAGAATAGCATCCAGTCTATTTTTTTTACTAATTAACTCTGTTTTTTTTTTTAAATAATTGATTTCATCAACATGTTCAGATCTGTACTTTTTGATTGTGCAGCATCGAAATTTTTTAGATAAAATATCATACGTAAGTTTTGTAATAGGAGTTTTGCCAGTACCGCCAACATTAATATTTCCGATGCAAATCACCTTAATTTTTAATTTTTTTGCTGTTAATTGTTGTTTAAATTTTTTCAGTTTAAAAAGAAAAAAGTAAATAATTGAAAAAGGAAAGAGTAAAATAGAGAATAAATTATTATTTTTCCAAAATACCGGTGCATATAAATATTTCATTTATAAAATATAATTATCTAAAAAATTAATGGTTTTATTAAAAATTTCATCACTAAGATTTATGCTCATTTTATTTTTTTCAATATCTTTATTTTCAAGGCAAAAAATAATTTCATCTGATAATTCATTTGAATTTGCTATTAATTTTGAAATATTTCTTTTTTCTAAAAATTTATAAATTTCTGTAAAATTAAAAATATAATTTCCATGAAAAATTTTACAATCAAATCTTGCAGGCTCAATAGGATTTTGACCACCATGTTTAATAAAAGAACCTCCCATAAAAATTATTTTAACTTTTTCAAAGATTTCATCTGCTACATTAAATTGGTCAACAAGAATTAACCCATTAAAATTATCTATAGTTGGTTCTTCAGAAGTTAATTTAAATTTTATATTTTTTTCGTTAATCATTTGTTTGATTTTAGAGATTTTATTTAAATGCCTCGGAATAAGAAAGGTGGTAATCTGAGAATATTTTTTTGATAATGATTGGTGCACTTCGATAATATCTTCAACTTCCTGAAAATGTATACTCATTGCAGCCCATGAATTTTTTGAATTTATTATATTTAATAAATTTTCATTATGATGTTTGTATTGTACAAACTTTAAATTTCCAATATTTTGAAAATTTTTAACATTAAAATATTCTAAATATTTAGCAGTTTCTTCATTTTGAACCGTTATGGCATCGAAATTTTGAATTATTTTGTTAAAAAATTTTTTAAAAAATTTCCATTTTGCAAAAGAATTTTTTGAAATTCTACAATTCAATAATATTAATTTTGATATCTTGGAAGCTTCCTCAATAAGGTTTGGCCAAATTTCAGACTCGACAAAAATTGAAACTTTTGGTTGCCAATGATTGATGAATTTTTTTACTATTTTTGGATTGTCTATAGGGGCATATTGGTGAATTGTATTTTCACTTTTTAAATTTTTTTTAAAAAAAATATACGAACTTATTGTTACTGTTGTAATTAGTATTGTTAAATTTTTATTTTTTTTATAGTGAGTAACTAATGGTGCTATTGATTTTACTTCACCTAAACTTGCTACATGAAACCAAATTAAATTTTTATTAACTTTAAGCGTAGTCTCGCCTAACTTTTCACTATATCTAAATGGATCTTCTTTTCTTTTTTTAATTCTAATTTTTAAAATGAGAGGTAATAAAGGTCCCAATATATAAGTGAAAATCTTATAAAGATATCTCATTAAAGTTATAAGTTTTGCTGATCGTAAAGTTTTTTATAAACTACAGAGTTATTAATTAATTCCTTATGGTTTCCTTCTTCAATAACTTTTCCATTTTGTATTACAAAGATTTTATCCACATGTTTGATTGTTGAGAGTCTATGAGCTATGATGATTGTGGTTTTATCCTTTATTAAGTTTTTAATTGCATTTTGTACAAGATTCTCTGATTCTGTGTCTAAAGCTGAGGTTGCTTCATCTAATAAAATTATTGGGCTATTTTTTATTATTGCTCTTGCAATTGACAGTCTTTGTTTTTGACCACCAGATAATTTAATACCAGATTCACCTATAATTGTATCATAACCTTGAGATAGATTACTTATGAAATCATGCGCAGCAGCTTTTTTTGCTGCTTCTATTATATCTTCATTAGTTGCTGAAATGTTACCATATCCAATATTAGCTCTAACAGTATCATCAAAAAGAATGGTATCTTGACTAACAAAAGATATTTCTTTTCTTAAAGAGGAAAGTTTAATTAAGTTTATATCTTGATCATCAATATAGATATTTCCATCATTTAAATGATAGAATCTTGGAATTAAATTTAATATTGTTGATTTTCCACCACCGCTTGGTCCAACCAGTGCTACTGAACTCCCGCCATTTATATCTAATGATAAATCTTTGATTGCAACAGTTTTATCTGGATATGAAAAATTTACATTTTTAAATTTTATTTTGCCTTGACTAATATTTAAGTTTTTTAAACTTTTTTCCTCTTTAACCTCATTATATTGGTCTATTAAAGCATATATTCTTTTTGCTGCGGTTAGACCTGACTGAATTCCAATATTAATACCTGCTAAAGATTTAATGGGCTGATATGCCATCATAAGTGCAGATAAAAAAGAGATAAATTGACCAATTTCCATTTGACCTTGTATACTTCTATAACCTGCAAACAATAGTACCAAAGCAATCGCCAAACCATTTATAGTTTCTAAAATTGGACCAGCTCTATGTTTTGTTTGTTCAACTTTTTTTTCTTTTTTTACCCTTTGATCAATTATATCTGTAAATTTTTTTAATTCTTCCTTCTCTCGTTGATATATTTTTATTATAAAAGCCCCTTTTAAAATTTCTGATAAATATTGAGTAAAATTTTCAAACGAATCTAAAGTTTCATGGGTCACTCTCCTCATTTTTTTTCCAATTTGTTTTGAAGCTAGCGCAGCTATAGGTATCATTGTTACCGCAACAATAGATAATTGCCAATCTTGATAAAACATCAACACTAGTAATGCAATTAAAGTAAAAAATTCCTTAACCAAATTCAAAGAGAAAGCTACTATTGTACCCAATAAAACTCTAGTATCATTAACAAAATTTGAAATAAATTTTCCTGAATGCTTTTCTATTAAGTGTGACAAATCTGATATTAAAATTTTATTAGTCATTAATATTTGGATATTTTTTAGTATTGTATATGCAACTTTAATAGTTGTCATCCTGACGATAAAAACCGAAAGGGATTTTACTAAAAAAGTAAAAATTATCGCAATTGGTATTATGATCAGCATTGTTTTGTCTTTTTCAATAAATATTTTTTTAATTGCAGGATCAAGTAGCCAAGCTGTTAAAGCAGTCATGGATGCAGTAAGAATTATAAATAAAAAAATTATTAATATTTCTTTAAAATAATTTCTTATTTGAGTTTTAAATATTCTTAATGCAATTTCTCTATTATTCATTTTTATTTTCCTGCAACTGTAATTTCGTTTATATAAATAGAAGGAGAATTTACCTGATATTTTAAATTTAAATCATTAAGCGGAATTAAATTTTTAAACATTGTAGTCAAGTCACTTGCCATTGTAACTTCATTAACAGGATAAGCAATTTCACCATTATCTATCATAAAGCCTGATGCCCCAACACTATAGTTTCCATTTGTAATGTCTCCTGATCGTCCAATAAGTTCATTTACAAAAAAGGCTTTTTTTTGCTCAGATATAATTTTTTTTAAGTCAGTATTACCATTTTTTAAAAAAAGGTTTGTTGTACCTCCACAACGACCATTCGTTTTCATTTTTAATATTTTAGAGTTGTAGCTATCAAGTAGTAAATTAACAAATTGACCATCTTTTACTAAATTTATTTTTTTATTTTTAACGCCCTCCGAGTCAAATGATTGTGAGCCAAGGCCTTTTTTAATCAGTGGATCATCAATTATGTTTATTTCTTTTGAAAAAATATTTTTTCCCAAAGATTCTTTTAAAAAAGAGACACCCCTTACAAAAGATGATCCAGTTATTGCAGATGCAAATGTAGATAATAATGATTTTGCAACTCTTTTATCGAAAATAACAGGCATTTTTCCAGAGTTTATTTTTTTAGCACCAAGTCTTTTCGATGCTTTTTCCGCCGCAAGCTTGCCCATCTTTTTTGCATCATCTAAATTTTTATAAAAACGACTAACAGATATTTCATAATCTCTCTCCATTTGACCATTTTCTTCAGCAAGCGCTTCACAAAATACAGAATAAGATGAAGTATGATACCCATTACAAAATCCAATACTGTTAGCAAAGATAAAATTAGATTTATTTTCTGAAAATGACGAGCCGTTTGAATTTTTTATTTTAGGATGAGAAAACATCTCATCTTCCATTTCTTTTAAAAAATTCTGTTTAAAGTTACTAGATAATTCTTCTTTTTCATAAAGATTGAGATCTTGAATATTATTTTCTAATTCATCTTTATCAGGCAATCCTGCAAATTCATCTTCAGGTGAGATTTTTGTACATTCTACACATCTTTCTATCAATTGATTAAGATTTTCCTCGTTAAAATTTGAAGTTGAGACATTAGATTTTTTTTTATTTATGTAAGTTGTTAAACCCAAAGAAAGAGTTTCAGATCGATCGGAATGTTCAATTTTTTTATTTCTAAAATTTATAGTTTCAGAAATATTATTACTAATACCAACTTCAACCTCGGTAGCACCTAAGGCCTTTGATTTTTTAATACATTTTTGAGCCAAGTCAGAAAGGTAATCTTTAGATTTAAGCATGATTAAAAAGAACTATTTGAATTATAAAAATTGACAACCCATAATAGTTGTTCAATTTAAA
>Ga0181580_10002522_pt1 | contig 14845 bp, 4 predicted proteins | sample 071ome_23_FD_132413 | JGI IMG/M metagenome (GOLD analysis project Ga0181580, IMG submission 132413) | Coastal salt marsh microbial communities from the Groves Creek Marsh, Skidaway Island, Georgia - 071403BT metaG (megahit assembly) | ecosystem: Environmental > Aquatic > Marine > Intertidal zone...
AGAATACCTTTAAGTATTTCATGGTTTAAGGGGACCGAAGTCCCCTAGGAAGGATCAGAAGCTGTACTTCACACCTGCCTTAGCACCATAACCACGGTCGATGTCGCTATCGCCAGAACCAACGAACGAGACTTCACCATAGACGCCAAGTGCATCGGTAACAGAGTAACCAATACCTGCCTTACCAGAAGGAACGGTATCAGTGTCACCACCATCAGGGGTCTTCACAGTGGCACCACCTTGGATGTAATAGGAAGCTTGCTCGCCAAGAGCACCTTCGTAACCAATGTGGAGATCAGTCGCGGCACCATTATAGTCCCCACCGGTCCAACCAGCATTGGTTTCGACGTTAACATAAGGACCAGCGACAGCAGCGCCAGCGAACAAGGGAGCAGCAGCAAGGGCTGCGAAAGTAGATTTAAGCATTTGTTTTACCTCTTAGTTTACTTGCGGAATGATTACCCGCAGATGATGGGTGGTCCGATTAACCACCGCTGAATATAATATAGGCTACTTTACCTAAAAAAACAAGGGGGCTTGTGCCAGTTTGTTGCTGGCACAAGAACCTAAATACAACTAGGGAAATAGTCTAAGGAAAAGATGGCAAAGATTTTTGAAAAGTTTGGTACTGTAAGAACTGAGAATCTTGGTGACTTGTTATCCGGTGAAACCGCATTGAATACTTTGCTCGATAGAATCAAAGGCGGTTCAGATAGGTTTAGTTTTCTAGACATAGAAGTAATAAAAAATCTATTCACTACACCAGTTACTTCAGGAACATTAAATTCAGCAGCAGATGCAACGGTAACTGTTACTGGTCCGAATGGATTGCCTACAGTATATGATCCATTAATTACATTAACCAATCGCTTTGACCGTGCATACTTTACTACTTCAGAACCATTTTTCCAAGGTGGTGATGGACCCACTGCTAGATACTTCGACAACAATCAAATTCTAAGAGTAGGTGCAGATTCAACTACAGATTTTGATAGATTTAATCAATTAATTAGTACCACTCCCGACGACGGTAGAGTTATTCCTAACCCAGCAACAGGAATAGAACTTGCATCTGATGTAGATAATTTTTGGGAAGAAGGAGACTTTGTGTATGGAAATAAAATTAGAAACAAACTACTCAGTGCATATGGTGGAGTTGAATGGACCGGATACTTCAAACCCACTAGAACAGGAACTCATGCATGGAGATTCAATACATCAGGATATTTAAGAGTTGAATTTGATAACCAGGAAGCTCCAAGCAAAGGATTTACATTAGATACATCCACAAACACTTTTAAGATTGATGATACCGACTTCAGAAACCCAGAAGGTATAACTACAAGGTATGACAGAACTAGATTAATAAGTGCAGGAATTCCTGTGACTGCATCATTTACTGGTGGAGTAACAAATTCTTTAGAAAAAGGATTTAGCTACCCTAATGTATCAACCTTCGTATCATCCACAACAGCAGATCCAGCAGCAACGGGAATTAGTTTTGACATCAGAAGAGACATCGAAGTTGGAGACCTAGTTGTTACAACTTCAATAAGTGGTAGCACTGTGCGTAACTATACTGTTGGCGATACCTTCGAGATTGATGGGTCGTTAATAGGACAGACGGGAAATAATATCACAGTAACTGTAACAGAAGTTGGTGGGTATTTTCTGTATGATGGTGTAAATGATGTTGGCACCACAGAAATACTAGGAGATACCAGACAAATAACTATAGACCTTGGATTTTTACAGGCATTTGAAGCATACAAGTTTAGAATTTCATTCTTCATTGATGAAGATTCCGTTGAAAAAATGCAAGAACTTCAAAGGACTGGTCCAATTGATAAGTTTATCAATATAGATCGTCTAAGACCTAACAATACTGCCTATAGTAATTTCGATTACAAATTTTTATATGGTGATAGATACTTTGATTTCTATAATATTGGAGACTTCAAAAAATTTGTTGATGGTTCTATATTATCTGGTGGTGGTAAAATTTTCGACAAAGAAACCATTGGAAGAACCACAGCGCCTGGGGAAGGTGCTGCTGGAGATAGATATGCTACACTTGTAAATCTAAACCCAATAATTTCATACTACAAACCACCACTTGATGTTGAAGTTGATGATATGCTATTGGAAAGAACTGCAAGTGGTGCAGCTAATCAATTTGGTATTACTCTAAGTGCTACAGACCCACAAACAGGACAACCTTTAGCAAACAGAACTGAAAATATCGAGGTTGGAAATTATGTAATAGGTCCTGGTATTGAAGTGGGGACTAGGGTCAGGGAGATTATAACAAACAGTTCAGTGATTGTTGATGTAGCAATTGATACCTCCTTTACATCACAATCAATTTTCTTTGTTCCACATAAAGGACTCGTAGCATATGGTGGTGAGAGACCTTCTGGAGCAGTTCAAGGATCACATGGCGGATACTTTACAGGAACAGCAGCAGATGCAGATGGATTTGTTCTTGGGAGAAGAAGTGTATCAAAAATAAAAGTACTGAGAGGGGATACTATTGTCACAGATGATGCTCTCTGTTTCTACGACAATAATGGAACCAAACAAGGACCGTTTCCTGATGTATTATCACTATTCGCTAATGCTGCTGGACCTGCTGCAGCACCTGCAACCAGTAACTACTTAGGATCAACTGAATACACAACGAATTCTAATGGAACTGGACTAGAATTTATTGCATATAGAAATGAATTTGGAGCACTACAGATTTCTCCCGTTGCTAAAGGTTCTGGGTATGCAAACTTTGAATTGTTTAATGTTCCAGGAACTCTTGTGGGACAAACCGATAATGTAATTCTAGAAGTAGAATCTCTTGTAGATACATTTATTACAGGAAAACCTGAGTATGTAATTAAACCTAACCAGATATTTAAAATAGCTGTCTTACCATCAACATCGGACACTCAGTATCAAGATTTATTTACCAATCCAGAAGTTCCTGCTACCAGAATACTAAGGGATACACAAATTATCAAAAGATTATACGAATCAAATGATAAATCTGACGATCCACAAGACACAGCACAATTAACAAACAATACTATACTGTGGAAAGATAAGTTAGATGATTCTCTTAGTGAGGTAACTAACTTATACACACAAAGATATGATAGAGGTTATTGGTTCATCTATGATACGTTTGGTGCTGTCAATAACTCTCTTGGTGCATACTGTCAAGGAGTATTTGATGCGAGAATCGAACAAATACTAACTGTTGTTGCTAACAACACTGGATATACATCGAGTGTTTTACCTAGTGATACACCTGTTGCTATACCAGCTAATACAACAACTGTAAGTGGAGTTGGAACAGACATGAAGGTATGGTATAAACAAAGCGGTGGTGCAATCACATATATCTGGGTTGCTGATCCAGGAACAGGTTACGAAGCAGGTGATATTGTAAGTATCGATGGATCAGCAACACCAGCAACATTCACGGTAGGATATACAGACACAACTAGCAACACAGTTACCTTTAGGCTTAGTGGTTCCGAAGTTGAGTTTGCGACAGGTGCCCTACTCAATGGTTACTACGCTCACCTATTCCCATCACTAGCATACAATTCGCCCACGAATGATGTTAATGATTTGGTAGGTGAAGTTAGAATTCAAAGTGTTGAGTATCCAATCCTAGGTAGTGAAGATCCTGGTGCTCTTGGTACTTACCTAGATACTGCCGTTTTAGTTACATTAGAACACGAAAGCGGAGGTGCAAATGCCGTACAAAATAATGCTATTAGTTATGTTGATAGTGTGATAACTAGGATTACATTCACACCACCAGCAACACCTAATCAAAACAAAGAGGTATGCTTCAGACCTACTGACACCTCCCCACCATTTGCTGCCACTTCTAGAGGTCTTACAACATCCAATGAAATCAAGATGGTGGATTCATTTGGCGGAAACTTTAATCCAGGCACACTAACCTACGATAACATCAGTTTTAATACAGATAGATCTACCAATGAAATCGCAATTGATTCAATTAATGATATTATAGGTGGATATATACCCATCACTTGCGCTGATGGATTTGGAGGTACTGAAACATACTATATGCTTTTACAGGGGGATGTAGATAACAGTCTTACTGGTCCTGTCTAGTTAGGGAGTGGAACCATTTCCACTTCCAGTATCATTTCCAATATCTTTTGTTAAACAAATACTATAGAATTCACCTTCAATTAAACAATCTATTTTGTGGGTGAATCTATATCTATTTGCATCTACAGCATACACCTGTGATGGATTAGGTAATCCAGCAGGAGTTAAATCTAGTAATTTTTCAGTTCCGGCAAGTACATCTACGCCTTGGAAATATTCATTTGGAACTCTGGTATTTCCACTTGCAATTTCAAGATATCCATTGGCGGAATCACCTAAAGTTAGGTTACCAATCTGCATCTCTTGGAGATTTGCTGCTTTTGGTATATCCGTAATGGGATCCCTAAGAATTTGATACTCCAGAACATCTGGTGGTCCAGCATTTACCTGCCAAGGTTGTGTATTATCAGAATATGCTCTGAGTTTTGTGACAACTGGTGGATCAGCCAGGATATCAGAAGCATCTTTGTTTAAGATATAAAGTCCAGGACTAATATCACTTGATAAGTCTGTTACTGTAGAGTTAAATGCATCAGGATCTGATGTACCAAATTCACCTTCACTAGAAATCTCATCTACATTAAAGAAATTATCTTCAGTAGACAAAAATTTCTTTGTTCTAAAAAAATTAGCACTGTCTAGATACGCTTCTAATGTGGTGAAGTTTTGATCGAATGTTCTACTAAGTGATCCACTAGTATAATTAAAGAAATCATCTTCAAAAACTGGACGGGCAAGATTAATTAAATTTTCTTGAGTACATTCATTACTTCTTTCAAAAATAATTGTCTTACCATTAAACTGACTCAAATCATCAAATCTTATCTGCTGAATTAGTTGAGTTCTACTAAAGTTTCTACCTAATCTAAACGTTGTGACCGCATCAGATAACACAATGAAATAGGTATCTTCAAATCCAATCGGATCTCCAAATCCAGGAGCTACATTAGGAAAAGTAAAGAATCTACAGGCAGAATAAGGGAAGTAATCTGCTGGAGCTGTAGGTTCTGATGGTTGTAAAAAAGTACCAGGATCATTTACATCAACTGGGAGACCATCAACAAATTCAATTTTTTCTGGGTAACCAACATCCCTTAGTTTAACCTGAGTGGTGCTAATATATTCAGCTCTATAAAATAGTTTATTTAATGCCGTTCCAGCAATCTCAAATGAGGTTCCTTCCAGCGATATGAATACGTTTGTTGAATTAAATGTTGCTTGAGGTATGCCATGAGGAGCTAGATAGGTGACAGTTAAACTATCTTCCTGTGCGTTTAGAAGAGTTCTCTGTATGTTATTAATTTTCTGCGCCACTCTGAGTTTTACACTATCACCATTGCCAAGTGTAGCAAGTTTATCTGTTTGCTCAAAGATAGTTCCTGCATCAGGGTCTGCTGGATTAGTAATAATATCTGTTGGTTCAGTAGCAGTAAAAAATACTCTAGTAAAGTTTGTCAAGTTTCCAGCAAACACTCTTAGGTCAGCGGGTATTGTTGCGCTGTCTGTTAAGTTCTGTAATGCTAGAGTAGCATTTTCTATCTCAAATAAATTTAAAGATCTTACAAATCCTTGATTAAGTAATGCCATTTAACTAGATACCTGTACTGTCCAACCTTTGCTTCTGAGGAATTCTACTGCACCTGCGCCTCTTCTCACAGTTTTATCGAGTAGTTGCTGCACGTTTGCTACAGTAAAAGTTAAACTTCTTGTAACTGTAGTACCATTATCATCAAAATCAATAATAGAATCAGTTGTTATAACATCATTAATAGCATATCCCTCACCAACATTATTTATTTGTGTTATCTCATAATTAATATCACCTGGTTGATACCAATTTGGTTTTACATTAGAGACTTGGAATTCTGCAGTGTATGGTGCTCCTGCACCTGTACCAGATAGAGATACCTCTAGTAGATCATCAACCGCATATCCACCATTGTCAGGTGCATTAACAATTTGACCTGTAATACCACCACCATATCCACCATCAACTACAGTGACCTGAATTTCAGCACCAGTTGCAGCACCGTTGGTAATATTTGTAGTGGTCTGAGTTGTCGTACCATTAGTATATTCAGCAATTGTTCCGAGATCAACAAGTAAAGTATTTCCATCATCCGCACCAGTTCCTGCAGCGAACATATTTAACTCAACTCTTTCAGTGGCACCCTGTGCTGTGAAACCTTCACCACCATCAACTAATACTAAGTTGATTGGGTCAAAGTTACGTCTTACATTAACAGTAACTGTGGCATTTGTAGATGGTGGTGTGCTGAGACCTTGAGGAGCACCAAGAGTAACTGTTTCACTTCCAGATGGAATGCCATAACCAGATCCAGGATTAACGATTTCTGCGGTAGCAACACCACCATTAACATTAATACTCAAGACCCGTATAGTTAATCCATTACCAGTTCCGGTTGTGTTATAAGTTTCATTAACAACATAAGGGTCTGCCATTGCAGTTCCACCATCTCCTGAGGTAGCAACAGTAACTGCACCTTCAGGAATACCATCCTCTTCAATATCAAATGAAATCTGTGCGCCAGTACCATTAGTAGATTCAGAAGAACCAGATACATGTGTAATTGTATAAGAATTAGCAGTTAGTGCATTAACATTTGAACCACCACTCCAAGCAAATGTACCAGGAATAGACTCAATTAATCCTGGTGTAAATTCTAGATTGAAGGCAGTAGCATTTACACCAGTTGCTACATTCTCTATACCTGCACTTGCAGTAACTGCAACTGTAAATACAGCACCAGAACCATCGGGAGATGTGGAAGATACATTACTGTAAGTCCTGGTGATAGGAACAACACCACTAACAGGTGTAGCGGGAACAACACCACCAAGATTTGTAATGTCTCCATTAGAATATGAAGGTAGGTCTGGGTCATTGACATCTAATAGTGTTCCGTTAATGGGAGGGAACTGAGATGGTGCAGACATATTAGCACCTTGTAAATTAACCAGAACTCCAGATCTAGGTGACGCGCCATAGTTATCAACAAAATCATATAGAATCTGATCAATCTGTCCTTGTGATAACTTGTTATTTGAAAGGTCAAATGATCTAAGTTTAGATAATCCAACTACACTACCGGTTTGATAGTTTGTAAAGTTATTGTCATTAAGTTGAAGAAATTCAACATTTGGTATTCTAGCCTCAAGGTAAGGAATTATACCAGTAACAGGATCATCATTTCCATCTGCATCGAATCCAAAACGATTGTTATTTAGATAGAAATAATCAGCTCTCGCTAAGAAGAAAGAATCACTGAAAGATTCTATATTATTATTAGCGAGATTTATATAATATAAATTTGGTTTATCAGTATAATTAAATTCACCGTCAAAAGAATTATTACTCAAACTTAAGTACGAAAGACCAGATGCTGAGGAGAATGATGGAAGTGGTCCAGACCATCCCTGACTAGCAGAATACACACTACTCAGTACAGAGTTACCTTCTAAGTTTGGAAAATTACCTTCAATTCTACCATTAGCTTGTAATCTAAGGAAAGACATCTTGGTATTTAATGGGGTGAAGGCACCAGATTCTATCTGTCCTGCAAACAATGGATCATTAATACTAATATCTACACTAGTTATGTTAGTATTACTAGAAAACTGATCGTTATACAAAATCTTGAATGGTTCAGCCTCTTGAATTTGTATTTGAACTTCTCCATCACCACCAGCTTGTAGAGGTACATCTACAACTATAAACTCGTCATCGACGTAATCTCTTCCTGGTGTTAATAAAGAATACGCAGAAACAACACCAGAACTATTTACATCGATTTGAACTGAGGCACCTTCACCAATGTAACTTCCCTTACCAGTATCAGTAAGACTATAGGTTCCTTGTGCATAACTTCCGTTGAGTGGAGCAATAGCACCACTAGATACTGATATTACATCAATAATTAAATTTTTGTCTTCGTTATTTTTATTTGGTGGATTAAATTCAGTTGCTGGTATATGAATTTGAGAACCATTAACATATCCAGAACCAGGAGACTGTACTGTATAACTAGATGGGAATCCATTTCCTCCAACTACAACCTCAATAACTGCTGCTTCTGTAGCACCAGATAATGTTAGGTCATCAGCAACAGTATAAGTTTCTGGGGTATATCCAGGAGAAGCATTACCATTCTGATTCTCAATTGTATATCCACCTAAAGGATCTAGTACCCCACCGGTAGAGTACAGACTAATGACTGGTCTTTTTCCAGGACGACCAGCAATAATCTCATTCGTACTAAAAAAATCATATGAGACTAAGCTAGGGCAACCTACATACTTAGGTAAAAATCCTCTTACATCTGAATAATCATTACGTTGGTTAGTAAGTTCAGGGCAGTTTAAGAACTTAAAGTTTTGTACGTCTGTTCTTGGGTAAGCATTTTTGGTGATATTAAAAGTTGCATCACCGTTACCACCAGGAATAGTTAAAGTACCAGTTAAATCTCTCTTGTAGTCTTCACCACCAATAAAAACTGAGATACCTGTGACTATGCCACTACCATCAGCAGTGACATTTAATTCTAGTCCAGTTCCATCACCATCAGTAATAGCAACAATACCAGAAGAATATCCACCAGTACCACCATCAACCAATTCTACATTAGTAACTGCTGCTCTACCTACATAACCATTCCAACCAGAGTGAAATGACCTCCGGTTATCACCAGCAGTACCACCAACATCACATGTTTGTAGAGCACCAAAATTGGCACAGTTAGGGATTGGTAGTGAAGTGTCATCCACATCAACAGTAACTAGTGTTGAGTTAGCAGACAAATTAAAGTTACTTAAATTCTCTCCAAGAGAAGTATTATTAGAAAGATTTATAGTTACTAGACTTTCTAATTGTTCTACACTTAAAGTATTAAAGACTTTAAGTATTTGTATCACTGGTTGAGTTCCAGGAGCACCTCCAAGGTCTGCTGGATCTGGTCCAACCGTATCATTAACTCCGTACCCACTACCAGGATCTTTAATCTGTCCGAACTCAACCTGTCCGCCAGTTACAATAAAGTCTGCGGTAGCACCAGAACCAGAACTGGATATATTTTGAAGTGCAATGTCTTCATATGTTCCATCAGTTAAACCACTACCAGAATTTGTAAATGTATATCCCTTTGCAGGATATGTCTCACCAGCAGGAGGATCAAAGGGATTTAAATCTATACCACCTTGCCTTCCAGGAACAACTGTTCTGAAATCATTATTATACAAATCAATAAATGTTATAGATTGACTGGAAACATTACCATCCGTACCAGAGAAACATGGAAGTTCTCCATCCGGATTGTTAGAGTCTGGATAGAAATAAGCATTATTAAATGTTGATCTTCTTGCCTCAAGTCTGTTTAGATCTGTCAAATTTCTCAGTACATGTGGTGCAAATCCACCTTTGAAATTTCCAACAATATCCAGAGTTCTAACTGAAGCTGGTATTCTTCTTCCAACTATATCACTAAAGTATCTTTCTTCAGGTTCAGGAGACTGGAAGAATGGATTGTTTTCAATCCTCAATGTCTGTACTTGAGGGCAGAAGAAATTAAAGTTTGGGAATTCAATCAAACCATTATTTTGGAAAGTAAGTGTCGATAGATTGGTTAATCTAGACTTTGGTAGTTCTTGTATGCTAGAATTATTGATACTTAATGATGTTAATTGTTCTGGGTTTTTATAAATTTCAATATATTTTTCGGATGAGAATGGAGAACCGTAGTTAAGTGTTGATGTACTACCAGTCGCAGCAAATATAAAGTCCTGAATTTCTCCAGTACCATCAGCATTATAAATTCTCCACGAAGGATCAACGCCGCCAGTAAAAGATACTGACGCAGTTAAATCTCTAAAGAATCCTTTAAACCTAATGGGAATTCCTTTCATTACAAGGAACCACTGCTCGAAACCATTGATATTTAATTTAATCCTATGAGTTGGTTCTTCAGCAGCAAAAGTTCTTTCTTGTGGTACAGCTCTGGTATTTAAAAATCCAACAGAAATTTTAGCATTAACATCTACATCAGCTCCATACACAATTGCATTATCAATTGAACTCCAGGAACTGACACGAGAAGTAGAGATGTCTCCCCATCTTAAAACAGGTGTCTCTTGGAATGTTTCAAGTAATGCATATCTAAAAGCTGTGGCTGAAAGAGAACCATGAACTTCTACGTTACCCCTAACTCTAAAATCCACACCAGCAGATAAAGCTAGTTGTCCGTTATATGTAAGGACATCAGTGATATATCTATCAAATGTTCTCCAAATAGGAACGGTCAGACCAGATAGAGTCTGGAGATCTAAACTATCAAATCCACTACTAGACAACCCATCAATAATATCAAGGTCTCTGGGTTCTAGATTAATATTTCTAAGTGCCTCATCTCTATCAGGTATGTCCGCTAGAGATAAAGGGACAGCGAGACCAAATATTCTTTCGTTTGTAATTGCCATCTCTTACTGTTGCTCGATATAGTTTAAGGTGCCAGCGACCGTTGTGTTAGCAATATCTCTTGATGTTGCTAAGAAGAAGTATGCTGTAGTATTTAGAAGGTCAGGTGTAATTGTTTCTTTGCCATAATTAAATATTAACGACAAATCTAACTGTTTGGTTTGGAATTGGTCGTCATTTGGATCACCAGGATCTCCTAAATTACCACCCACATAGAACCTATCAACCACTTCGTATGGTCTAAGTTGAGATGTACTTTGAGTATCAACTAAAGTAGCAGACAATCTATTAGTGGTGGTAAAGTTAGGTGGGGAACTTGTTTGATCTCCCGTTGTTAAAGCAGTCTGACCTATCTCACCAACCTCTAACAGTTGCTGTCCGAAACCAAGTCCGCCATTCTCTAGAGTAATAGATTCAGATCCAATCCATCTTGGATTGTATGTATTTTGAACTTGACTGAGTTCTCTGATGATTGGACTATTAATCCTGCAATTATCTCTCATCTCCATGAAGAAGTATAGAGGGAAAGGATTAAAGTCAAAAGATTTTTTAGACAATCTTCTATAAGATTTTAAGAAAATTGGAACAGTATAGATATATACATCTTCTACTGAAGTACTATTAATAAGTCTTCCTTCAAGACCATTGAATTTATTTGTACCAGCCATCTTAACGACGGTGAATTGCGTACCGCCGGAAGAATAGGTAACAAAATCGCTAGCAAATCTAACACCAGATCCTACCTGAGGAATTTTTTCAGGGTCATCTGGTTGAGCGGTTTGAGAACCTGGGTCATTGGGATCATAACCTATCTCTCCACCTTGAGCATTGTAATCTAAGACAGGACCACCTTGATTTCTTAAATAATATGAATTAACTTCAAAGGTACTATTTACCTCAAGAAATAATTCCTGAATAGTTTTACCAGTATTTTCATCAGCCACATTTTGAATATCAGTACCGCTTATCTGCTCCACAAAATTTACATCTGCAGCACCAACTTCAATATTAACATAAGCACATCTACCACTATTAGTTCCAGGTGGGTCAGGAATTCTATAGTCTACAGTAAAGGGAGGGATTCTACCTATACTATTTTCCCCAACCTCAAATCCTTCAGCATCAGTAAAGATACCTTCAGCAAATCTCTCAGCATATAATTTATATTGTTCCGTGAAGTTTTCTTGACTAACAGTTTCTCCAGTCTCTCCACGTTCCCATACAATTGCAGATCCTGGTTGAGATTGAGTTGGTTTGAATGGTGTAATACCTAATCTAAAATCAGCATATTGACTACTATTAAATGATCCCCCATCTCTTGTTCCTAAATTCCTAGGAACAAGAACTAAAAGACTATTCTCTTTACCATAAACAGGGAATGTTGAAGCAGCAATTGATTTGTACTGACTCAACCTAGCAGGATATCTATATGTTGTTTGTCTAATATCAGAATCCCCAATACGCTCATACTTTGGAAGAGCTCTTGGTACTTTATATTGTAGGGCTTCATACTGCTGTGAAGTACCAATTGTTTGAGATTCATTAATGGTCCATATTTTAGACTGAGTAATACCAACTGCAGTTACAGTTGTAGTACCAACTTTGACCTCTGAGCTATAAGGTGTTCCCGATCCAGTCTGGAACTCCTCTGTACCAGGGAAAGGAATATCAAGATAAGTTAACCACACTTTATTAGCAATAACTTTAGCATTATAATCAAGTTCAAAGAAAAGTAATGGTTGCAATGTCAATTCGGTTGAATTAGAAGTAGTTGGTGAAGCTACATTTGTAGTAAAGGTATTTGCAGCGGTGTCTATACTCGTAATAAAACAATTATCCACCCCAGCAGCGAGAAGAGTACTCTCATTCCAAATCAGTTTATCAGGGTCAACAATATCTCCCACTCTCAAAAATCTCAGTTGATTTCCGGCAGCAAAAGATTCTGATGGGTCATCAACACCATTAACTTGGGCGAATCCATTAACGGTAACAACATTATTACCGGATTCTATCGCAACTTGCCTTCCTAATTTTGGTAATTCTAATGTACCAGAAATACTGTTTTGTTGATTTACATTGTTGCGCGTTCCATAATCATAAATTGGATCTCCATTGGTATCGGTTCCTGTTCTCCGGAGTTCAAAATATCTTTCATCACCAACATAACCAGCAGCAACATTAGTCTGATATGTATGTGCGAATCCGGGACAAGCAACACACTTAACTAGAGAAATTTCAGTTAGTCCATTTGCTGTCAAAGAAAGTTCTCTTGGGAATATAGACTGTTTGTTTTTAACTGCTTTACCAAGAGTGTTATAGATAACTGTCTTTGGAATTAACCCAACTACAGTTGTACTTCTAGTGACTTTAGGAAGTGATGGATCAGTGATTGGGTCTCCATTTATATCAAAACCTATTACTTGCTCCACTTCTGTTGGGGCAATTTTTGGATCACTAGTAACAGAATTAACAGTGATTGTTCCATCATCACCACCATCAATGTAGCATGAAGTACCATACTTATACACAAACTGTGGTGTATCTACAGCAGTAGGATCTTCATTGATTACAGCATACTTAAATTTATAATATGGATCACCCATAGAAGGTCTTCCAATCTGGTTCTCAATGACTAGGGTATGAACTGCTACCCATCTAGCGTCACCGTTCTCTACAGGCACATAGACGTAGAAGCGGACACCAATAGCACCGTACCATCCGAACTCAATCTTATACATGGTAACGTCTTCAACACTTAGGTTCCAACCAGAAGGACCGTTACCGTTTAGTGGATCGCCATTCCAGAGATCCCTAGAAATTTTCGTTTCGAATACAGGTTTATCTACTAAACCAAGGAATGTAGAATCTCCACTATTTCCAGCATTATTATTACTATCAAGTGTTGTTACTATTTGATCCCCATCAAAGAATGGACTGATGGAATTAATCTTTTGTTGTACTGTTGTGGTTTCGTCAGTTAAGAAATTTGCGTATGTACTTTCTCTAAATGTTTTACCAGACTCACTACCAGGATCCAGAATGTTTCTTTCCATTACTGAATCAGATAATGGAACAACACTCCTTCTAACGATATTAATGTTTGCTCCTTCAATCTGGAACATCAGTTCATCAGTATCATTACCAATTCCCCATTCTAATCTTACCGCTGTAGTAGAAGCATCACCAGCAGCTCTGACACCAAATGTATATCCACTAATCCTACCAGGTTGATACCTAAATGCTTTTCTCGATACAAGATATGCTCTATCAATACCAGCACTTCCGGCACCCGGTAAGGAATCATTGATAGGAGAGATACTAAGTCCCTGCCCGAAGTCACTACCAATAATATACTTAACTATATCGGGTAGATTTTCTACATCACTTGGAGTAAGAATTCCTTCTCCCGGCACAAACAATTGCAAAGAAATTAATTTTTTCCATGCTCCCTCTAGTGTATCAATTTGATTCCAAAGATCTTGAACGCTACCATAAGAAGCATTGAGTGGATTGAGTAGATTTCTATACATCAATGCTGGAGATTTAAACTGAAGATCTCCATCAACTTCAGCAATAGTACCACTATTAATTCCAATTAAGATAAATGGAGTGTTAGCACCTTGTGTGTTTCTCCACTGAGTGTATATGTATCCTACGTCCCTATCGAAATGAATTGTCTTATCAAACAAACTATAATATCTTAGGTTTCCTAATGGTTGTGCTCCACCATTGGGGACTCCATTAGTTGTATCAATGAGTCGATAAATTGGTTCGCCTGGTTCAAATGGTGTTATCAATGCTTCATTAGAATCATAAAATGGGAATTGTTTATTTACAATCCTAGGATCATCACCAAGTGTATAGTACTCAGTTGATGCAAAACTTGCTGTATATGGAAGGAAGTTTAAAGAAAACCCATTATCAGTAATTCCAGACAGTGCTGCACCTGATCCTCTTGTTGGGGTAGGTTCTTGAGGTTTGTAGTAATCATACAATAGCATCCCCAACTTAATAAAGTTACAAAACTTTCTATGGGAGTCACTAGTTACTGGAGTGGTACTACCTGGTCCAGGAGGATAAGGATAACTATAAGATTGAGAAAAACTTCCAATAACAATGGCAGCATTTTCTTTATCTTCTACATATCGACTACTATAATGATTTCCGTATTCTCTATTTCTTCTCAGCTTCCAACCAGCAGGACTGTACTCT